>JACCDU010760244.1_pt1 | contig 12511 bp, 24 predicted proteins | sample 7446081 | NCBI WGS metagenome assembly JACCDU01 (sample SAMN15323447, study PRJNA562643) | freshwater metagenome | isolation source: river surface water | place: USA:Blue River Watershed | collected 2017-08-17 | reverse complement strand
TGCCATCCGCCCGTAAGCCTTGTCCCCATGTTCCGTGCGAAGCGCGCATTGCTCGGCGCCTTGCACGGATCACGGCAATTGGCATTCAGAAACTCACGCTCTGCATTTTACTTTACATAATATACATACCCCCATTGGTAGCAGCAGGGGGTAGGGTAGGAGCGGCCACCGCAGCCGCTGAAACAATCCCAGCAGCAGCAGCAGCAGCCAAGCGTCTGGCAACACTGCCCCAGAGAGCCCGAGCCTCATCAGTTTTGGCGCGTTCAAGCTCAATCTCGGCCATCAAAAGATCAGGATCGTCACCAGTCATGCCACAAATTTTGGTGATTATCCTTTCGTCGGGTAGGGATTTACCCTGACGATAGTGGATCAAAGAGGACTGAGAAACCCCCATGACAAGAGCGAGTTTGTAGTCGCTTTTCAGGCTGTGGATATCTTTTGCTTTGTCAAGCAGTGCAGCTATGTTGACCATATGTGGATAACCCCCAATGTTTAACGTGCCAATCCCCACTGGCACACCATCAGTATCATTCAAACATCATTGACCATCAATGCATTGGTGGGGTTGAATGGTTTACAGGGGTTGATGTACAGTCCGGCCTGCCGGGGGGCGGTTCTTCATTTAACCCCCCCATTCCCTCGGACTGTTCCCCGGCCTTCGATTGCAGAGGGATCGGGTAGGGGTAGAGGGCCGGGACATGAAGACGACTGTACGCACACCTACGCTGCGCATCTGTGTGGAGCCTAACCGACTGGGCCACATGAACCTGAACATCCAAACCCGCGAGGGCCAGTTGCTGGTCGGAGCGGTGCTGACGCAGGAAGAGGCCGGGGCGCTGATCTTCGGCATGGAGCAGGCCGCCGAGGCTCTTGAATTGGCCGAACAGCGGGTGGTCGCATGACCTCCTTCATCAGAAACTGTTTTTTGAGCGCTCGGCCTGAAGACATTCCGCTGTTTGAACAGGTCGTGACGAAAGAGCACGGAGTACTTTTCCGGGTGAAGTTGGACGGCTATGCCATCCATCCAATCGGAAAGGGGAACCAGAGCTTTTGTGATGCCAAGGAATCAGACGTTCTTGGTGTCGATTCCAACGAATCCACCCTTACCGTCTGATCGGGACCATCGCATGTTTTCCTTGTTGCATGGGGATACAGATCCACACGATGGACAGCCAAAGCGGTTTCCGATCAGTGTGGATGAATCAAATGATTCCGTATCACCAATCTGTATCGGTGATGGAAACCATGTTTTGCAGTTGATGCACTGCAATTCGACTCGTTTGATTTCTGGCATGAGCGCTCCATTTCGGTTGAATGAAGTTGTGGGACTTTCATTCTGCACCGGATCGGAGCGCTCGCCTGTTTTTGGGGTGAGGTGTTCATGAAAGCGATTCATGATCTGGCCGCGCTGATCGTGGTGGTGGCCGCTGTGGTTTGGCTGATGGGGTGCTTTGTGGCTGCGTGGAGGTATGCGCTGTGAGCACGCAGAACGCACACCCACACCGTCTGTTCGTTCCAGAACAGTTTGTGGCCGTGGCGCCACCGCCAGCGGTGCGTGAACGGCTGGCCCAGCTTCGGGCTGAGGCGCTGGCGCGTGCGCAGGCCATGTGCAAGCGTGCGCCTGATCTGTTTGTGAAGCCGAAGACCGCCTGATGCGCAACCGCTTTGACGTCTGCATGCGTCACTTTGAGAGTGACGAATTTGCCAAGCTGCGAGACACGGCATGGTTCGGCCAGCAGGTGGCCGTGCTGCCGTGGCGCTGGCAGGACGCGATCAGGCGGGAGTGGTCCGGGGCGTGGGCACCGATGGAACATCTGCGGCAGGCGGCCAACTTGCAGGTATTGCAGGCCGTGCGGCAGTTGACGGACGCGCAGCGGGCCGGGTTGCGGCCTGATGCGTCTGATGTGGACATCAAGGCCCGGGCCGACATTTTTGCCCGCCACTACCGGCAGGGCATTGAAGGGAGGCACGGCCAGCGTGCGGCGCAGTGGGCGCTGGACAACCTGACGCGCCACGGGCTGGCCCAGTTCTGGCCGAAGGGTGAGCATCTGGATGCGCAGCTTGGGCGGCTCAAGTGCGTGCGGTTCTGGCGGCGCGTGCTGCGCGGGGTGTTTGCCAAGACGGTTGAGCAATGCGCCATCGGGCTGGGGCTGGTGCACAAGGGGGCCGAGTGCTACGTCTCTGAACAGTCGGTGCTGCGGCATCGCCAGCAGATCGAGAGCGCGGCCAAGGTGCTGGAGCAGACCTATCTGGAAAACGAGTTTGGCCAGCAGGTGGCCGTGGCCGATCTGGCCGCCAAAGGCACGGGCAACAAGGAACTGAGGCTGGCCGAGCTGATGACGCGCATCAGCGGCATGGATCTGATCGCGCAGGAGATGGGCCACGAGGGCATTTTTGTGACGGTGACATGCCCGAGCCGCATGCACAAATGGACGGCCACGGCCACGGGCGCTGTGAGGCCGAATCCGAGATACGACGGCACCACGCCACGGCAGGCGCAGGACTATCTGTGCGAGCAGTGGAACAAGCTGGGAGCGTGGCTGGGGCGGCGTGGGCTGGAGCGCTACGGGTTTCGGGTGGTAGAGCCGCACCACGACGGATGCCCGCACTGGCACCTGCTGCTGTTTTTCAAGGGCCACACGGCCAACGGAGGCACGGCCCGGGCGGTGCTGCGCGAGGGCTTCAAGCGGTACTTTCTGGACAACGACAGCGCCACCGAGCGCGGGGCCGATCGGCACCGGGTCAAGTACATGCCGATCATGCGATCCAAGGGTAGCGCGGCGGCCTACATCGCCAAGTACATCAGCAAGAACACCACCGGGTTTGCCATGGACGTGGATCTGTACGGCAACCCCATTGTGAGCAGCGTGCAGCGCGTGCAGGCGTGGGCCAGCACATGGCGCGTGCGCCAGTTTCAGCAGATTGGCGGGGCACCGGTGGGCGTGTGGCGTGAGCTGCGCCGCATCAACCCGCAGGCGCTGGAGGGTGCACCCCTGCCAAAGTCGCTGACGGATGCGCTGCGCGGCGTGAACATTGGCCAGATGGGGGGAAGGGTGGCCGTGGGGTATCAGGCTTACACCATGGCGCAGGGCGGGCCGTGCGTGAACCGCAAGCACCAGAGCATCAAGCTGCTGCGCCAGGACTCGGGCGAGCTGAACCGCTATGGCGAGGTGCGGGCTGCTGACGTGATCGGCGTGACGGCCACGGGCTGGAACATGTACAGGCCAGCCCACATGCAGGCCATGCTGGGGCCGCTGGGCCTTGCGCCAGAGCTGAAAAGACCGGCGCGGGCCAACATCGAAACAGAGCGTTGCCAGTGGCGCGGGGTGTCTCGCGCTCAGGTGCGGCCAGAGGAAGACCGCAAGGCGCGTGCCGAAGGCTCGCGCCCTTGGACTCGTGTCAATAACTCCACGCTGACGCACTGGACCGATGGGAAGACGGGCCGGGACGTGGCGCTGGTGAGCCGGTCAAAAACGGGGAATTTCAGGGGATGGGGCCGACAGGTGGACGGGAATCCACCAGATCAAGGAATCGGAAATGTCGAAAATTGAGAAAACCGGGGCCGCGCTGCGCGTGCTGGCCGAAGAGGTGCGCCAGAACGTCTACGCCCGCGAGGCCATCGCCAAGGCGCTGGAACTGATCGCGTGCGCCATGAGCCCGTGCGAGGGATGCGAGGACTGCGGAAGCACCCAGCAGGCCGCCGTGATCGACACGGAAGACAACCCGGAGGCCGGGGCCGACGTGGGCACCGTGGCCGCTGGCGTGATCGCCACGACCGAGCAGGCACTGGCCGGCGAGCAGCTCGAACAGGGCGACAACGTGAACGCGGGGGCCTGACCATGGCGAGCCGCATGATTGGACGCGCCGCCTGCCCTGAGTGCGGCTTCGCTTCGGCCCACATCAAGGAATCCGAAAAGTGCATCTACCGCTACTGCCCCGAGTGCGGAAGCCAGCACCATGCCCGCACGGAACGCCAGCGGGCAGACCTGATGGGCAAGACCCGCACCGTAGAGGGTGCGGCTACGCCTAGCCCTACGCCTAGGGAGGAGCCTACGGCTACGCCTAGCCCTACGGGGACGGTCGAGCCTACCGCTACGGCTGCGCCTGAGCCTACGGCCAGCACACCTGCCAAGGCACCCGCCAAGCGCGGAAGCCTGTTTTTCTGAGGGGTAAGCCATGAGCATGGAACAGACAGCCGCACCGGCAGCGGGCGGCGATGACATGAGCCGCCTGGAGGCGCTGGGCAACCTGACGGCCAAGGTGGACGCCGAAAACCCGACACCCGAGCAGCAGGCCGAGCAGGAACAGCAGGCGCAGGAAATCACCGAGGCCGAAGCGGCGGCCAAGAGCTGGGGCATGGTCATGTTCACCATGGGCGGCATGGCCTGCATGATCGCGCCTGAGCTGCGCCCGGTGTACAGCCAAGAACGCTGCTTTGAGTGGGGCCAGAATGCCCACGCCGTGGCCGAAAAGTACGGACTGAGCGGGCCAAAGAACATGCCCGAGATGGCGCTGCTGGCCAGCACAGTCACATTTGCCCTGCCCACGTTCTTTGCGGTGCGCGAAAAGCTGGCCGAGGCCAGAGACGGCAAGGGACCTGCCAACTGGCTGACCAAAGTGGGCCTGTGGTGGCGCACGCGCAAGGCCAGAAAGCAGGCGCAGGCGGCGGCCAAGGCAGCCATGACAGAGCCTGAGCAGCACCAGCCGGGGGTGAGCGATGGCGGGCGGTAAGGGGTCGAGCAACAGCGCGGCCATCTGGGCCGTGATCGGGGCATCCGGTACCGGCAAGGGCCTGTGGGTGAAACAGCAACTGGCCGCGCTGCAACCGGCGCGGCTGGTGATCTGGGACTTCATGGACGAATATGGCGACCACGCGAGGCCGTCAAGCACGCTGGACGCGATTCGGCGCGACATGATCCGGGCGGGCCGGTCCGGGCCGCTGCGGGTGCGCTACACACCGCGCGGCACTGGAGAAAAGGCCATGCGGGCCGAGTTTGAGGCGCTGTGCGAGCTGGTCTATGCGTGGGGCGGGTGCGTGTTTGTGGCCGAAGAGCTGTCGAACGTGACGACGCCGGCATGGGCGCCACCAGCGTGGCGAAAGATGAGCACCAGCGGTCGGCACATGGGCATCACGCTGGTGGGCGTCACGCAAAACCCGGCGCTGATCGACAAGACCTACCTGAGCAACTGCACGCTGGTGCATGTGTCCGGGCTGCGCAACAACATGCACCGCGAATACGTGGCCCGCGAGATCGACTGCCCGGTCGAGCGCATCACCGCGCTGGAGCCTTTTCAGTGGATTGAGCGCGACCACCTGTCGCGGGAGTTGCGTTTTGGCACCGTGAGCGTGCCAAAAAACGCCCCTACCCGTAGGGGGCCTAGCGCTACGCCTAGGGGCGACGCCAAGCCTGTACAGCGTTGACACGCATGGGTTCAATCGGGGCTGTTTTCAACAACTTCGCCACTGAAAGGGCACGAAATGAAAGACAACCTGATTGCAGCCGCCAAGGTTGCCGCCGTTCTGGTGGCGATCGGTCTGTTCCAGAAGAACGCCATGAACATCCCCGTCGTGGGTGAGTTCCTGCCGGGCTACACCCCCCGCGCCTGATCGCGTTCACAACCACCAAACACAGGAGCCACCATGGGCCTGAAAATCAATCTGACGAACATCCAGAACGTCGCACCCGACAACACCGCCACCCTCAAAGTGCCGGTCGGCCCGTCCGCTCCGACGCTGGACAAGCTGCTGCTGACCCTGTCGGGCGGCCTGCTGGTGTCGCACATCGAGAGCATCAAGGGCAAGGCCAATGGCCGCCTGTTCTACGATGAGGCACTGGGCGGCTCGCAGGTCAACCTGCGCGAAGCCTACAAAGGCATCTTCAACAGCACCACCGTGCTGCCCATCGACTTCACCGAGTCGAAGGCCCGTAACGGCGCGGTCGAACAGCTCATGGCCAGCGTGCCGCTGTCGCTGCTGCAAGACCTGACCTTTGAATTCAAGCTGGCTTCGGGTGCGCCCGCTGGCAGCAAAATCGAAGTGCAGGCCATCGTGCGCCAGCCGACCCAGAACCCCTGGATCCTCAAGTTCCTGAACACGACCCAGAGCTTTGCCGCTTCGGGCCAGCAGATCGTCTACCTGCCCACGGGCGGCGCGGGCGGCAAGTTCAAGCGCATCTGGATCAAGGAAGGCACTGCAGGCACCATAGACAAGGTGGAATTGCGCATGGGTAACACCACCATGTACGAGACCAGCCGCGCCACGCTCGAACACGAGCAAAAGCGCAACGGCCTGACGCCTCAAACCGGTGTGGTGTGTCTGGACTTCGTGGAAGACGGCAACCTGTCGGGCGTGCTGGACACCAAGCAGGCCAGCCAGGTCGAGCTGCGCGTCAACAGCACCGCTGCCAACAACTACACCATCGAGTACGAATTCGTTGACCCGATCGGCAACCTGTAAAGGGGAACGCCATGTGGGACGAATTCGGTAACTGGACTTCGGACAGCAGCTACAACGCGCCGGCCGTCCCCGAGGTGGCCCAGACTGATGTGCTGCAAGGAACGCAGTCTGCGCCGGTCGGGAGCGACAACTGGACGGGCTTCTGGCAGGACACCGTCAAAGGTGTGCTGGGCTATGGCATGGCCAAGGACGTGGCGCAAACCCGTTCGCAGGCCGTGACGCAGCAGAGCCAGGCGGCATACCGGGCGGCGCAGTACCAGCAGCAACAGGGCGGAAACGGCCTGCTGATGCTGATGCTGATCGGCGGCGTGGTCTTCATGCTGGCGAACGACTGACATGGCCGCAATGCCTTTGCCACCGCTGAACATGAACAGCAACGCCACGTCGCGTTCGGGTGAGGCGGTCATGTCGTTCGGGCCGAAGTCCGACAGCTTCAACGTCAACTACGGAAGCGGCGGCATTGGTGCTGCCGTGCCGTGGTGGGCGTGGGCGGTTGCGGGCGCTGCGGCTGTCCTGTGGCTCAAACGCAAGGGGTGAGCCATGGGGCTTTTCGGCGGTGACAGCAGTTCCAGCACCACCAACGTCTATGAGGACACGCAAACGCAGTCCTCGGGCGGGAACAACAGCAACGTATCGAGCCTGAACGTCAAGGCTCAGGGCAGCACGATCAACGTCGCGGATCAAGGATCAATTCAAGCGGCGTTTGACTTTGCCAAACATGCAGCGGACACCAGCCAGAGCATGTACGAAGGCACGCTGGCAACCGTGAGCAGCCAAAACAAACTGCTGGCCGACGCCTACCAAAAGGGTGGGGCGCCAGAACAGATTCAACTCAAATACGCAGGGTTCGCCGTGGTGGGCCTTGCCGTGGCGGTGGCTGCGGCCATCGCGTTCAGGAAGGCTTGACGCCATGCAATACACCATCAACCTCGTGGCCGGTCAGGAGATGCGAGCGCAGCTCAGCGGTCGAACACTGGCGCTGCTGTCCACCGGGACGGCATCCAGCGTGGACGTGAAGCTCGAAATCACAGGCTTCGCGGTCGAAGAGCTGCGAGCCCAAAAGCGCGGCATGAAAGTGCGCACGCCGGGATTCGATGGTGTGCGTTTCCTGTCTTCGGTGAACACACAAATAGAGGTGTTCACCAGCGTGGCCGACATTGACATTTCGCTGGAAGGTCAAACAGTCTCGGCCACCATCACCAATACGCCTTTGGCCGTCGTGCCAGACCGTGGCGCACCGGCAAACCCGGTGTACGTGACAGGCATCACCTACAGCGATGCACCGGCAACCAGCCTTGTGAACACAGGTCCCGTGGCCGTGGCCGCAACGGCGGTCTCAGTGCTGGCCGCCAGTGCCACCCGCAAGGCAGCACGCTTCACCAACGTGGGCACCGATGACGTGGCGCTGGGCGCTGCGGGCCTGACATGGGTCAAGCGCTGCATCATCCTTGCAGCTGGTGACACATGGGTAGAGGAGCGAGGAGCAAACCTTGCGTGGTACGCCATCTGCGACACCGGAAAAACCGCCAACGTCAACGTGCAAGAGGTTATCGCATGAGCGGATATTTCATGGCCGTGAAGTCGGCGATTGCAAAAGCCATCGCATCACTGAGCGCATCGCTTGCGGGTAGTGCTGGGGCTGGACTGGTGGGATTTAAGCAGAATGGAGTTGGCGCTGTCGCACGGTTTGTGCAAGACAAATTGCGCGAGACTATCAGCGTCAAAGATTTTGGCGCGGTCGGTGATGGTGTCGCCGACGACACGGCGGCGATCCAAGCGGCGATTGATGCCGCAGGCAACTGGGCAAGTGTGGTCTTTGCAAAGACGCTGTATATCCCAAGCGGAACCTACAAAATTACGTCTACGCTGCTAATTCGCCCCTACGTCAGCATTCAAGGCGACGGCAACAGTCGTACCGTTATTAAGCCGACAATGTCTGCAGGCCCGGCTTTTTCCTCAGATGCAACCACCGGACAGGCAGAGGCGTACCTAGCGCGGTTTTCAGAATTTGCGATTGACGGCATCAACTGCACAGGCACCGCCTACGCATGGCTGTTCAAGGTCAACAAGAACAGTCGGTTCAATCAGCTTAGGTTCTGGAACTTCAGTAACACGTCCGTTCCTGCGGTGTCGATCGAGAGTGCCTGCTATTTGCTTCACTTTGATCAGTGCCACTGGTATGGCAACAAGTTCCATTTGCAGGTTATCGCTACCAATGCTGCAGCAGGCCTGTTCCCAACGACGTGCTTGTTCAATGCTTGCATCTTTGAGCAGTCTACGGTTCAGGGTGTTGATGCCATAGTGGTGCGTGACGCCAGTTCGATTAAGTTTGAAAACTGTATTTTTCAGGCAAACAAGGCGTACACAAATTTGCTTTTTGAAGGCACCGCAAACGCAGCTACCAGCCACGATCACATCGTGCGAGACTGCTGGTTTGAAGACAACGGCGACGGCCAAGCAAATTCCAATGGCATCTACTTGAAGGGCGTGAGCTCAAAGAAGATGAACGGCGTGATCATTGAGGGAAACCGATTTCACCAGTCAACGGCCAACAAGCCAAACTACCAGCTGCGGCTTGAACACACCGACAAGGTCTACATCCAAAACAATGCCGAAGGTTACGGCGGAACATTCCTTAAAAACTCGGGCAACAACACCAATACGTTCATTGAGTCTCGCAATGTCTCTGCGTGCGAGTTGAGCTTCCCTGTTCAGGCCAAGGCATGGGGCAACTTTGGCGGGAAAACATCTGTCTCGCGCAATGTCGACTTCAACGTGTCAAACATTGTGCGCAACAGTGCGGGCAGCTACACCGTGACGCTGACGAATGCAATGTCTAGCTCGTATTACGCGGTGGTGGCTTGTGCTGAGGATGGATCGCTTTACAGCGCACTGCTTTGCTCAGTAAGTGGGCTTTCAAGTACGACGTTCAACATTAACGTGGCATCTGGTAACTCTACGCCAATTGATGGTCGCACCGTTTTCTTTGCGGTGTTTGGAGTTTGATCGGGTGCAAAAAATGAACCACCCACAAACCATCCTCATCGTCGCCTCAGGCCTGCTGCTGCTGGCGTCGAGTGCAACGGTGCGTGGCAACGTCGAGGCGGGGGAGGGGGATGTGTTGGGGGTGTCGTTTGGGGTAGATGTGTTGGCTGATCGTGCGGAGGTGGCCTTGAATCGAATCACTGAGACGGCGGCGAACGTGGACAGCGACACTGCCGCGCAGAACATCAATGCGTTTTTGCGGGTCATCCAGACCTGCGAGGGTACGTCGGGCGCGGCTGACCCTTACCGGGTGTGCTACGGCTACACGCACACGGTGCAAAGCATGGCCGATCACCCAGCAGAGACCGGCGAGTGGGCGGGCGTGGTGCTGCCTGACGGAATGTGTGCCAATGCGGGCTTTGGGCCGGGCTGCAAGTCAACAGCGGCGGGCGCGTACCAGTTCATTCGCAGCACATGGCGCGGGCTCAAAAACGATCTGGGCTTGCCAGATTTCAGCCGCGACAGCCAGGACGCTGCCTGCATCGAAGTGATCCGTCGCCGCGGGGCGCTGGAGGATGTGAAGGCAGGGCGCGTCGAGGACGCTGTGCGCAAGGTGCGGGCCGTGTGGGCCAGCCTGCCGGGCAACTACGCAAAGCAAGGCCAGCGGTCTATCGAGCAGATCGCGGGATGGTTTCAACAGGAAGGCGGGTATCTCGCATGAAGATCGACATGAAAAACACTCTGGTGTACGGCTTCGCGGCTTTTGCGGCGTGGACCGCTTACCGCACCATGGCGGGCACCAGCTCGGGCAATGGTGGCATCTTTGACATCCTGCGCGGCCAGCGCAAGGACTCTGGGGCCAACGTCTACCAGAACACCCAGAAGACAACCGAGGTACTGAACGGCTCGGGTGGTCAGTTTGGCAACGGCTGGCGCTACTTCAGCGACGGCACGGCCATTGACCCCCAGGGCAACTACTACCAAAACGGCGCATTGATCTGGAGCCCGGCATGAACAGCAAAACCGTTCTGATCGTGGCCGCGCTGGCGGGCCTGTGGTGGTGGCACAAAAAGCGCGGCGTGGCCGACGACACCACCAAGAACACCACCCAGACACCCAGCACCGCGCAAGACGCCGAAGGCTGGATGGGCGCATGGGGACTGAGCAAATGAACATCAATCTGACGCCCGTGCAAATGGCCGTGGTGGGCGGCGGCGTGGCCCTGCTGGGGCTGATATGGCTCAAAAAAAAACCGGGTCAAAGCCTTGCGAGTGCGGCGGCAGCGGGGGCAGTGACTGCGGCTGCGGACGTGGCGGCAGGAACGGTGGTTGGCGTTGGTGAGGTGTTCGGCATCCCGGCCACCAACATGACCGAATGCGAACGCGCCAAGGCCGAGGGCCGCACATGGGACGCCAGCTTTGCGTGCCCGGCGGGCGACTTCATCGGCTACTGGTGGAACAAGTAAAGGGAGAGAAAAACATGCGAACCTTCATCATCAACCGCATCAAGGAACCCAGCACATGGGTGGCCATCAGCGCAATTGCAGCGCTGTTTGGGGCGCCCGTGGGCAGCGTGGACGCCGTGCACCAGATCGTGGCCGGCATGGCCGCGCTGCTGGGTGTGTTGCTGCCAGAGCAAAAGGCCTGACCGTGGACATGCAGTTCATCGTGCAGGTACTGGTGGCGCTGGCCTCTGGCGCGGGCGCGTATGCGGCCATTCGGGCCGATCTGGCGAGGCTGCACGAGCGGGCCAACAACGCCAAGGAAAGCGCCGACAGCGCCCACAAGCGAATTGACAACATCATGAGGCACACATGCAACTGACCAAGATCATCCCGAGCTGGCCCGAGGTGGCCCGCGAAACCATCATCGTGCTGGGCGGTGCGCTGGCCGCTGCCGTCATCATCGGAAACCTGCCGACCGTGCGCCAGTGGATGAAAGACCAGTGGGCAGGATCGAACCCCAGCGTTTGAGCAAAAAAATAGAACCATAAAATGTAAGCTTTCAAAAGGGGGACCCATGAAAGCTTTCATTTCTTCGGCCATCGTGGCTGCAACACTGGCCGCATGTGGCGGCGGTGGCGGTGGATCGACGGGCACGCCTGCACCGGCATGCACTTACGCCACCGTGTCAGAGCCAACACCGATTCAGATCAACGGCAACTCGGGCGTGCAGACCATTTCGGACACGAGCAAGAAGCTGTCAATCATCGTCACCGGCAACCAGAACACCATCACGCTGGGCCAGTGCGTCTACGTCGAAAGCCTGACTTTCAGCGGCGACATGAACACGCTCAGCGGCCATTCAACCAGCCGCATTCAGGCGGTGCGCTTTGAGATAAATTCGGCCATGAACACAGTGACCACCACAGCGGCGTCCAACACCACCGTGACGGACTTCGGGAACCTGAACGTGGTCAACAGGAACTGAATCAGCGAAACAGCAGCGACAGCTGGGCCGATTCTTCGGCCTGCATGGCCGGTTCTGCCGGTGTGTAGGTGGGGGCGTTGGCCGCACCGTAGCTGAGAGCTTCGAGCCGTTCAATGCGCCGCCTGAGGGTGGCGTTTTCGCTTCTGAGGGCATTGTTCAGGCCCACATGCATGCGCACGAGGTTATTGGCCTGTGCGTCCAGCGCGGACAGGCCCCAGCGGGTTTCCCAGAACAGGGCCAGCATGGCCGCGCGCGGGGCCTGTTCGGCTTTGATCCAGCGGCGCACCGTGAGGGCTGAGACGCCCAGGTGTCGGCCAATCGAATCGGGAGATCTGTCGCCGTGCAGATCATCAATGAGCATGGTCAGTGGTGGGAGCTGGCTGGGGGCCAGCGTGGCGAGTTTTTTCATTTTGAACCTCCGTGAACGGAGTGTTCAGCAAGAGGTGTGCAGGACGGTTTTCCGACTGTGGGGGCGGCGTCGAAGACGCACCGTGCGGCTGAATTTGCCACTTAACATAATATACATCGTATGAATCGAAAGGTGCGATTCAACGGTAAGCGGACCGCTTGTGATTCAGCGTTGCAGCACCTGGCGAATCAGACGCACCGAATCCTCACGTCCCGCTTTGGCCGCGAAATC
>JACCDU010059884.1_pt1 | contig 12512 bp, 12 predicted proteins | sample 7446081 | NCBI WGS metagenome assembly JACCDU01 (sample SAMN15323447, study PRJNA562643) | freshwater metagenome | isolation source: river surface water | place: USA:Blue River Watershed | collected 2017-08-17 | reverse complement strand
CCTCGAGGGATGTTGATTGCCGAGGGCAGGTGACCTTGCTGGAATTCATCGGGTTCGCGAACATCGAGCACTAATGGCTTAGTCACCAATGCCTGTAGTGCCTCATCTGTGGCAACTTCTTGTATGTGCTGTTTGGCTTCGAGAACAAGATCGTGGGCAGTTTTCATGATTTTCTCCGATGGGTTATCAATTTTATTGATATAGATCAATACTTGGTAAGTTTATTGAATAACACCTGTTCATTCATCAACGATATACCAGAACAAATAATATACTCGGTGAACATAAAAAAACAGAGGTTCATCATGAAGTACCGTTTTTACATAGGGATTGCTGCGTTAGCACTTTCGACGTCTATTCTGGCAGCACCGCCAGCGGCTTCTCAGGATGCCGATCTTGTTAAACAAGGAGCTTACATTTCCAAGTTGGGTGATTGTGTTGCCTGCCATACGAAAGAAGGTGGCAAACCCATGGCTGGGGGGGTGGAGCTAAAAACGCCTTTTGGTAAGCTTTACTCGACCAATATTACTCCGGACAAAAAGACGGGGATTGGCAGTTACACCTTTGCACAATTTGATCGCGCTATGCGCCAAGGTGTCGCAGCAGATGGTCATAATCTTTACCCTGCAATGCCATATCCCTCTTATGCAAAAATGACTGATGGGGATATGCGGGCTTTGTACACCTATATCATGCAGGGCGTTGAGCCTGTTGAGGCCGCTAACAAAGCCAGCGATATGCGTTGGCCGTTCAGTATGCGCTGGGGCTTGGGCCTCTGGAACAAGATGTTCCTGGATGACAAGCCTTTTGTTGCTGATAACAGCAAATCTGGCGAATGGAATCGTGGTGCTTATCTCGTTCAGGGGTTGGGCCACTGTGGCTCCTGTCATACGCCACGAGGTATCGCTTTCCAGGAAAAAACGATGTCTCAGGCCGGCAAGCATGGTCAGCTGTTTCTGGCGGGGTCAACGGTTGATGCCTGGCATGCTGTGAGCTTGAGAGATATTTGGACCGAGAAGGATATCGTCGAGTTCCTCAAAACCGGCCAAAACCAGCATGCCACGGCTTTCGGAACCATGACTGAGGTGATTGGGCTGAGTACCCAGCATTTTACGGATGCCGATCTCCAAGCTATTGCCGTGTATCTTAAATCTTTGCCTGCTGCGGCTAAACAGGAGGCTAAGTCTTCCCAAGCGGCTGTTGCGCCTAAACCGGTTGGAGATCAGCTCTATAAGACTGCGGGTGGCTTAGGGTACGATCAGTTTTGTGCCACGTGTCATCGTAAAGATGGCTTGGGGGTCCCTGGCTTGTTCCCGCCGCTGGCAGGTAATAGGTCGATTCTGTCCGATGACCCGACCTCGGCGATTCATGTCACTTTAAGTGGCTGGAAATCGGCGTCGACCAAAGATAAACCACGTGTCGTCGGCATGCCGGAGTTTGGTAGCCTGACGGATGATGAGCTCGCCGATATTGTGACCTTCATGCGGTCTGCTTGGGGAAATCAGGGTTCTCATGTGACGGCTTCGCAAATCAGTAAGGTACGCGCCCAGTTAGAGTTGGCAAAGCCAGAAACGACCAAGTTTTCGACGCCGCGTTTTGCCAACATGCTCGAAACAGCAAACGCTGACCAGGTGGTCTTTGGGATGCGTTTGATCACGGAAACTAAAGCCTTGCTACCGAATAATGTGGGAAATGGGCTTAATTGCAGTAGCTGTCATTTGAATGGCGGTACGGTCGCCAAAGCCTCGCCGTTTGTTGGTGTCGCAGCGCAATTCCCTCGGTATGCTGCAAGACCTGGCCGAGAGATTGATCTTGAAGAGCGAATTAACGGCTGCTTTAAGCGTTCCATGAACGGTAAACCGGTGCCTAAGAAATCCAAAGAAATGCAGGCGATGGTTGCGTATTTCAAATGGATGAACAATGGCTACAAGATGGATGAGAAGATCCCTGGTCGTGGTATCGGGAAAATTGATAACACCATCGTTCCAGATCCAGCGAATGGTAAAAAGTTGTATCAAACGCAATGTGCCGTGTGTCATGGCGTGAATGGTGAGGGTGTGCAAAAGCCAGATGGGAGCTATGTATTCCCTGCTGTTTGGGGTGATGAATCCTTCAATATCGGTGCGGGTATGGCCCGAACTTATACGGCGGCAGCTTTTATCAAGAGCAATATGCCGATGGGGCACTCAACACGCTTTCCGTTGGGTCACGGTGGTTTGAGCGATCAGGAAGCCGTCGATGTCGCTGAATATTTCTCGCATATCAAACGGCCGGATTTTCCAGAAAAGATGAATGATTGGCCCAAAGGTGACAAGCCGAAAGATGCCCGTTATTGAGTGGGTGTCTGCTGACAGCAAAAAGCCCGGGCAGTGAGAACTGTGCCGGGCTTTTTGCTGGTTGTTGTTCAGGGATTAGCGATAGACTAGAACCGGCGTCTTGGAATGTGTGAGGACTTTCTGCGTTTCGCTGCCAAGCAGTAGGCCGGTGATGCCACGTCGTCCGTGTGACGCCATGAAAATCAGATCGCACTGCTTCTCTTCGGCAGTGCTGATAATCACTTCATAGGGAATGTCACTCGTCTCGCTAGCCAGGGTGAACGATACGCCCGCTGCGCTGCAGATATCACTGGCTGCTTTGAGATTGCGGTCAGCAATCGTTTTGGTCAGCTTACCGAACTCGTCCGGTGTCGTCGGGTCAATCATGGCGCCATCGCCGTAATAGCTTACCGGGTATTCGGGTTTTACGAAGAGGAGGGTGATCGTGGCCTTGATTTCACTCGCAAATTCCGCGCCTTTACGCACGGCCATCAGGGAAAGCTCGGATCCATCGATGGGAATCAACAGGTGCTTGAACATGGTTTAAGCCTTTCAATGAGAGTAACGGCCGGAGGCCAGCTCGCTGAGAGCCTCCAGATTGGTAATGTGCAGGTGACGTGTCTGGACATCGACGAGGCCTTCTTCCTGAAAGCGGGAAAACAGACGTGACACCGTCTCCAGGGAAAGACCTAGGTAGCTACCGATCTCTTCACGTGTCATGCGCAGAACAAAGGCATTCGGTGAATACCCCAAGTCGGAGAATCGCTTGCCCAGATCAATCAAGAAGGCTGCCAGGCGGGATTCGGAGCGTAAATTCGCTAGGATCTGGAAAGCCGACTGATCCTGAACAATGCGCTGACTCATTAATTTGTTCAGATGGGCGTGCAGGGTCGGTAGCGTCGTGGCCAGTTCATCGACACTGCCGTACGGCATCATGCAGACTTCACTGCCTTCCAGCGCCACGGCACGGCAGGCATGAAAGCCGTTGCCAATACCATCCAACCCAAGAATCTCACCAGTCATCTGGAAGCCGGTGACCTGATCCCGCTGCTGCTGACTGGGTAAGAGTGTTTTGAAGAATCCGCTGCGTACCGCGTAGATTGCGTTGAACGGTTCGCCGATTTCGTAGAGTGATTCTCCTCGCTTGAGACGACGTCGGGTCGGGAACCACTGATCCAGAGAATCCAACTGGACGGTATCCAGCGTCGGCGGATGGCAGACCGGATTCATGTCACAGTGCTGGCACTGAGCCTTGACCTCGGCAAGGTCAACCCCACCGCCACGACATGTTGTTGCGGAATCTACCTTACAACCCGGTTGTTCTTGCTTTGTGGACATATAATTCTGCTATGAACAATTCAACACTTGCACTAGTAGATCGGGATCTCTGCCGTCGGTTTGACGTCAGCGGACCCCGCTATACATCCTATCCAACAGCTGACCGGTTTCAGTCGAATCCGGGCCACCAGCTTCTGGTCGATGCCCTACAACAGCGGCCGGCATCCGACCAACCGCTTTCATTATATGTCCATCTGCCGTTCTGTAGCACGGTCTGTTACTACTGCGGCTGCAACAAGGTCATTACCAAGGATCACAACAAGTCATCGCGTTATCTGGATTATCTGGAGCGCGAAATTGACATGCAGCTCGCATCGATGAGCGGGTCCAAGTCAGTGGCTCAACTGCATTGGGGTGGAGGTACGCCGACTTTCCTCTCCGACGATGAAATGCGTCGGTTGATGACGATGCTGCGATCCCGTTTCGAGTTTCTTCCGGATGGTGAGTATTCCATCGAAATCGATCCTCGCTCGGTGGATCCTCGTCGTGCGCATCTGTTGGCCGAGTTGGGTTTTAACCGGATGAGCTTGGGGATTCAGGATTTCGATCCGCAGGTGCAGCAGGCCGTGAACCGTCGCCAGAGCTTTGAGCAGACGCGTGATGTTCTGTTGGCTGCACGCGACGCCGGCTTTAAATCTGTCTCGGTGGATCTGATTTACGGATTACCCCGGCAAACGTTGGAAGGCTTTAAAGCGACGCTCGATAAAGCGATCAGTTTGTTGCCTGATCGTATTGCCCTGTATAGCTATGCCCACTTGCCGCAGATTTTCATGCCGCAGCGTCGGATTCAAGAGGCCGAACTGCCCAAAGCCGAAGAGAAGCTTTCCCTGATGGCGATGGCGATTGAAACGCTGGTCAACGCGGGCTATGTCTTTATTGGCATGGATCACTTTGCACGACCGGATGATGAATTAGCGCTGGCCCAGCAGGCCGGGAAACTGCACCGAAACTTCCAGGGCTATTCCACGCATGCCGAGCTGGATCTGTTGGCCTTCGGGGTATCGGCCATTGCCAAAGTCGGGCCGGTTTATGCACAGAATGCCAAAACCCTGGACGAGTACTACGGTGATCTGGATGCTGGCCATCTGCCGGTACGGCGTGGTTACCGGATGAATGACGACGATGCCTTGCGACGTGCGGTGATTCAGGAACTGATGTGTCATTTCAAACTCGATTTTGCCGAAGTCGAGCAGGCCTGGTCGATTGATTTCCGCAGTTATTTCGCGGATGCCCTGGAGCAGCTGGCACCGCTCGCCGAGGCGGGGCTGTTGACCCTGACAGCACAGCGCATTATGGTCGAGCCCAAAGGGCGTCTGCTGGTCCGCATTATTGCCATGGCGTTTGACCATTATCTGCAACAGGATCGGCAGAACGCCGCCGTTGGCCGGCCGCGCTACTCCCGCGTGATTTAACGGCTTAGTGCCAAGGTATGCCTACCCCAGAGCCAGGACATCTGCCATGGGCTGCAGCCATTCTGATCGGGTGGCTGGGGGGGGTGCATTGTCTGGGCATGTGCGGCGGGATCGTGAGTGCCTTGTCGATGGGCGTGCCTGGCCCTCAACGGCCGTTGCTACTGCTGGCCTATAACCTCGGACGTTGTCTCACCTATATCCTGCTGGGTGCATTAGCCGGCTTCCTGGGCTCTGCGGGGGTTTCGATCCTCGGCATCGGGCCAACCTTGCTATTCGGGCTGGCCAATCTGCTGTTGGTTGGCATGGGCTTGTATCTCATGGGATGGCCTTTTCTGGTACGCCCTCTGGAGCAGGGTGGGCAGGTTGTTTGGCGAGCGATTGAGCCCGTGGCGCGTCGCTATTTTCCGGTCACAAGGCCTCGACGCGCTTTCGTTGTCGGTCTGGCTTGGGGTTTTCTGCCCTGTGGCCTCGTCTACAGTGCGTTGGCCACGGCCATCGCTAGTGCGAATCCGGGGGCAGGGGCGTTCTGGATGGGTGGGTTTGCGCTGGGGACCTTGCCGAATCTGCTGTTGGCGGGCTGGGTCGGCGCCGGTGTGCTCAATCGTTTGCGCCAATCGTCACTGCGCTGGATCGCCGGATTACTGGTGATCGCCTGGGGCCTCTATGGTTTGTTGCAGGTATTAGAAGGATTGAAGTGATATGACAGACAACGCTTTGCCGAAGATCGAACATGTCTTTAAATTGACGGGCTTGCGTTGTGCCAACTGTGCGCGCACCGCGCAAAAGGCCATTGAGCAGTTGTCAGACAGGAATGTCGACGTCGAGGCGGAAGTAAACTTCGCTACCGAAGAGGCCATCGTGCGAGCGCCGGCAAGCGTCAGTGCTGCAGCGGTGGTGCAGGTGATCGAGGCAGCTGGCTATGGTGCGACCGAAGTGATTGACCCACTTCAGGTCACGACCACAAAGACTGATCGATTGGAGCAACTGCGTTTCTGGGTTGCTATTGCCTGTGCCTTGCCTTTGGTGCTGATCATGCCCTGGATGTGGTTCCAGGGGCATGATGTTCATGTTCCAGTGGCGTGGCAATTACTGTTGGCGACGCCAGTACAGCTCTGGGTTGCCTGGCCATTCTATCGTGGCGCTTGGCATGCACTGCGCCTGGGTAGTTCTAATATGGATGTTCTGGTCAGCCTGGGCACGTTATCCGCTTATCTGTATTCGGTGGCAATCCTGGTCTTTGGCCTGCATGCCGACGTGTATTTTGAGGCCTCGGTGGTGGTGATTGCACTCATCATGACGGGTAAACACCTGGAGTCACGGGCGCGACGCGCCAGCGCTTCGGCGATTGAGCGTTTGTTGCACCTGACGCCTAAAACCGCCTGGCTGGAGAAGTCGCCGGGTCAGTTTGAATCAGTGCCGATCAGTGATATTCGCCCCGGTGCTCATGTCCGTGTCCTGAGTGGGGAGTCGATACCGGTCGATGGCATTGTGCTGGATGGTGATTCTGCCGTGTCTGAAGCCATGTTGACCGGTGAGCCGGTCCCCGTTGAAAAGGGGCCGGATGACAAAGTCTATGCCGGAACGCTCAATGGTGACGGCGTGCTGGTCTGTCGCGTCACCGGTGTCGGGCGCAGCACCGTGCTGGCCGGCATTGCCCGCCTGGTTGCACAGGCGCAAGGCTCGCGAGCACCGGTGCAGGCAGTCGTTGATCAGGTGTCTGCCTGGTTCGTGCCCTTGGTTGTGCTGATCGCGCTGCTGACCCTCCTGTTCACCGGGTTCTGGCTCGGCGACTGGCATGCCGGTATTGTGCGTGCTGTAGCCGTTCTGGTCATTTCGTGCCCGTGTGCCCTGGGATTGGCAACACCAACGGCCATTATGGTGGGGATTGGCGAAGCGGCGCGTCAGGGCATTCTGGTGCGTGACGCCGATGCATTACAGCGGGCTGCAACGGTGCGTACGGTTATTTTCGACAAAACGGGCACCCTCACCGAAGGACGGCTTCGTTTAACGGATGTCCTTCTACCGTCGGAGACCTTGGTCGCCCGTGATGAGGTGCTGGCGTTTGCGGCTGCATTGGAGCAGGGGTCGGCGCATCCCGTCGCGCATGCCATTCGTGCGGCGGCTGGTGCGTCCTCTCTGCGCCAGGTGGAGCAGTATCGCAATGAGTCGGGGCAGGGCGTGTTTGGCGTGATGGATGGTCAGACTTATGGTGTTGTGCGCTGGTCATCACAATGGGCCAATGCGGATCAGGGGTTCTGGGCAGATGCAGCGCTCATGTTGGCCAAAGACGGCAAAACGTTGTCGGTGCTGATCCGTGACGAACAACCGCTCGCCTTGCTAGCCTTTGCGGATACACCCAGGGGCGATGCCGCCGAGACCATTGCACGTCTTCACCAGCTGACGCTGGGCACCGTCATGCTGACGGGTGACCAGGTAGCTGCGGCAGAAACAATTGGGCAGCGTCTGGGGTTGGGTCGTGTGCGGGCAGAAGTTCTGCCTGCCGGAAAGGCGGGTGAGGTCCGGGAGCTGCTGGCGGCAGAGCCCGATGGCGTGATGATGGTGGGTGATGGCATCAATGACGCCCCGGCTTTGGCATCGGCCTCGGTCGGCATCGCGATGGGCGGGGGCATGGATATCGCTATGGAAAGTGCCGGCATTGTGCTGATGCATAACCGACTCGGCGGTATTGTCGATGCGATTCTGTTGTCTCGACGGACATTGTCGAAAATCCGCCAGAATCTGTTTTTTGCGTTTATCTACAATGTGTTGGCGATTCCGTTGGCGGCCAGTGGTCTGCTGAGCCCGGTGATTGCCGGCGCGGCCATGGCGTGTTCTTCCATTTCTGTCGTCGGAAATTCACTGTTATTGCGTCGTAAGCAGCCAAAAAGCTGATCAGACGCTATAATTTTCCGGTTTGTTGCCATATTGCTGCTCTACGGACGTGTCACACGGCACGTTCACACAACCACACCAAAAAGGGAGAAGACATGAACATCGATAACATTTCCATCGGCAAGGATGTCCCGAACGATTTCAACGTCGTCATCGAGATCTCGGCCAACGCACCGGGCATCAAGTACGAACTGGACAAGGATTCGGGCGCTGTGTTCGTGGACCGTTTCATTGCCACGCCGATGCACTATCCCTGCAACTACGGTTTCATCCCGTCGACCCTGTCGGAAGATGGCGATCCTGTTGACGTGCTGGTTGTGTCGCCGTACCCGCTGCCGCCGGGCGTGGTGATTCGTTGCCGCGCCGTCGGTATGCTGGCCATGGAAGATGAAGCCGGTGAAGATGCCAAGCTGGTTGCCGTGCCGGTTTCCAAGCTCACCGGTATCTACGACAAGGTGCAAAGCACCGATGACCTGCCGGAACTGCTGATCAAGCAGATCACGCACTTCTTCGAGCACTACAAAGATCTGGAAGCCGGTAAGTGGGTTAAGGTCAAGGGTTGGAAGGACGCCGCTGCTGCCAAAGCCGAGATCACCTCGGGCGTAGAGCGTGCCAAGGCTGCCAAGTAATTTAAAGCCGTAAGCCGTACAATGGCCCTGACTCTGGTCAGGGCCATTTTTTTGATATTTCGTGAGTATGAGACAGCAGGAAACCAGTATGCGGATTGCAGTTGCTCAGATGAATGTTGTCCTGGGTGATCTGGCGGGCAATGTCCGTCGGATTGTTGAAGTGGCACAGCACGCCGAAGCCGAAGGCACGGATCTCTTACTGACGCCGGAACTGAGTCTGTGTGGTTATCCGCCGGAAGATCTGCTGCTGCGTCCCGATTTTTACCGGTCTGTTGACTTGGCACTCATCGGGTTGACGCGCCAGACCGCCGATATGGCGATGGCCATTGTTGTCGGCCATCCCGAACAGGCTGGGTCGCACTATTACAACGCCGCCAGTGTGCTGTTCCAGGGCAAGCGCCTCTGCACCTACCGCAAGCAGCATCTGCCCCAGTACGAAGTGTTTGACGAATTACGTTATTTCACACCGGGCAATGACACGGTGACGTTCGATCTTGGCGGGCGCCGCTTCGGTCTGGCGATCTGCGAAGACATCTGGTTTGCGGGACCCGCCAAAGCGGCTCAAGCGGCAGGTGCCGAGGTGCTATTGGTGCTGAATGCATCGCCTTACCACCTGGATAAAACGGTGGATCGGCAGACCGTACTGGCACAACGTGTCGCTGAAACCGGCATGGCCATTGTGTATTGCAATCTTGTGGGCGGTCAGGATGAGCTTGTTTTTGATGGCGGCTCAAGCCTGATCGCGGCGGATGGTCATACGGTGCTGCAGTTACCACAATTCAAAACTGCCACGGCCTATGCCGATCTGGATGAAGCAACGGGCCTCTGGTTCACTCAGACACCGCTGGCACCACACGCCGAACTGAATCAACAGATCTATGAGGCCATGGTGCTTGGGGTGCGTGATTACTTCGCCAAGAATAGCTTTGCGGGTGCCTATCTGGGGCTCTCCGGTGGTATCGATTCTGCGCTCACGCTCTGTGTGGCGGTCGATGCACTGGGTGCAGACCGGGTGCGTCCCATCATCATGCCATCGCCGTATACTGCCCAGATGAGTATTGATGATTCATGGATGCTGTGTGCCAACCTGGGTGTCCAGGGTGACATCGTCGATATACAGCCGGCCATGCAGACTTACGACAGCATGCTGGCGCCGTACTTTGTCGGCAAGACAGCCGACACTACCGAGGAAAATCTGCAGGCACGTATTCGAGGCAACCTGCTGATGGCGCTCTCGAACAAGAGCGGCTGGCTGGTCTTGACCACCGGTAATAAATCGGAGATGGCGGTGGGGTATTGCACGCTGTATGGCGATATGGCCGGTGGTTTTGCCGTTCTCAAGGATCTGCTCAAAACCAAGGTCTATGAGGTGTCGCGTTGGGTGAACCGCGACAAAGAGATCATTCCCTGGCGCATCATCGAACGTCCACCGTCGGCCGAATTGCGGCCGGACCAGACCGATCAGGATTCGCTGCCGCCGTACGACGTGCTGGATGCCATTGTGACAGCCTATATGGAGCAGGATATCAGTCCGCGTGACATCATCGCGCAAGGCTACCGAGAAGCGGATGTCCGCCGTGTTGTCCGTCTGCTGCGTATTTCCGAATACAAGCGCCGCCAGTCACCCGTGGGTATCCGCCTGACGCGCCGTGGATTCGGTAAGGATTGGCGTTATCCGATTACCAACCGATACGCCGATGAGTGGTAAGCTATCGGCTATCAGAATTTGTTTTGACCGCCTGGAGTTCTCATGAAGCAGATCGTTGCCATCATCAAGCCCTTTAAACTGGACGAAGTCCGCGAAGGTCTGTCCGAAATCGGTGTTACCGGCCTGACCGTGACGGAAGTCCGTGGTTTTGGTCGCCAGAAGGGCCATACCGAGCTGTATCGTGGTGCCGAATACGTGGTCGACTTCCTGCCGAAGGTACGCCTCGAAGTTGTCGTGCAGGATGATCGTGTTGAAGCCGTGCTGGAGTCGATCATCAAATCGACGCGTACCGGCAAGATCGGTGACGGCAAGATTTTTGTGCTACCGGTTGATCAGGTGGTTCGCATCCGCACTGGCGAGATCGACGACGCAGCCATTTAATCTGCCCGTGCTGAGTTCACTCAGCGCAGCGATTAAAGCCCTGCGGTGTTTCGACTGCAGGGCTTTTTATTGATGGATAAGCAGAACGGAAACAGTTTTGGCGCTGGTGGCATTCAATAAACCGTATGGGGTGGTCTCCCAGTTCACGCCAGAAGGGCGCTGGCAGGGGCTGTCGGATTTTCTGTCGCTGCCAGAATTCCGGGTGGCAGGACGGCTGGATGCCGACAGTGAAGGACTGTTGTTGCTCACGGATAACGGTGCGTTACAGGCCCGCATTGCCGAACCGCGTCACAAGTTACCCAAGTGTTACTGGGCGCAGGTCGAAGGTATTCCCGACGATGCGGCGCTCGATCACTTACGTGCCGGCCCCGTCCTCAATGACGGCCCAACGCGTGCCTGCCATGTTGAATTACTGGCGGAAGACATTGAAGCGCGTAGCCTATGGCCCCGAAATCCGCCGATCCGTTTCCGTAAGGCCATCCCCACCACCTGGATCGCGGTGACGCTGACCGAAGGTCGTAACCGTCAGGTCAAACGGATGTGTGCCGCAGTCGGTTTCCCCGTGTTGCGACTGGTCCGCGTTTCGGTCGGTGGTATTGATTTACTGACCTTGAACGAAGGGTTGCCTCTGGCCTTGGGGCAGGCGATGCCGATTTCAGTGGATGCCTTGAACAGGAGCCTGTGATGCACCTTGTCCGTTTAACCCTTACCCTGCTGGTGAGTGCGACTTGTCTGGTGACGACAGCGCAGTCGGCTCAAACCCTGCCGGTGATCCCGCTGTCTTTGGGTTCGGGCGCCCTGGAAGTTGAAGTCGCCAGTGAGCAGTCACAACGAGCGCAGGGGCTGATGCATCGCACTGCCATGCCGGCCAATCAGGGCATGCTGTTTGCGTATCCGGCACCGGCCTATTTCTGCATGTGGATGAAGAACACGAAAATTCCTTTGTCCGTGGCATTTATTGATGCGCAGGGTAAGGTTATCAATATCGCCGATATGGCACCCCAGACCGAAACGAATCATTGCACCGAGCGCAATGCGACCTATGCGCTGGAAGTCAATCGCGGCTGGTTTACGCGTCATGGCGTCACCGCAGGCTCTCAGATCATCGGTCTGGAGCGTGCGCCTCAGGGCAAATACTGAGACCAGGCAATGCGGGAAAGTCGAACGCACAGCAGACGGATGCAGGGCAGGGCGCGATGCAGTCACTGGCATCCGCTGGGCAAAGCCCTTAAACCGCCGGCCTCTTTGCGTCCCTGGTTGATGGAGCCCCACTCGCTGACGCGCCGTCTGCAACGTCATTACGGCCAGGTCGATGTGCGTGTGCTGAGTCAGGCGCTGGGTAAACCCTACAATGACGAAGGCTCGGGCAAGCTGCCGCTGGCCGTTTGTCGGGCAGTCGTCCTGTCGTCCGGCGATGGGTTGCCCTTGGTTGTTGCGCACTCTATTTTGTCCGCCGTCCCTCGCGGACCGTTATCGGTCATGTTCCGTAAACTGGGCCGTCAGGCGCTCGGGTCATTGCTTTTCACGCATCAAGGTTTTGTTCGGCGTGAACGTGAGTGGGCATTTCTCGATAAGCGGCATCCGCTGTATCGGCTGGCATCTACTCAACTGCAAGGTGAGGGTGCAGTTAGGCTCTGGGCGAGGCGGGCGATATTCAGCCAATCGCGCTATCCCGGCCAGTCGGTTCAGGTGACAGAGGTTTTTTGTATTCGCTAACAGCCTGACGCGTTGCAGTGTGTTAGGCTTCGAAACTTCTGGCGCGTGGAAGGTCTTGTTGAACGCACGTCTTTGTAGCTTTTCTAGGCGTGCGTATGACACAACGTGTATTGCCCTGTGT
>JACCDU010497113.1_pt1 | contig 12513 bp, 12 predicted proteins | sample 7446081 | NCBI WGS metagenome assembly JACCDU01 (sample SAMN15323447, study PRJNA562643) | freshwater metagenome | isolation source: river surface water | place: USA:Blue River Watershed | collected 2017-08-17 | reverse complement strand
GGATCGCTTCAGACATCAGGCGCCCCGCTTCGCAAACTTGGGAGTGATGAGTGCCTGTAGAGCGATACACCAGGCCATCCCCACCAGTGGCTGCTACAACATTCAACTGATGCTGAGTCCTGAGGGACAGGTTCTTCCTTTTGAGATTAACCCGCGTGTCTCAACAACACTTTGCCTGGTTGTCGCTGCGGGGGTTGATCCCATCTCGGTGTTTCTTGAGGATGACGAGCGCCGTGATTTATTGCCATTTGTGACCGGTCTTCAATTGCGGCGGCATTGGACCAATTATTTTTTTGAAGGACAAAAACATGAAATTCAATACTCTTGATAAACGCTATTTAGATCAAAGGCGCAGCTTTTCCGAGGTGTCCGGTCCGCGTGAATTGTGGTCGGTCATCGACCATTGGCCGCTGTACGTCGGCACGGGCAATCTTTCCCGATTTATGGCGATAAGCGATATGGTTCGAGAGACCCTGGACGTTCCGGGGCATGTCGTGGAGTTCGGCTCCTGGCGGGGGGCCAATCTGATGTTCATGGCCAAGTTGCTGCGAATCTACGATCCGCATGGATGCAAGCTCGTCCATTGCTTCGAGAGTTTCCAGGGCTTGGAAACCTTTTCGACCCAAGACGGTGGCGCCGGGTCGAGCGAGGGGGGGACTTATCGTGGCAACTATGATGAGTTGCGGGCGATGATGAGCTTGAATGAGCTCGAGGATGACGTGGTCATCCACCATGGCGATATTCTCAAGACCTTGCCTGACGCTTTGAAGAACGAAGGCTTGAGCTTCTCCTTTGTCTACTGCGACACCGATCTTTACGCACCCAGCAGATTGATACTGGACAGCCTGCATCCGCGGTTATCCAAGGGAGGGCTGATTGTCATGGACGAATGGAACTATGACAAATGGCCGGACGAGGCGATTGCAGTCAGGGAGTTCATGGAAAGCCACGGTGGGGCATATGAGATGCGCCATGTTCGAAATGCGCGTCAACCGAGTCTGGTGCTAAAAAAGGTCGGCTAATGTCTACATCACCCAAGAATCTCGTCCTGGACATCGGCGGCCGCAAGGTCGGTGATGGGCAGCCGTGCTTTGTCATCGCAGAGATTGGATCCAACCACAACCAAAGTTTTGATCTGGCGTGCAAGATGATAGATGCCGCCGCAAGGTCAGGGGTAGACGCTGTCAAGTTCCAGACTTTCCGTGCAACTGATCATTATTCGAAGAAGACTCCGGGCTTCAAGTATCTGAACAACACGGACACACATGAGCTCATCCGCTCACTGGAGCTGGATCGCTCATGGCAGTCCAAGCTCAAACTACATGCGGAGGAGCAAGGCCTCATCTTCTTTTCATCCCCTTGTGATTCGGACGCGATCTCAGGTTTGTCCGAGCTTGATGTGCCGGCATACAAGGTGGCCTCTTTCGATTTGACGGACGACAGTCTGATTTCGGAGATGGCCGCCATCGGAAAGCCGATGATCCTGTCAACGGGCATGGCTACGTGGATGGATATCCAGTTTGCGGTTGATGCAGCACGGCGTGCCAAGAACGATCAGATCATTTTGCTGCAATGCACATCGCTATATCCTGCGCCAGCACATCTGAGCAATCTGAATGCAATGGCGTCCATGCGTGCCGCGTTCGGCACCATGGTCGGTTACTCGGACCATACGCTGGGGGGGCATATTCCTTTGGCTGCAGTTGCCATTGGAGCGGCTGTCATTGAGAAGCACTTCACCCTTGACCGCACCTTGCCTGGCCCGGATCACGCATTTGCCATTGAGCCGAATGAAATGGCCGATCTGATGCAAAAGATTCGTGAGGTCGAAGCCGCATTTGGCGATGGCATCAAGAATGGCCCTCGTCCTGAAGAGTTGGAAATGTCTGAGAAAGGGCGTCGTAGCCTTCACGCGCGTATGCCCATTGCGGCGGGGCAGGTCATCAGCGCCGATATGCTGGTAGCGAAGCGACCAGGGCTGGGGATCCCTCCGGCTTTACGCAATCACGTTGTGGGGCGCACTGCACGGCGCGATATTGATGCCGATGAATGGATTACTTGGGACATGGTCTGATGCGCTTTCTGGTCACAGGTGCACAGGGCTTCCTTGGTGAGCAGGTCGTCTGGCAATTGATTTTCGGCGGGGCGCAAGTCATTGCCAGCGGGCGGCAAACTGCGCCCGGCTTATATTGCTGCGCCCTGACTGATCTGGCTGAGGTCCGGGCCATGATTGCGGTAGTGCGGCCGGATCGCATTATTCATTGTGCGGCCCATGTTCCACAATCCAGCGCCGAGTACAGCAACGGCAATCGCGCCAAAGAGAGCCTGCGCATGCTCGAAAACCTACTGCTCGCCTGCTCTTGTCCTGTTGTTTTTATGTCCTCAATGACTGTGTATGGCCCGACCCATCAGCGCCCGGTGCGGGAGGAGGATGGTGGGCAGCCGCAAAGTGCTTATGGCGAAGGCAAGTGGCAAGCTGAGCTTTTATTGCGTACGCATGATCATCCCACTCTGGCGATAAGGATTCCCGGGCTGTTTGGCCCCGCTCGCCGCTCCGGATTGATCTACAACGTGTTGTACGCGCTAAAGCAAGGCTTGGCCTTGCCGAAAATGCCTGATGCTCCCGTACTCTGGTCCGCCATGCACGTTAGTGATGCGGCAGCCGGGGTGGTGAAGCTTGCACATTGCACTACCGACGGCCATCAGGCGATCAATTTTGGATACAGAGGTAAGCTTAGCATCAACGATTTTGTGACCATGGCCACCGGAATGTTTGCCCGGGCCGGCATCAATGTGCTGAAGCATCCAGAGTTTGAGTTCGACTTGTCGCGCGCTGAGGCGCTGGGCGTGGTTCCGGACAAGACCTTCCCTGAGGCATTGCATCAGTTCGCCGCAGAGATATGAGAATTAGCGATTTTCTGCCAATGATTCAACTAATGTCTGCCGTAGGTCAGCAGATAGTGTCATGGCAAACCGATAAGAAGTTACGGCATCTTCATTCGGAGGCGGAATTCAAGACCGAGGCCGACCGGCGTGCACATGAGCTGATTTACCAGGGGATAAAAAGGCTTTACCCCGATGCCAAAGTCCTCTCGGAAGAGAGCCTCCAGCCCATTATTGAAAGGCCCAACGCCTACTGGCTGATAGACCCGATTGATGGCACCGCGAGTTGGTTTCATGGCTTTTCGGGGTTTGTCACGCAGGCCGCGTATATTGAGAACGGCAAACCGGTATTTGGAATCATTCACGCCCCATTGCTCCGCAAGACGTGGACGGCGATGAGTGGCCAGGGCGCGTACCTGAATGATGTCCGGCTTCCAACCTTGCAGGCCTCAACTCGGCTGATCATCACTGACAATACTCCACAGCCACACGGCATTGCAAAGTTCTGCTGCGAACAGCTGCTGGCGACGGGCTACGTCGAAAGCGGCAGCTTGGGATTGAAGGCAGTTTTGGTTGCCGATGGCACGGCCGACCTCTTTATCAAGGACGTCGTCGTCAGGGATTGGGATCTCGCCCCTGCAGCGGTGATCCTCGAGGAAGTCGGAGGCCACCTTGGGCGCGCCAATGGCCAGCCCTACGAATTCACTGGAGACTTGGAAAAGCATGGCGGGATCGTGGTGGCGCGTGACCAATCATTGTTTCGTCGGTCAATCCAACTATTTCCACGGTACGCGCACAGCGTCTAGACCTATGCATAGGAACCCAGCATGAATACCGTTTTGGTTGTCGCCGCCCACACCGACGATGAGGCTCTGGGCTGCGGCGGTACGATTGCACGCCATGTCGCAGAGGGTGACACGGTGTTCGCCGTATTTTTGGCTGATGGCGTGAGTGCGCGCCAGCAAGCGGACCACGACGACCTGACAGAGCGCAATACCGCCGCCGAGCACGCAAAAAAAATCCTTGGCATCAGCGGAAACTTTTACCTGGGCCTTCCTGATAACTGTCTCGACAGCCTGCCGCTTATTGAAGTTATCCGGCACCTGGAACCTATCGTCAGAGATTTGCAGCCGAACATTGTATATACCCATCACCATGGCGATTTGAACGTCGACCACCGTGTAGCTCATCAAGCCGCACTCACCGCTTGCCGCCCAATGCCCGGGGGGTCGGTACGCGAGATCTATTCCTTTGAAGTCATGTCCAGCTCAGAGTGGGCTACGCCGTTTGCGGCGCCTTTCCTGTCCACCCATTACGTGGATATCAGCGGCCACCTTGAGGCTAAGCTGGAAGCGCTCAAGGCCTATCAGCTCGAGATGCGCAACGCGCCCCATTCCCGAAGCATGGAGCACATGGAGTCTCTCGCACGCCACCGTGGTTACACAGTAGGAGTTGAAGCGGCCGAGTCTTTCATGACTATCAGAACCATTCGCTGAGCTCTATGCGTATCGGATTTGCATCGATCTATTCCTGGCGGCCACATGTCGAGCATTTGCATTACCTCGCTTCCCTAATCAGGGCCGAAGGGCATGAAACCGAGTACCTGACCTGCGACGGCAACCTGCCAACTTGCTACACGCGCGAATTGAGGAATATACGTCCTGACTGGCAGGAATGCCTGATGTGTCGCGCAGGCGGTGTTCGTTCCTACGAATCCGCGAAGGTTGGTTCCATTGGAGAATTAGCACGCAATCCGGTGCCCCTGCCAAAAGAGCTGGCCAGCTGGGCCTTATCGAGCGCGAGCAGCCTGGGTCGGTTCGAATCGGACGCTGACTTCGCTAGCCCCGCTTTCCACGCACTGGCGCAGCGCTTGCAGCCGGCCGTTGAGAAAGCCTATGTGGCTGCATCAAATTGGATCACCCAAAGAAAGCTGGATGGGGTCGTCGTCTTCAATGGGCGGATGGATGCCACGCGCGGGATTTTCGAGGCCGCGAGAAGCAAGGGCATTGCAGTCGCGTCGCTGGAAAGAACCTGGTTCGGCGATGGCCTGCAGATCTTGCCCGAGGAAAACTGCCTCGGATTGGAGTCGGTTGATCGACTGGTTGCATATTGGGCAGAGAAGCCCCTGACCCGGAGCCAGGCGCTCAAGGCAGCCAGATATATCGCCTCGCGTTTCTTGCGTCGTAATCAGAATGAGTGGCGCGCCTATAACGTAAATGCCGAGGTGAAGCCATGGCCGGCGCAGGGGCGACGGAAAATATTGCTCATTCCCGGCAGCGTGAACGAAATATGGGGGCATCCACAGTGGGGTTCCAGCTGGAAACATCCGCTGGATGCCTATGATGCCCTGATCGACCACTTTGCTCTAGATACCACCGATCTCGTGTTGCGCGCCCATCCCAACTGGGGTGAGAAGATCGGTAAGTCCGATGGGCGCATGGCAGAGGAATGCTATGCAAACTGGGCCAGCAAACGCGGCGTGCTGGTCATTCCTAGTACGGCGAGCGTCAGCACTTTAGGCTTGATCGAACAGGCAGACATGGTGGTGGTGGCCTCTGGCAGCGCGGCCCTTGAGGCTGGCGCCTTGGGCAAGCAAGTCATTGGGGTCGCCGGTGCAAATTATCAAAAGGCGGGCATTCGCGAATCGGCCTGCAACCAAGAGCAATTAAGCGCGCTGTCGCTGCGCGCCGATTTATCCACTGCGGCGCAAGAGGAGGTGGCAAGCGGCGTGCGCCGAAGCAGTCTGCGCTTTGCCTACACCATCACTCATCGCATTCCCCAATATGTGGACCACGTCAAATGTGTGACGCCTACCCAGTATCTATATAAGGCGGGCGCCGACGGTAAGCGCCTGATCGACATGCTCCGTTCGGGCGAACTAGTCTCGGATGATGAACAATGGGCGCCAAGCGAAGCCGATGAGGCTGGAATCCTGGAGTTGCTACGGCAAAAGCGCTGGATGGACCTGATCGGCGAGGACGAGCAGCCCCAATTTTATACACATATCCGCAGGCGCTTTCCGTTTAACCACCTGGACAGGATCCGCGACCTGATGCGTCACGGTGATCGCTGATTGCCATGCCGATCAGTGCGGGGGCTTCCTTGAGTCGCATGCTGGGGCGCAGCGCCCAACTGGCCTACGTCCCGGTACTTGCAGTGGCGATGGGGCTGATGTTTATCCGGACGCTGTTGGCTGCGCGGCTGCTGGACATGACCGAATTTGGATTCTTCGGCGTCGGCATACTGGTTTCTAACTTTGTTTGCATGTTCAGTTGCCTTGGCTATTACTTGCTGCTGCAACGTGAGTTGCCAATGCTGATCGCTAAGGGGCGGCGCCAGCGCGGTATCTTACTCATGCATCAGACCTTGTTGCTCGCGGTCGTGATCTGCGTGGCACTGTTGCCACTGTCTCTGCTTGGTCTGTTTTCAGTCTCGCCGGCCTTCTTCGCCATATCGCTACTCAATGGCTTTGGCCAACAGGCCTTTTTGGCTGTGACACTTCAAAGCCGCAGTGAAGGGCGGGCTATGCAGTTTGCCATCGACAATTTGCTCAGGGCCACCTCCGTGTTGGTGGTCATAACACTTACCGGAGTGTTGTTCGAAACGGCATTCTCGATGCTATTCGCAGAGTCTTTGGTGACATTGATGATCGTCATGCGGGTATATGCGGTTTCGATCAAATCCCGGTTGAAATACGTTGTACCCTGGGTGGCTGCGGGGAGAGGCTTAATGCGTATCAACTGGGGCGTGCCGCTGACTCTTGGAGCGACGGGAATGGTCGGCTTTGTTGTGCAAAGCGGTGATCGCTGGATTGCGGCCACCCTGCTTAGTACGGAAGAGTTCGCACTGTATGCCTTTGCAGGCATCGTCCTGATCCTTGCGCAGTCGCTTCAAGCCCTCGTCAATGTTTCAGTGTTTCCCGGCCTGGCTAAGACCTACGCCCTGGCTGGGAGCAGGCGTGCTGCACAGAAGGCAATCAGATACTCATTTTTCTTGCTAACGGTCTCTGGCCTGCTGGCCGTGCCCGCGCTTTGGATGGTGACTATTGGGATAGAGAGATTCTTCCCCGCCTATGTGCAGACTAAGGATTTCCTTTACTTGTTTGCGCTGATTGCCGTGTTGAGGCTGTCAGATTTTTTTAGTAGTTTCTTAGTGATTGCCGGTCGCGAGCGGCAATTATTGGCGATAAGCATCGGTTCTGCGGCCCTGCCTTTAACGGTGTGGCTGGGCTACTACGGGTTTAATACGACAGGCGCGCATACCGTTTCCATAGCATGGCTTGCCACCATTGTGGTATTGCTTAATTACATCGCTTGTTTTATGGCTTCGATTCAGGCAGCGAAAGCAGAGCAATGATTCGGTTTGGCGCTCTCAAACGATTCTGGATGGTCTGGATTGGATATTGGCTGGTCTACCTTACCCAACCGATCAACTCTATTTACGGGAGTCTGCCTCAAGCCTGGCTGCTTCAGTTCCTGTTTGTAATAGCGCTCTCGCTGGCATACTTCGTCGGCGCCTCCGCGCTTTCGCTACGCGCGGTTCGTTTTGAGGACCTCAATCAGCAAGAGTTAATTCGGACGATCTGGTGGGGGCTACTGATCTCGGTGCTCGGGACTTTTTTCCTCGCTTATGACAAGCTGACGTTGCAGGGGATCGACTATACACAAGGCTTGGCTATAGCGAGGGACCAATGGCAACGAATGAGTGAGGCGCGCGAAGGCAAAGTGTCTTCGCTGTTCAGTGCATTTGGCTACCTCTTTGGTGGAGCCTATTTCGTTTCACTTGCGTTAGCAAGTTCTCGCCGGGTTCGCTTGTCTGATCAAAGAAGGATGCTCTTTTTATTTCTTGGCCTCCTGCTTCTGATGGCCAATAGCGCTCTAACTGGCGGAAGATCATCCTTATTACTTGCGATCGCCTTCGTCTCCTACAGCTATTTTTCATCTGGGCAAAGCGAGCCGCTGTGGCAGTCGAAGATGACCAGGCTTTCGTTTTTTGCGATTGGAACGATACTCGCGTTTTATTTGCTATACGTCTTTTATGACAGAGCTATGCGCAGTGAAATTGAGTCGGCAGCCTACGCCCTGGATTTTCTTGCGTACCTAGGCCTAGAGCCAATGCCATGGTTTGTTGACTTAGCAAACTCCTCAACTTTGGGAGCGCTGCTCGCAATGGGTAACCTGGCCGTCTCTTACCTTACCCATAGCTTCGCTACGATGGGGGCTATCCTCGAATATGCGGCAGACGAAAAGGGTCAAGCATTATTCTCACACCTGATTTCCATCGGCGCCAAGCTTGGTCTAGACATCTCAGCAAATGAATGGTTTCTTTCTGGACGCTTTCCATCTCTACCTGGGGGGCTCTATTTGCAGTATGGATTGTCGGGCCTGCTACTTGGGTCAGCAATAATTGGTGTCATTTCCGGGCTTTCATCGTTACTGTATGCACGTCGTCCTGATTCGCTGATCTTGTTCTTTGTCTGTGGAAGCATCGAATGTGTTTTGTTACTTTCCCCCTTCCTGTTTGCTGGCGATCTCTTGTTTTTTCCATTCATAGTAGTTGGCGGAGCAATGGCGATAGCTGCGGCACAGATGTTGAGGGTCTAGAGTTTGAGAATGAATATTGTTGACGAAAACCTTGTTTCCATCATCACGCCAGCATATCGTGTTGAAAAAATCGTCCAGGAGACCATTGATTCAGTCATATGCCAAACCTACCAGAATTGGGAACTGCTAGTTGCTGACGATTGCTCTCCTGATGGAACTGCGTCTGTTATCTCCTCGGCTGCGAACGCTGATACCAGGGTGAAATTGATTTCATGCCCGGTCAATGGTGGTCCAGCGGCAGCCCGCAATGCGGCACTGGCGCAAGCCCGTGGGCGTTGGATCGCGTTTCTGGATAGCGATGACCTATGGTTGCCAAACAAGCTGGAAGAAACGATTCGCCACGCAGTGGCAAACGAGGCCGCGCTGACTTTCACAGGATTTCGCAGGATATCCTTCGACGGCGGCGAGATCGGTAGATACATCGCTGTTCCTGAATTCCTTTCCTATCAGGATTTGCTTGGAAATACCGCGATTGCAACATCGACTGTTCTGATTGATCGACGTCTGGTAGGAGACTTCACTATGAAGAAAGTCTACTACGACGATTTCGTGTGCTGGCTCGGCATCCTGAAACAAGGTTTTAAGGCGCATGGCCTGGACATGGATCTGATGCGCTACCGTGTTGTTCCCAATTCGGTATCGCGCAACAAGCGCCGCTCTGCGGCCGAAGTTTGGAATACCTACAGGTTGATCGAGAGATTTGGGATCGCGAAATCTGCCTGGTATTTCTCCCGCTACGCGATCAACGGATTCAGAAAATATAAAAATTTCTGAAAAATCTTCTCGAAGGCAAACAATGCTTGATTTGTTTTTTTTCGGCCGGAATTTTTCGTGAACCGCCCAAGTTGTCTAGTAACCGGGGGGAGCGGCTTCATTGGCAGCGCAGTGTGTCGGGCTCTATCCAGCCGTATGCATGTACGCGCCGTCGGTCGTCGGAACATCGGGGGCGAGGAACTTGGCTGTGAGTACCTGCATGCAGATCTGAGCAAGAATATGGACTGGACGACGATCCTAGAAGGGATGGAAGTGGTTATTCACTGTGCAGCTCGGGTTCACCAACGCAAAGACAGTGCGGCAAATCAATTACAGGAATTTCGAGCAGTTAACCTCGATGGGACGCTTGCTTTGGCGAGGCAGGCTGCACGGTGCGGCGTGAAGAGATTCATTTTCTTGAGTTCGATCGGCGTTCACGGCGCAGAAAACTCTGATCGTCCTTTTTCTATTGATGACATGCCCGTACCACATTCGCCTTATGCCGTTTCAAAATATGAAGCGGAAGTCGCTTTGTTCGGATTGGCCGCTAAAACCGGAATGGAATTGGTGGTGATTCGCCCTCCACTCGTATATGGTCCTGGTGCAACTGGAAATTTCGCTGCCCTACTGCGCGTCTTGGCATCAGGATTGCCTCTTCCTCTGAGCCGAATCACGCAGAACCGGAGAAGCTACGTATACGTAGAGAATTTGGTTAGCCTAATTGATTGCTGTGTCGATCATCCAGCTGCCGCCAACCAGACTTTCCTGTTGTGCGACGATGAAAGTCTGTCTACTGCAGCATTCCTTCAACGGCTTTGCGAAGCGCTTGGTCGGCCTGCTCGCATGTTTCCCGTGCCTGTATGGATGCTAGAACTAGGAGCCGCGCTGCTGGGGAAGCGCGATATCGCACGGAGTTTGTGCGGATCTCTGGAAGTTGATATGGGCAAGACAAAAGACACGCTGGGATGGACGCCACCATTGAGCGTAGATGAAGGATTTAGAGCAACGGCGTTACATTGGTTAGCGACGCATAAATGGTTGTGAAACAGAAGGCGTTATTTGAGGGTTTTCAAATGCACGAAAAGTACACCAAAAGTGACGACGAAATCAGTATTTACACATTGTGGGAAAAAATTCGGAAAGGCTGGAAAACAATTATTTTGGGTGTAACACTGGGGATGGCTGCTTCGTATGCATCGGTTATCACGACGGCCCCCAAGTACGAAGCTGTGGCTTTGTTGCAGGGCGGCAAGGTGGGCATGTTGCTGCCCCCCTCCCCCGCGATTCAACTGATTGAGTCATCTGCCCAAATTGAGTCATCTGCCCAAGTAGTGGAGCGAATCCGGACAGCTGCATTTCAGGCGCGTGTGTTTAAAAAAGCGGCGGCTCAAGGCAGGATCTTTGCGCAAGTTATCAAGTCAACTTCTACAGACAGCTCCCCGTTGATCGAGTTAAAAATTCTGGGCGGTACGCCGGAGCACTTGAATAAGATAGGGGAAACTGTCGTCGCAGAGCTTGTGAATGTCCAAGAGCCTGTATTTCATACTCGGATTAAGTTGCTCGAGAATGAAATCCGGCTCTTGGAAGAGAGGATCACGCGAGCGGAGAGTGAGCTCGATAGTGTTTCCAAGCAAGTGTACCGAGCTGGCGGGCAGACCGCCGTAGAGCAGATGACCATACTCGCAGCTTTGCGGACACGCCAGGCCGAAGAAGTATCCTTGCTAAGAGGGCGGGCTCTGGCCGCTAAGGCTGTACTAATTTCGGCCCATCAGGCACGCACAATTGAACCTTTCACTGTCTCGGGACCGCTGTCATCGAATGCCCGCTTAATGCTTGTGATAGGCGCCTTGAGTGGGCTGATCGCTGGCTGCTTCCTCGTACTCGCCATGCATACCTGGCGGCGCGAGAAGCAGGCATGGAATGAACGTTCGAAAAGGTAGGGCAGCCTGATGACAGCTATTTATGAAAGAGACACCCGTTGCGGCAGGACCGAGTCATGTTGATGGACAGGTGATAAAAACAGGATGTGGTCTGCATGACTCGATTGTTTGATGTGGTTTTGTCCTTGATTGGACTAGTTTTTGGAGCCCCTGTCCTGGTGGTGCTCTGCGTGCTGGGTTGGTTTGATACCGGCTCTCCGTTGTTTCGGCAGGAACGCGTCGGTCGCTTACAGCGGCCTTTTGTGCTGGTGAAGTTCCGTACCATGCGACCCGACACGGCTTCGGTGGCCACGCACCTGGCGGATGCTGCCACGATCACAACATTAGGGAGGTTCCTACGCCGAACCAAGCTGGATGAGCTGCCCCAGTTGTGGAATGTGCTGAAAGGGGAGATGAGCCTAGTGGGGCCACGCCCTTGCCTATTCAACCAGGAGGACTTGATGTTGGAACGCGCTGCGCGTGGAGTGTTCGATGTTCGCCCGGGCATCACAGGATTGGCACAGGTTCAGGGTATCGACATGTCCACCCCGCGCCTGTTGGCCGAGACCGATGCACAGATGATCAAGACCCTGTCCTTGTTCAATTACTTTAAGTACATCCTGCTGACTGTTCTGGGCAAAGGCGCGGGAGACCGGGTCAAAGGAAGCGGAGAACAACGGTGATGGGGAATATATCGTGTTGAGAAAACCACTGGCCCGATTGGCAACGCCTGTACTGGCTATGCCCCGCGTTACCAAGCGCATTGTCGTGATCTTGTTGGACATCAGCCTGTGTGTATTGACAGTGTGGCTGGCCTATTACCTGCGCCTAGGGGAATTCATCGGCTTTTCCCTGCATGCGCAGTGGGGCTCAGGGGCCACTTGGGCCGCGGTGGTGTCAGTGGCGCTAGCCTTGCCTCTGTTCATCGTGAGTGGGCTGTACCGCGCCATCTTTCGCTACAGCGGTTGGCCGGCCCTGCTGGCTGTTGCCCGCGCGGTGGGCATTTACGGTCTGTTGTACGCCTCCGTTTTCACCGCCATTGGCGTGGCTGGCGTGCCACGTACGGTGGGCATCATCCAGCCCATGCTGTTGCTGCTGTTCGTGGGCGCATCCCGCGCACTCGCCCGGGTCTGGCTAGGTGACCAGTACTTGAGCATCCTGAAGCACGCCTCACGCCCCAAGGTGCTGATCTACGGCGCGGGCACCACCGGCCGCCAACTGGCAGCTGCCATGGCCAACAGCCACGAAATGCAGGTGGCCGGCTTCCTGGACGACGATGACCGCCTGCACGGCCACGTGCTCAACGGCCAGCCGATCTACAACCCGGCCGATCTGGACAATCTGGCCACCACTCT
>JACCDU010976071.1_pt1 | contig 12516 bp, 26 predicted proteins | sample 7446081 | NCBI WGS metagenome assembly JACCDU01 (sample SAMN15323447, study PRJNA562643) | freshwater metagenome | isolation source: river surface water | place: USA:Blue River Watershed | collected 2017-08-17 | reverse complement strand
ATAAGTGGATATTATTATACGTCCTTAAGTGGGGTCATACATGGAGGTCCCGGAGGGACCGACAATAGTATAATGGTTATGGAGTTATAAACCGGGGGGATTTATAAAGTGTCATACATCACTTTGAAGTCATACACGACATTGGTCCCGGAGGGACAAAAAAATCCCCCGGAATTTCATCAGTTACAGTGATTACTTTAACAGGGGATTAAGTAGGTTGACAACGACCTGGAGGGATTACCCGTTCAGGAGTTGGTTGCGGTACTGGATAGCGTTTCTCTTCGAGGTGAAGTTTTTGCTGTGTTTAGTACCGTTAACCGATACGCGTACACGGTAACTTGTACCATCGAAGTAGATGTTTTTGGACACAGCTTCGTAGGTGTTACTTGTTGTACGGGAAGCGGTTTTTTTCGCTTTGGTAGTTTTTGTCATACAAATAAGTTTTATTAAATAAAATATAAACTTTCAGTTTGACAAAAAAAAATCCCCCCATAAAATAAGTCAGATATTTTTTTCTTTAATATGTCATATGCCAAGCAATTTTGGTGATTCCGGGGACCGGTGTATTACAGGTTGTACATGTCGAATTCTCTAACCCCTTCTTGTCTTCTGCGGAGGTCGGTCATGCTTCTGAGTTTGGACCTATAGAGTTGTCCATTGGGGACACCTTTGAGGACGAGTTCGGGGTGGTATGGATCTGAGGTGATAATGGATACGTTTGATATACCGAATAATCTCATCCAGAAGGGTTCATCTATTTTGATGGATTTAATCCTGTAGTAATGGATTTCTCTTCTGGTGACTGAGAGTATACCTTTTCTTTCTACAATGGTTCTTTCGTTGAATTCATATTTCCAGCACATGATTTCTATGTACTTAATTACTGCTAGTATTGGGAATATGACTGTTTGGAATAGGACGATACCAAGGATAAAGAATGGTAGGTTCAACCATTGAGACGGGGAGATGGACTCCATTTTGTTATCTGTATACATGTTGGTTAAAGTTTATCTTTCCATTTTTCTTTAAAGTATTCGTAGTATGTGTTTCTTTTTCTGTCACTGGTCATTAGGTATCCGATATAGTAGTCGAACCAGAATGACAGTTTTTTAAATAGATTCATGCCAAGCAATATTAGTGATCCGGATCTAATCCGGGGTTATTTCATTTGGTCGTATGGATAAATAGTTGAGGTTACCGGTTGGGTTGATTTTTGTAATGCCAAGCAATATCCGGAGATGAAGGTTTGGACGTGAACTTCTTTTGAACAACCAGGCACTCCATTTTTATAATAGTCCTGTTCAGCTATATGAAATATTTCATCCTCTAATAGGATTTTTTCTTTTGATGGTAATGTTACATACATAATTAATATTATTTAAAAAGGTGAAAAAGAACCCGAGAAAATACTCGGGTCCTTTTATTGGTGGTTTGAGAACTAAGCCATTTCTTTTTCTCTGTAGTCGAAGTTAATATACTTACCATCTTCAACTTGGAAGTCGATTGCGAATGCAACGATTTTACCTCTTTTCTTAACTACGAATAGTTCATAAGAACCATCCCCGAAACCAGAACTAGATACGATACCTTCATCATATGTGTCCCATTGTGTATTCCCGAGAGTTCTGGAACACATCTTCACATACCAATCTTCACCTGATTCTTTTTTGGGACCCATATCTTTCCACGGCTCTTGGTTGAAGAAAGAGATATCACCTTCACCGAGTTCGATATTATGGTCATCGTTCCTATAGGATTCTTTGGAGAAGATTCCACACTGACCAGAGTCGACACCGATATCATAGTTGGTCTTCTCCCAATTACCTATTAACAGGTGAGGAGTGTTATAATAATCATCGTGGATGGCGAAGACCATTGCACATCGGGTACCCCAATCACCTGCGTCGTGTTTACGGACGGTCGTGTGATACACACCAGGTTTTACATTGTCGATTACAGCTTGACACCAGGTTGGGATGGTGTAACAGGGGTCGGATACAACGACCTCCTTTCCTAATTTAATTTGTTTCATATGTGTTTTTTTAATTGGTGACTACTTTGGTCCCTGAAGATAGGTAATATCAACTTCATCCATATTAAAATCCTCGTACAAATCTTTTAGGATTTGGAATTGTGATTGTAAGGATTCGATAGATGGTTTTGATTCATCAGGTTTTATGGTTTTATATTTTATTTGGAAATCGATATGTTCCATTTTGGATATCAACCATATTTTGAGTGCGAACTTATTCACGGGTGATGATATTGAATAGGTTTTTGAAATTGTTGTTAATTACTTCCTCTCGGATTGACAGTGCGTCTTTCATAGATAAATTGGTGTGAGTTTTTACCCATTTCTTCTTGTCTAATGAAACGAATCGGTCCCAACCTTTTTTTCCAACTTTAATTCTAACATAGAGTTTGTTGTACTTGTCCACAAAATCGAACTGATTAACCTTCTCCATTTTTTATGTTTTAGTGATCAATTATACTAACAACATTATATTCCTCATTGTTCAACACATCAAGAATATACGCTATTTCATACAAATCTAATTCTCCAATATTGATTTCGATATGGTCGGTGGTGATGGTCCCATCATTTAACAGGTTTGTTGCAATGTTGGATACCATTACATAGTCGTCATCATATGTATTGGATTCTTGGACCATTATCCTTATAGGTCTTTTAAACTCTATTTCCTCCAAATTATTGTGTTTGAAGTGGGATAATACTTGGTCTTTTAGTTCGAGCTTTAGAGCATCTACTTTTGATTTGTATGACATAATTTAATGGGTGTTATAAGTTCCAGAATTTAATATCTTTATTATTACTTGTGAATACGGTTTTAGTTTCTCCGTTACAAATCATTATTATTTTCATATATCTACCTTCCAAGTAATGCATATCCAATATTTGTTTTATCATAACCTCGCAATTTCTTGTGGATGTGACATATACCATCGATACTCTATTTTGGATATATACCTTGTAGATAGTTTTTGTCATACACGAAAATACATAATGTTATTTAAATGACCAAATTTATTTTTTAATTCCTTTCAGGATGTGTTTTAATACTGGATAAGTCATAGCGTTACCTAACATCTTGAATTTCTGTGTATCGGATATACCAGGTATATTCATATATCCTGTGGGGAATCCCTGTAGTTTTTCAGCTTCGGGTACTGTCATAAATCTAATTTCATTTGTTTTAAGATTAATGACCTTTGGTCTTACTGTGGTTAATGTATTGAATTTACCGTTACCGATATTAATTCTACGGACACCATATTTCTTTTCGTTGGTAGTGACACCTTCAATATAATCTGGATTAAGTTCACCATGTTTGCTATAAGACCTATGGTTAGGTATTACATTATCATCGGAGATGTTTAAATCTTTTGGTTGGAGAACACCGGGAATGTTTGTCCAATATAATCTAACTCTATTTTGAGCTGTCACCGTAGATGAATTAATTTTAATTGGTTCAACACCTAAAGCTTTGGTTATAATTGCTTCCCATTTTTTATCCATTGCAACATTTTCTAATAGGAAGTATTTTGGTTTCAGGGTTTTAACAAGTAATACAAACTCCCAAAATAGATAGGAATGACCAATGAATTGGAAACCTTCTTTTTTATACTTCAGGTATTCTTGTAATGTCTTTATTTCCACAACCACCTCACCATCCTTAACCGACATACCTTTTCTTCTACCAGCAAAGGAAAATGATTGACATGGTGAACCACCTATGATTAATTTGAAGTTCCCATATAAATCTCCGTAGTGGTTAATTTTCCCGTTCTTAATTTTAATATCCCTGATATCACCGACATGAATTGCGTCTGGATGATTATGGTTGGATACTCTAATTGCGAATGGGTTTACTTCGGATACCAAATGGTTATCGATTTTGACTCCTAAATCTTTAAGAACTTGGATGTCAATGTTTGTTCCTCCGAACAGGGATAGTAAGGACTGTTTCATTTGTGTTTAATTGGGGGTTTAAATATTAATTGGTTAATTTATGGAATTCTTTGATACTCTTATTGATTTCGTCTTCCATTGCTGACGCTAGCTTTTGTTTGGCCGTTTTAATCAGGGGTTTATTCTTGCTTAGTTTATTCATATCATCACCCTGAATATCGGTTTTATCAACGATAACTCGGATATCCTTTGTGGATGTGTCATCTCTGTAGAATGAAGTCCTTGCGTAAATGTATTCCCTCAGGATGGAGAATTTGACATCGTCCATATTGAGTTTAGCCCTCATCTGCAGAATGATTTTTTCGAGTGCAGCAAGTTTAGCCATACTTGATTTGAGTTCATTCACTGTTTCGGTGTACATCGCGGTGAAATCATTTAAATCCTTATTGGATTTAAGTTGACTCCCATATGACAGGAATACATTTGGTTTGCTTACCTGTGATTCATTTCCGATGATGTCAACGAATACTCCTTCTGTTAACTTGTTTACTCTACCCATTGTATTTGAATTTGTGCCAAGCAAAATCGGTGACCCGGATTACTTGACGGTGAAAAAATTTAAAAGTGAAAATATACCTCGTCGCTTAGGTTTTTTTGGGGACCTCGCTTCTTCTTTTCTTAATTGTTCTTTATAAAATTGAATGTCTTCGTATATCACCTTTATTTCCAATAATGGTGTTACGTATCTGGACGAAACGTTGAATTCTTCTTTCCATTGTTCGTAGGTCATTTGATTTAGTTTTAGAGTTTGTATAATTGATAATCTACCGTTCCGATTCTTTCGAAGTGACTCCCATCCAAATTAATTTGGGATATGTTATCCAATGTCCAATATGGTAATCTTCTTGGATTATACATGAGTCGTTGAGAGTGTTCGAATTCATCAAATTGTTCAAATCCACTATACCTCACTTCAATGTCGTCACATAGAACCCAAGCACATACGGTTTTATGTTCACCATTATAAATCTTCTCTGCGGTCTTCTTACTATTCTTTAATGTACATCCTGACATTACCAACTGAAAACTGGTAGGACTGTAATACGACACCTGTCCTGATGGATATTCAATTTTCCATTTCATATAGTTCTCACCTCTCCCGAGATTGAATCTAACTTTGATTTTCTTTCCCATATTAAATTAAATCGTTTGGTACAATAAATGTTTCTACACCATTAGTGGTGACTTCTTTATCAAGAAGGTCGTCAATGAAATAAACTTTACCATCATCACCTTCAAAAGTCATATCATCATTCCAATTTTCTGGTGTGGTTAATACTGAACGGATTTTCTCGCCATCACGTGAACTCTCAGTTCTACCCCAATTATCAATAACTTCGGTGTAATAAATAATTTTGATTGACATATAGATTTATTTTTAAAGGACAGGTAATACACCATCTTTACCATAGAATAATACTCCACCATCATTCCCTTCATCATCTTGTGAAACAATACAATACTCCCCATTGTCGAGGAGGAAAGTAATAGGTCGTTTATACCAACCCATCATTTTCATTTCTTCATCAGTGAGATAACGGACCTCAGTAATTGTTCGTCCTTCTAATACTTCTTTCGCTTTGGTTGTCCAATGTTGATGTACTTCTTTTTTTGTCATTGTGTTTGATTTTAGATTACAAAGATATAAAGGGGATATCATTATTCCAAATAATATCCCCAATATTTTTTTTACCAAGATGCTTCATAATGGAAATCCCCACAGTGAATACCATGTTTTTTACTTTCCTCATTCTCTTTCAACAACTCCTCAAGTAATACAATGGTATTTTCAACATCGGACTTATACCAGTTATCGATGTCATACGAACCAAAGAAAAATCCTTTTTTTGGGGATAACAATTCTTTAACTTCATCTTCACACTCATACACTTCATGGTTGTACTTTTCCCCACCGTAACTTTCTAATTGTTTGATAACGGTTTTAGATTTATCCAAGATGGATTTAACCTTCTTTAAGATTTCCAACAACTCAACAATCTTTTGTTCTTCAACATACATTTCCTTACAGTCATCAACACCATCAGCACAGTTTTCTACGAACCAACTATGAAGTGCATTGAATTTCCTCCAATACCCAACTTGTTCGACAACATAAACAATCCTATCAGGTTTGATGTCCTTACGAGTTTTACCGTTCTTCTTTACGGTTACAATGTGTTTTTCTTCCGGTGAATGGTGTTCCCAATTCTTAACATAAGTTTTTTTGTAGAGATACATGTCTAATCCCATAATATAATGTTTTTTGGTTTAGAATACAAATATACGATGAATAGTTTTATAATCCAAATTTATTTTGAGTTAATCTTTTACCAGATGCGAGAATACTTCCTTTGTACACATATGTACTTTCCGCATGGTACACTGCGATGTCATTATTCTCAACAACAATTTTACCTCTATCCTCACTATCCTCACCAACCCATTCGATTTCACCTGTCAATTTAATTCCCCAGGGTTCGAAGAAATGACTAATTAAGTATGACAACCATTCAACATAGTGATAAAACTTTTCACCACCATCCCATTGTAGCACATAACCATCACCAACCATCCACTGACACCATAAACCTGGTTGACATTTACCCTCAATTTTTCTTAATTCATTTTCTTTCCACCTTTCACCGAAATCTGGTGTGTTAAGGTAATCTAATTGTCCGGGTGGTGTATTAAAATCAATTATACTATCATCACGGTCTTGTCCTGCGTGACCTTTTCCACCGACAAAGTATTCACCATCGTTTCCGTAAATTTCTTCTGGTGTACCGGTACGACCTGGATAACCATGTTTACCGTCATACATTTCCATCAGTTTGTTTACATCTCTTTTCATTCTCCGTGTGTCGTTGAATTTTGTTAGATAATCAAATTGTTCTTCGGTGAGGTTCTTACTTAATTTAAGTGAACCGTCAAAATTGGTTGTGTAACCCATAGTTTTAAAATTTAGTTTGATTAATGTGATACAAAGATAAGGATAATACTTTTATATTTCCAAATTTTTTTTGTAAAAATTTTGTTAAGGAAAATCTTGAGGATCTGATCAGATCTGATCCCGGATTCGAATATTGATTGGCACGTGCCAAACAAAATGTTGACAGGTGATGACTATCGTCATCTTCTGAGGCATAAAAAACCCCGTAAAAAATTACGGGGATTGTTTGGATATTAAAGCGAGCCCTTATTGTACAACAAATTTATATTTATTTTCTAACTTATTACGAACTTTTTTATATTTCAACCCTACAATAACATTCTTTTTATCATAGTATCTCATATCATATAAATCGCCGTCAATTACTTTTCGTTCCCAAAACTTTTTTGGTAATTCTTTTTTGAATACAACCGCAACTCTAACATTTTTATTTAATAGTTCGGTACACTCATCAATATTATAACCACTATACGAAAATGTTAAATCATAGTTTTTATACTTCTCTAATAACTTAACCCGATTCGCAACTTTTGTGTAATCGTAGAATTGAGTTTTTGGAAATATCTGTAATACATTTATTGTTTTATTTCCTTCTCTAATATAAAATGATTCGGGACTAATATCTGATGTATTATTCAGACGGACACTAAATCGGTAACCGAGTTTATCCGCCTTATTTTTCGCGGACTGAATTTCATCTATTAACCAACGGACAAAGAATTCGCGTTCTTCAAAGAATAGTTTCGTTTTTTTAATTCTTGATTGGTTAATAACATCTCCCTTTTGTTTTTGTGTCATTCGATTCATTCCTGATTCATTCAGACATAGCAATGTACATTCTTTATTTCTTTTCGGACATACCTCATAACCGCTGGATTTTGCAGGGGATAAGTACAAACTGTAGGTTAATTCGTTGTACTCATATGCTTTCTGATGTTTGGTGGTTAAGTTAACCGAACCGAGATAGGAAATACCTGTTAATTTTTTCGCTTGTGCTTTGTTTGTGTATACCATAGTTTTTGATTTTGTGTACAAATATACAATTATTATTTTGATACTACCAAATTTATTTTGTTAAAATTTGTTAAAAAAATTATGATGACCATGCGCCACATCTCACCTGTCGAATATTGATTGGCACGTGCCAAACAAAATGTGGGGCTGTTGCGCGCTGCGCTAGCAAACACTAGCAAACTAGCAAAAAGAGCTGCAAAACAGTTTTATTAAGTGATTGGTTATCAATGTTATTCCGTGCCAAGCAAAATGTGGAGATGTTGCTGTGCAGCTACAGTTCACACATTATAGCATAAAAAAACCCAGATATTATCTGGGTTTCGTTGTGTGGTTCAAAAGTTAGCTTTCGGCGACTAACAATTCTTTGTATTCTTGTTCGGTTAAGTGTCTAACACTACTTCTATTTTTGATATTGTGGGGTTTAATCATAATACAATCGCCTTGTCTTACAATCTTTTCAATGTTCCCTTCTTCAATATCGGTTTGGATAGTCCAAGCGACGGCTTGAATTGCGTTTACCTTTTCGGGTTTGAAATCCCAACTACTTTCGTTGTTAGTTCTGTAAACACTTTGTAAATCAACCCATATAAGATATTCTCTATCCGTACTGGTATCTTTACATTTAACAAAGTAACAATCTTGTGGTTTCTGCCAACCATTACCATTATCCCCAAAATGTTTTCCTTCAACTTTGTAAAGTTCGTAGGTGTCTTTGAATTTTTTGGTAACGAGTTCACCAGTTTGACTAACCCAAGTGGTTGTTTTGTTTAGAGTTCTACTATTCATCAAAACTGGTTTCACTTCTTTAACCATTCTATCCAATCCGTATGACAAGAAAGCGACACGGCGTTGTTCCAAGTTCCGTATTTCTGCAATTTCTTTGAAAGATACTGGTTCAATATCGTTCCAAAAATCTTCAAGTTGTGGATAAGGACAAGTGTCGTGTTTGAGTTTAAGAATTTTACAACCCAAGTTAAAATCAAATTCGGTGTTTGAAATTATTATTTTCATCTTATTTAGTTTTTAATGTATTACTTAATTATCTTCATCGCGATATGTTGTGAAAGAATTACTAATCTCAACTTTAAGGTGGTTATCCTCAATAGTCAGTTGTTCCAAATCGCCATCACCATTTGTGGTAAATGAATACCATTCATCAAGTTCGCCATCACATTCGGGGGAGTGGTTACTTGCAACATCATTGATTTTATCTTTCAATTCTTCCAACAAAGTATCATCATCATCAGTCATAATGAAATCAGTTTTGAAATTGACATTAACATCGCCATCACCACCATTTATGTTTAACACATAATTGTTGATAAACTCAATTTCATTCTTTGTCAGTTTAATATCAAGTACCTCACTTGTTCTTTCCGACCATTCACTTTGAGAGTTCTTGTAATACGAAAAACTTTCTTCATCATCATCAAGTGTAATTTCAACACTTCCACTTTCACCAATGTAGTGTCCGTCGCTCGCCTCATAAAATTCAACTTCTCTAAACACTTGATTGTCAAAGTAATCAGTCAATTCCTTACATTCAATTTGAATTACCGCAGGTTGATTTTTACCTTTCTTGTTGTTTGTTTTGTAGAATGTAAAGTTGTAGTCATTCATACTATCACCACCACAACTAAATTCCATTGTGCAACTTGTAATACCAAGTTCTTTCCATAGTTTAATTTCTGGAATTGTTTTCAAATTTTCAGTTTGCATATTCGTGTATTTTTTGGTTTAGATTTTTAACAATTTCGTATGCTTCGGGGTTGTCAATTTCCTTTACTCCATTATTCATCCAGGGTTGGACTTGTAGGTGTTTAAGGTAGTCCTGCGGGGTTGGAACGAATTTCATTCGGAAATCTTCCGCAATATGTAACATCGCAATATCAACACAATCAACGGACTTTCCGTCAGAGTTCGTAATGTTGTACCCAAAGATTTTGGGTATAATATGATAAGCGAACCAAGTGTTATGTGTCATAAGACGCGCACTATTATTGTTCATAGTCATTTTCGGACTATCAATGAGTTCGTGTATAGGTAGATAATCTTCCACCTTACCACCCCAGCGTTTAACACTGGATTTAGAATGAATTAAAGGGTTTGCCATTGTGTTTGATTTATGTTAGATAATAGGTTTAGTCCCATACTTGACTTATTGTTCGGTTGAAAGGGTTGTACTCAACTTGTTTACCCATAACCCATTCACCTTTGTCAATTTTCAATGTTTGGTGTTCATTTGAGAAACTTCCGTCAGGTTGTTCGTGTTTCAAATCACTTTCCTTTAATACCGATACTCCCGTAAATTCGGTTTTTTCATCAATAGTAAATTCACCATACAAAGTGTGTTGGTTACTTCCTTCCCCTTTCAATAGGGTGTGTTTCTTTAACTTGTTCTTTTTCATAAAATTTATTTTATTTTGTTTCCACAAATATACAACTTTTATTTTGATACTTCCAAATTTTTTCAAACTTTTTTTGTTAATAATATGCAAAAGAATTTTTCGTCCCGCCGATCGGATCCGGATTACGAATATTGTTTGGCACGTGCCAATCAAATTCCGGACTGGTCAGACTGGTAAAAATTCAGGAAATAACTGGTAAAAAAAACCCCAATGTAAAAACATCGGGGGGCTTTTGAAATAAAACTTGTACTTCTACAAATACAAGACACTTTAATCTTCCGTAAGGGTAAATTCTAATTCATCGTACCCTTCGGGGATAGTACATTCAACTGATATAGAGTTTCTACTCCAACTACCAATAATATCACTTTCACCGCGATAATCTCCACCACCGCGTCCGTTACCCTCACAAGTTAATAAAGGTAAAGGGTGAATTTTCCAACCATCACCAGAAGCTGGTACTTTTCGTTTATCTACGAATTGTTGTTTGGTGTGGTTAATAATAAAATGATAATGTTCTTCTAACAATCCCACAGGGTTAATTTTGTTTTCGTCTTTACAACGAGAATACAGATTTGTTTTAGAGTTTTCTTCTTCATCTGCATAATCACCCGCCCAAACGATACCTTTCTTGTACCATTTTCCGCCAGGAATTAAAAGTGTTTCAACCACACTAACAAAATCATTTTCGAGCCAACTATGCTCCATTAGTTTGAGTCCGTTGTTGTAGTCGTGTGATAATACCCACTCATTTACGAGTTGTCCTTCATTGTTCAATGAAATTGGTTTGTAATACTGTCCCATAGTTTTATATTATTTGGTTTAGATTACAAATATACAACTAATACTTTGATATATCCAAATTTATTTTGTAAAAAATTTGTTAAAGGAAATAGAGGAGAAATTGTTGCCCAGACCAGCCCAGACGGGAATTTGTTTGGCATGTGCCAAGCAAAATGTAGACCGGCGTCTTCTGTCGTACCAAAAATTAGGTAAATAAAAAAGGGACATCTAAAAAGATGTCCCCTTAACTTACAACTAAACACAAATAACTAACTACACAAAATATAAACTTAATTTTCTAATTTGTCAAGCTCTTTTTTTAACATTGTTTGAGAATATTCCAAATCATTTAGGGTATCAATATGTTGAGTACCTCTATATCGGTTTTGACTATGTCTTACGTGGACTTGGTGTGACCCAATAGGTTCCCACCCTTCTTCAATAAGTTCATTTACTTTTCTTGAAAGTTCTTCGCCTGAATGTGATACGATGATTTTATATTTCATTTGTGTGGTTGGTTTAGAAATTGTTCTTGAATTTTATCAAAGTTCTTTTGGTAATACTTTAACAAATGTTTGCTTTGTGTTTGGAATAATTCTTTTACTTCTTTCTTTCCAAATACCAATTCAATTTGTTCATTAAAGGATATGATTTTCGCTTCATACCAATTAAGGTCGTAATACACTCTAACAAAGTTTTCACTCCACTCTCTGAAGCTGAGAAATCTTTCGGTCATAAACTTGATATTAGTTTTTTTCGTTTTTCAACATATTCACCCAATCTTTTTATAAAGTTTTCTGCCGCTTTCTTTGTGCTGAAATATGCAAAGAATTGACAATACTCGCTATCCTCACTTGTTTTTGGGGATAATACTTTATTCTCTTTTAATCTTTCAACCACATCATAGTTACTACTACAATTCTCAAAGGTTTCGAGACTAGTTAAATCTGCGGTTACCGTCCATTTGTCGTCCCATTCATATTTGACGGGCATTAGTTTGTCGATTGTGTATGACATATTGTTTGGTTTTTGATTTCACTAATAACTTCTTCCACCACATTCATAAAGGGTGTGAAGTCAAGTCCGTAATATGCTTCGGTGGTGTCCCTCCAACCGAGTTCTTGAAATTTTTTATCTAATTCGTTCATATTAGTTTGAATTGTTGTAAAGTGATACTAATTCATCATCATCATAAAATTTCCTTTGTTGTCCTTTAACATAAGGTCTTTCTAATGTGGTGTACCAGGTTCCGTCTTTGTATTGATGAAAGTGATTATCTTTCAACCATTGTAAAAATTTTTTCATAACGTAAAAATATAAAAGAATTTTGGTTATACCAAATAATTGTTGTTAAAAGTTTGTTAATCGGT
>JACCDU010429502.1_pt1 | contig 12517 bp, 11 predicted proteins | sample 7446081 | NCBI WGS metagenome assembly JACCDU01 (sample SAMN15323447, study PRJNA562643) | freshwater metagenome | isolation source: river surface water | place: USA:Blue River Watershed | collected 2017-08-17 | reverse complement strand
GAGGCCAGACTTGAAACGCCCATCTTGAGCAAAGCCCTGACACGCTTCAACATCAACTGGACCTGGGATGGAAAGCCCGCCATCCTGCAGTCGCGTGCCATCGACGAGACTGGATATGTACAGCCCCCGATCCGCATGCTCAGGGAAGTGCGCGGAACGCGATCCATTTATCACAACAACGCCATTCAATCCTGGAAAGTCGATATCAACGGTGAGGTCAGCAATGTACAAGTTGGTTAAAACTCTCACTAGCCTTGCTGGCCTGGCGCTTGCGAGCGCGCTTGTTCAAGCACAGGATGTCGCGCAATACACCGGGATCGGTCGTGTTGCGACACCGGCGGAAGTCGAGGCGTGGGATATCGATGTCAGACCCGACTTCAAGGGCTTACCAAAGGGCGCAGGCACGGCCGACCAAGGTCAGGAAATATGGGAAGCAAAGTGCGCCAGCTGTCATGGAGCCTTTGGCGAATCGAATGAGGTCTTTACACCCATCGTGGGCGGTACAACGGCTAAAGATATTGAGACGGGAAAGGTTGCATCACTGACCTCTCAAAATCAGCCGCAGCGTACAACGCTCATGAAAGTTCCGACCGTATCGACCCTGTACGACTACATCTATCGCGCGATGCCCTGGAACGCGCCGCGAACCCTGTCGGCCGACGATACCTACGCGTTGGTCGCTTATATACTGGCGCTCGGTGAAATCGTCCCAGAGGATTTCAAATTAAGCGACCAGAATATTGCGGAAGTTCAAGCACGTATGCCAAACCGAAACGGCATGACCACTCAACACGGGATGTGGACAGTATCCGGAACACCGGATGTCAAAGCAAACGCATGCATGACAAACTGCGTTCCAGAAGTCAAGATTACATCGACCCTGCCTGACTTCGCCAGGAATGCACACCACAACATCGCAGAACAAAATCGGACGTACGGCCCTTATCGCGGCATTGATTCGACACAACCCCCTCTCAAAAATCTGCCTGGCGCCCAATATGTCGCCAAAGTGGCAAGCGCACAGACGGCCGTCAACGCCGGCTCCGTCACACTTGCTCAATCCACAACAGCTCAAGCAGACTCAGCAGCCCTTCAACAGTCGTTCACAAAAAATAATTGTGCGGCCTGTCATGCGCCTGCAGCGAAGGGAGTCGGTCCCTCAATGAGCGATATTGCTAAAAAGTATAAAGATCAGGATGCAGTCGCCAAGCTTAGTGCTAAAGTCAAAGCCGGTGGCTCGGGCGCCTGGGGCGCGATACCGATGCCTCCCCACCCCCAAGTCCCGGATGACGAAATCACTCGCCTGGTGAAGTGGATGCTGAACGGTTCTTAATTTTCATTTTCATACACTTTTCGACTAACAATATTTTTTCTTTTCTATATTTATCCGTAAAGGAACAATCATGAACGTACAGCGACGCAGACTTTTGCAAATGACGGCCCTGGTCGGTCTGATGGCCAGCGCAGGTCTGATGACCGAAGCTGAAGCTGCGACTTGGAATAAGGCCGCTTTCGAAGCGAAAACTCTCGATGACGTCGTCAAAGTATTGGGCGGTAGCGCACCTCAACAATCAGATGCAGTGATACTACGTGCGCCAGATATCGCTGAAAACGGCGCGGTTGTTCCTGTCGGTGTGGAAACCAATTTGAAAGCGACTGAAATGGCGATTCTGGTAGAAAAGAATCCAAATGCGATGGCCGCGATGTTTATCATCCCCGCAGGCGCGGAAGCGTTTGCATCAACACGCGTCAAAATGGGTCAGACCTCCAATGTCTTTGCATTGGCCAAGGTGGATGGTAAGTGGCTGATGGCTTCGAAAGAAGTCAAAGTCACGCTGGGCGGTTGTGGCGGTTAACCCCTTGCGCAATCAACACCTTATCCTTTTTCAATACAAAGAATTGCCCGCTCGGGGCACACAGACAGTCTAGGAGAATTAATCATGGCAAGTCCAATGCGTATTCGTGCAACAGAAAAAGACGGCGTCGTGGATGTTCGCGTTCTGATGAAACACGATATGGAAACAGGTCAGCGCAAAACACCAGAAGGCACGGCGATCCCCGCATGGTTTATCTCAACCGTCGAAGCCAAGGTCGGCGACAAACTCGTCTACGGCGCACAGTTTGGACCCGCGGTCTCCAAGGATCCGTTTCTTCATTTCAAACTGAATGGCTCCGCAAAAAAGGGTGACTCCATTTCCGTGACCTGGGTCGACAACAAAGGCGAAACACGCACCGATAAAACCGATATCAAATAAAAATTTGTCTTTCCCGAAGGATGCAGCATTGTCATCCCATCAGGCAGGCGATATAGGAGACACTCCATGAAGCGCACTATTTTTACTGGGCTTGTCGCAAGCCTGATCGGTACGACTCCGATCGTTTATGCGCAATCCGCATCCGACCAGCTTGCCGAATACCGTCGGATGTTGGCAGACGGCAATCCCTCAGAGCTTTACGAGGCCGAAGGTGAAGAGCTCTGGTCCAAACCTGCGGGCCCCAAAAACGCGAGCCTTGAAAAATGCGATCTCGGACTCGGACCTGGTGTGGTTCAAGGCGCTTCCGCGCAACTCCCCCGCTATTTCAAAGACACCGATCGTGTTCAGGATCTTGAATCGCGGCTCATGACGTGCATGGATACCTTGCAAGGGATTCCTGAAGCGGACATCGTGAAAGGCTCCTTTGGCAAAGGCGTACGCAAAGATCTGGAAGCCATTGTCGCCTACGTTGTCACACAGTCAAAAGGGTTAAAGATCAATGTGCCGGCCACACATCCAAAAGAAAAGGAAATGCTGGCGCTCGGTGAAAAAATCTTTTATTTACAGGGCGGTCCAATGGATTTTTCCTGTGCCTCTTGTCATGCGGTCGATAACAAACGCATTCGCATGCAAGATTTGCCCAACCTGACCACTGCAAAAGGTGCTGCAGAGGGCTGGGGGAGCTGGCCTGCCTATCGCGTTTCAAGCGGGACTTTCTGGACGATGCAACAACGTCTGAACGACTGCTATCGTCAGCAACGCATGCCTTTCCCCATCTACGGATCCGAAGCCACCATCGCACTATCCGTCTTTATGGCCAACACAGCCAATGGCGGTACGGTTCAGACCCCTGGCTTGAAGCGCTAATTCGCGGGAGCATACAAATGAAAACAACACTGACAAAACTCGCGCTTGGTTTGAGCGCGCTCTTACTAACACTAGGGACCCCTGCAACAAGTCTGGCACAACAAACTGACCCCGCCGTGCAAGCTGTGATGGAACGCAGTTTCCGTGAGCAAGGCATTGCGAAACTGGATCGCATCAAGCAGGATGAATTTCAAGCTTTATGTTCCGACGAAAAATTTCGCGCAAGCGCAGCAGGACAAAAGAAAGCTGAAGAACTTCAAAAAGCGGCACTTGCGGCAATCAAACCACCTTCTGATGGCAAGTACTTAGGCGACTGGAAGGCTGGTGAAGCGGTCGCCCAAAGCGGCCGTGGTGCGACATGGAGTGACACGCTCAAAACTGTGAATGGTGGGGGCTGTTACAACTGTCATCAAATCACAAAGGAAGAAATTTCTTACGGAACCATTGGTCCTTCACTGTTAGCGTATGGAAAAATGCGCGGCAACAGCGAACCCATCTTGGTCTATACCTGGAACCGGATCAGTAATTCCAAAGCCTATAACGCTTGCAGCAACATGCCTCGTATGGCGCACTTTAATTTGCTGACCGAACAGCAAATCAAGGATGTGATGGCGCTCTTGTTGGATCCCGCGTCACCCGTCAACAAATAATCCACTGTTCGCAAGTATCTTGTCGCAAGGAAGCAAATAATGGCTATGAGTCGTCGTGAATTTGTGCAGCTGATGGCCATCGCCTCGGCGGCGGGTCTCTCACTTGGAGCGGGCACAAGCCGTGCACAGGCTGCGTCTTCTTTATACGACATGCCAAAATTCGGCAATGTGCACCTCATGCACTTTACCGATTGTCACGCACAACTCAAACCCATTTACTTTCGCGAGCCCAACGTCAATTTAGGGTTTGGGAGTCAGTTTGGAAAACCACCGCATCTGGTGGGCGATGCTTTCCTGAAACATTACGGGATCAAGCCTGGCACGCACGATGCTCATGCGCTCACTTATCTTGACTTTGACAAAGCGGCCCTACAGTTTGGAAAAGTCGGTGGATTTGCGCATTTGGCAACGCTCATTAAACAGGTGCGGGCGACACGTCCTGGTGCGCTGCTGCTGGATGGCGGTGATACCTGGCAAGGCTCAGGCACCGCACTCTGGACCAAAGGTCAAGACATGGTGGACGCCTGTCTGGCGCTCGGTGTCGACATCATGACCGCGCACTGGGAAATGACCCTTGGCGAACAGCGTGTCAAAGAAATCGTTGAAAAGGATTTCGCCGGGAAAATTGACTTTATCGCGCAAAATATCAAAACAACCGATTTTGAAGATCCCGTTTTTGACGCGTTCGTCATGCGCGAAATGAACGGGATACCTGTTGCGATCATCGGACAGGCTTTTCCATACACCCCCATCGCGAATCCCCGCTATCTGGTTGAAAACTGGTCTTTCGGTATTGACGAAGAGAATATGCAAAAAACGGTGAACCTCGCACGCTCCAAAGGCGCGCAAGCCGTCATTCTCCTCTCTCACAATGGCATGGATGTCGATCTGAAAATGGCCAGTCGCGTTCGGGGCATTGATGCCATCCTGGGTGGCCACACGCACGATGGCGTGCCCGTACCGGTCAAAGTCAGTAATCCTAGTGGCGTGACCCTTGTGACCAATGCGGGCTCCAACAGCAAATTTCTTGGCGTGTTGGATCTTGATGTTAAAAATGGTCAGGTTGCTGACTTTAGATATCGTCTGATGCCAGTTTTTGCAGATCTTTTGCCAGCAGACAAAGCCATGGATGATCTAATCAACAAAATCCGTGCGCCCTATGAAACTAAACTCAACGAAAAACTTGCAACTGCTCAAGGCTCACTGTATCGCCGGGGCAATTTCAACGGGACATTCGACCAATTGATCGTAGACGGTCTGATGGAAATGAAAGGCGCTGAAATCGCCTTCTCTCCAGGTTTCAGGTGGGGTACATCGATTTTGCCTGGTCAAGCCATCACCATGGAACACCTGCTGGATCAAACAGCCATTACCTACCCATACACGACTCTAACGCCCATGAGCGGAGAGATGATCAAAACGATTCTCGAAGACGTCGCGGATAACCTCTTCAATCCTGACCCCTACTACCAGCAGGGTGGCGATATGGTGAGAGTAGGCGGTATGCAATACACAATCGATCCCACCGCATCAGCAGGCAACAGAATATCTGATATGCGTATAGGTGATCAAACAATCGAAGCCTCAAAAACCTATAAAGTCGCCGGTTGGGCACCCGTTTCGGAAGCCGCGCGCGATGCCGGCGGAGAACCTATCTGGGATGTGATGTCGACCTATCTCAGACAGATCAAAACTGTCGCCGCCAAAACTCCAAACTTGCCTATTATCAAAGGCGCTGCAAACAACCCGGGAATGTCAGGATAAATCATGAAAACAATCTTCTCCACGCTTGTTCTGAGTGCTGCTCTTTTCGTGGCAACTCCAGCCGCGATTGCCCGACAGTCTCCGGTCAAAGAAGGCAACAAAGTTGTCTACCATGTCGATGATGCTGAATTGCAGGGCATCAAAGGACTCCGAAATATTCGGAATCATCTTGATGTCGCTCCAGACACAAAGATTACTGTCGTCATGCATGCGAACGGCGTCGATCTTGTCATGGAAGGTGCCCAGGACAAAAAGTCCAAAGCTGAATATGCCCCGCTTGTCGCCGCACTGGTTTCGCGGGGCGTAAACTTTGAAGTATGCGAGATCACTCTCAAAAATAGAAACCTCAAAAAAGATCAGTTTTTACTTGAGGCGACCTTTACCCCATCAGGTGTTGCGCGACTTGCAGATTTGCAGGCACAACAGAAATTTGCCTACATCAAACCATAGGTTTTCTAATGATTCTGCGCGTACGCTTTGCACGACCGCTGCACGTCGTCATCGCGATGCTCATGCTGCTTGGTTTGAACACTTACGCCAACGAACGTTCGCTTACACTCACCCAAGTTGGCAAAAACGCTTATTACGCTCAGGGTGAATCTGCGCTGGGATCGTCCTTAAATAAAAACTTTATTTCCAATGCGGGTGTCGTGATCGGCCCCGATGGGGTTGTGGTGATCGACGCGCTTGGTTCGCCCGCTCTTGGCAAACAACTCATCGACGAAATTCGAAAGCTGACTGACAAACCGATTCAATTCGTCATCGCGACTCACTACCACGCAGACCATATTTACGGTTTGCAAAGCTTGATCGATATTGGTGCGACAGTCATCGCACAAGAAAGTGCCAAAGAGTACCTGGGTTCAGACACCGCGCAACTCAGGCTGCAAACCTCGCGTACAGAACTTGCACCCTGGATCAATGACGACACTCGGCTTGTACCTGCCTCAAAATGGATCGTAGAAGATACGCGTTTAATGCTCTCAGGTCTGGACGTCGAGCTCATTAAGATGGGGCCTGCGCATACATCCGATGATTTGGCGATCTATTTCCCAACCGAAGGCGTGATGTTCGCGGGGGATCTGGTCTTTCGCGGACGGATTCCCTATGTCGGCAACGCAGACAGCCTGGGCTGGATTAAATCTTTGGACAAGTTATTGAATCGACCAGCCACCGTGATCGTGCCGGGCCATGGTCCAGCGTCGACCTCTGCTGCTGAAGATTTGAAATTCACCCGTGATTACCTAGTCTTTGTACGCAAAGCGATGGAGCAAGCAGCCCGGGATCTTGAGCCTTTTGATGACGCCTATCTTGCGACTGACTGGTCCCGATATGAAAAGGTACCGCTTTTCAACGCTGCAAACCGCATGAACGCTTACAACATTTATCTTTCCATCCAAAACGAGTGATATCAGTCACGTCGATTGAACCGAGCCAGCTCAAATACATCCAGATCCACCATCTGTCCGAAGTCTTTTTGAATCACTCGACCTGATGGATCCACAACGTACACCTCTGGAATACCCCGTCTTTTTCCAATCATTCGATCCAGCTCTGGTGTCATCATCACTACCGGGAAATTGATTTCATTTTTTTTGACATAACTCATGACGGTCTCTGGATTCTTGTCGACTGACAGACCGATCACAACAAGATTGCCGCCTTGCGTTCGCCTGACAAGCTCCTTGAGATTGGCGTTTTGTCGGTGGCAATAGGGACACCAGGTTGCCCAAACTTGTATCACTAAATGCTTACCTTTCAACGTACTTTCAACAATTTGTTCCCCGTCGATCGTCACAAGCTTGTCAAATTTAAATTGATCGCCGACACTGATGGCATGTGACGGACCGACATGCAACATTAGGGTCAAAAACGAGATTGAAATTAACCGCAACAAAGTCAGATATTGCCTCAAAAAACACCTCTTATTTTTTGTGATGCACGAAGCTTGGTGACATTCTATTGTTCAAATCTCATCAGTACATCAGCCAAATGATGATGTGTATGTTCCGCTGTTTATACGCCAAAAGGTGTATTCTGTGCTGAAGGAAGTCGCAAGTGAGGGTATAGATGAATTTAAGCCATTTTCAAAAAAACTCACTTAAAACCCGTATTACGCTTTTAACACTGGTAATTTTTTTACTGAGTTTATGGTCATTTGGCTATGCGGTGAGCTATAGCTTGCGTGACGACATGCAACGGGTGTTGGGTGACCAACAGCACTCGATGGCGGCGCTCATGGCGGCCGATATCAGCGATCAGATTGACACGCGTGTCCTCGCTCTGCAGCGTGTTGCTCAGACTATCGAAAAAAGAAACATCCAATCCGATAAAGAGCTGCAAGCCTTACTCGAAGAACTACCCGTTTTTCAAAGCCTATTCAACGGAGGGACGTTCGTTGCGGATCGCGATGGAACCGCGATCGCTTCGCTCCCGGTTAGTCTTGAACGGATCGGGGTCAACTTCATCGATCGCGACTACATCGCCAACACGCTCAGAGATGGAAATCACACGATCGGTCGCCCAGTCATGGGCCGTCAGATCAAAGCTCCGATTTTTGGCATCGGTGTCCCGATCAAAGATAAAAATGGCAAAGTCATTGCCGCACTGGCCGGTGTGATTAATCTGAGTGAATCTAATTTCATGGACAGAATAGAGCACAGTTATGTGAGTGGCTCAGGTAGCTATTTATTAATCGACGCGACACATCGCGTGATTGTCGCGAGTTCCGACAAAGAGCGCCTGATGGAACGCTTGCCGGGGCCACTCGTTAACCCTGTCGTCGACAAATTCATCAGCGGTTTCGAGGGGAGCGAGGTGTTTACAAACCCTCGTGGCTTCGAAGTCATCTCTGGCGTCAAACACCTGAATAATGTGAATTGGTATGTAGCGGTCGTATTACCGACCAAGGTCGCCTTCGCTCCCATCACGAGTTTGGAGCGACGTATCCTCATCTTCACTCTATTACTCACTTTTCTATCCGGAGGACTCATCTGGTGGATGCTGGTCAGAGAATTCAAACCCCTCGAAGCAACCGCGCGTAAACTTTCACAACTGGCGAATCCCGAGTCCACATTGGAGCCTCTCCCAATTAGTCGACAAGATGAGATTGGCCAACTCATCACCGGCTTTAATAGACTATTGGCAGAGTTGAATACTCGACAGGAGACACTCAAAGAAAGCGAAGAACGGTACCGTACCGTTTTTCGCACCAGCCCCGATGCTGTGAGTCTGACACGACTCAAAGACGGTAAATTTTTAGATATCAACGATGGTTACTCGAAAATCTTCGGTTGGGAACGCAGGCAAATCATCGGGAAAACTGCGCTTGACATCGGTATCTGGGCCTCGCTTGCTGATCGTGAGGCCTTTTTGCATACCCTCCAAACTCATGGATCATGCGAACACCTCGAAACGCGCTTTGTCTCTCATAGCGGACGAATGATTTACGCGCTTGTCTCTGCCAATACGATTTCTCTGAACGGTGAGGCATGCCTCCTGTCTGTCACGCAAGACATCACTGCAAAAAAGAAAGCTTCAGATCAAATTGAATACCTGGAGTACTTTGATTCACTGACGGGCGTGGCGAACTTACGACTACTCATGCAGCGTTTGAATCTTGTGCTCGAAGAACGTAAAAATTTCCAATATCTCGGTGCGTTACTACATATCGATTTAGACGATTTCAAATCGCTTAATGACTCTTTTGGTCACGATAAGGGTGATCTTTGGCTCAAAGAGGTTGCGAAAAGAATCACGGATGCTCTCCCCGAAGGAAACTTTGTTGCGCGTATCGGGGGGGATAAATTTGCTGTCCTGTTGAGTGGTTTAAGCGCAATACCTGAAGATGCTGCTAAAACTGCCGAACTCACAGCTCGTGAAATTCTCGCGACTATTCATCAACCATTTGCGCTGAACAATACGCAACACTACAGCTCATGTTGTATTGGTATCGCGCTTTTTACAAATGACTTGGAAAGTGGGCACACGTTACTGAAACATGCCGAGCTGGCCATGTATCAAGCCAAGAAAATTGGTCGTGGCGCATTTCAATTTTTCGATCCCACGATGCAGGAACTTGTCAGTGCACGAGTCACGCTTGAAGCCGATCTTCGCGAATCACTTAAAAATAATGATTTCGTTCTTTATTATCAGCCCCAAATGGATGCGCATGACAAACTGGTTGGGTTTGAAGCCTTGGTACGTTGGCATCATCCCACTCGAGGCATCGTATCTCCAGGTCAATTCATTCTGGCCGCTGAACACTGCGGTTTAGTGATTCCATTGGGTCACTGGGTATTGGAAACCGCATGCAAGCAACTTGCGAGTTGGACACACGATCCGGAAAAATCACACCTGACTATTTCCGTCAATGTCAGCGCCACTCAGTTCCATGAACCAAACTATGTTGAACAAGTCCTAGCGATTTTGAAAAAAACAGGCGCTCCTGGTTATCGCCTGAAGCTTGAGCTCACCGAAAGCATGCTGGTCAATGAAATTGAAAGTCTGATCACTAAGATGACTGAATTGAAAGGGCACGGAATCGGTTTTTCTCTGGATGACTTCGGGACAGGTTTTTCCTCTCTATCCTATCTGCAAAGACTTCCTCTGGATCAGCTAAAAATCGATCAAGGCTTCATCACAAATATCGTGACAAACCCAAGCGATGCCGCGATCGCCCAGACTGTCGTCACGCTGGGCAATAGTCTTGGCTTATCGGTGATTGCCGAAGGTGTTGAAACGGCAGAGCAGCGTGCCCGCCTGTTCGAACTGGGCTGCACGCTTTATCAAGGCTACCTGTACGGTAAACCAGCACCAATTGAAGAACTGATTTAAGTTGCTTACCGTCGTCTCAACTGATCCGTGATTTGATCGCGTTCAAATACCAATTTTCTTTTTTGCAGCGGTCAGTTTAATTTCACGCGCCAACTCCGAAGGAACAATGACGCGATTGAATGGCGCAAATGCCACCGTGATGAGTTTCCAGTTTCCACCAATATTTGGAATTGTGACGATCAGCCAGATAAAAGCAATATTCATGATTGCTGCGACTAAATGACACAGCGCGAGTATCCAACCGAATGTCAGAGCCCAGAGAATATTTCCAATGAATCCGACTGTATTCTTTGCCGATTGAGTTGAGCTTTTTTCTACGCCGTGCGCTCTCTGATAAGCCTCTAGATCTGAACGGCTCACAACCTCTTTTCCGAATGGCCAAAATGCAAATTTGACCAAGGGCCACAAGAAGGGAAAGAGTGGAAAAAAAACAATGGCCCCGAAAAGGTACATCAACCCTAACAGCCAACCACCGAGAATGAACCACAAAATATTGCCAAGTAAAGTCATGCAAGATCCCGAAAAATTTAATTATTAATTTGGCAATTATTGTTCCTTTTCCACACCTTGTCTACCGCGAATAGATGCATACGCATGAAACGGAACGGCGTTTTCTTCGCCGCTCCGTTCATATCTAAATCATCAAAGTTAAATCATCAAAGGCACAATCAACAAAGCCACAATATTAATGATTTTGATAAGAGGATTAATCGCAGGACCAGCGGTGTCTTTATAAGGATCGCCTACCGTATCCCCGGTTATCGCGGCCTTGTGCGTTTCAGACCCCTTTCCACCGTAGTGTCCCTCTTCGATATATTTTTTGGCGTTATCCCACGCACCACCTCCCGTACACATGGAGATCGCCACAAACAATCCCGTCACGATCGTCCCCATTAACAACCCGCCCAACGCCTCGGGCCCGAGAATCAAACCGACGGCGATTGGCGCCACGACGGGCAGCAACGAGGGAATAATCATTTCCTTGATCGCGGCAGTTGTCAGCATATCAACCGCTTTGTCATATTCTGGCTTGGCCGTTCCTTCCATGATGCCTTTGATCTCGCGGAATTGTCGACGAACCTCATCGACAACTGAACCCGCACAACGACCGACGGCTTCCATCGCCATCGCACCGAATAAATAAGGAATCATTCCGCCTATGAATAAACCAATGATGACGCGGTGATCCGACAAATCGAACGTCACCTTCAGACCATTCGCCTCAAGCGCATGCGTATAGTCGGCAAACAGCACAAGTGCGGCTAAACCTGCAGACCCAATGGCATAGCCCTTTGTGACCGCTTTGGTTGTATTACCCACCGCATCGAGAGGATCAGTGATGTCGCGCACGGACTGTGGCAAGCCTGCCATCTCCGCGATGCCTCCAGCGTTGTCTGTGATAGGTCCGTACGCATCCAGTGCGACAACGATACCTGCCATCGAAAGCATGGACGTTGCGGCAACAGCGATGCCATAGATACCTCCAAGCCAATAAGCCGAGTAGATCGCAGCACACACAAACAAAACTGGCCAGGCTGTCGAACGCATTGACACCCCGAGGCCGGCAATCATGTTGGTGCCATGGCCTTGACTGGAGGCTTTAGCGATGTGTTTGACTGGAGCATAGTCTGTTCCGGTGTAGTACTCCGTGATCCATACAAGTAACGCAGTCAGCACCAAACCAACCACTGTCGCGCCAAACATCCGCATTTTTCCACCGGTTGCAAACCCGACATCTGCGAGCATGTTGTCAGGCAGCATCCAGTCCGTTACGAAATAAAACGCCACCAGCGAAATCACACCTGCGATCACTAAGCCTTTGTACAGGGCAGGCATCACATTTTTCATACCTGGGGTCGCTTTGACAAAGCTGCATCCGATAATGGACGCGATGATGGATATGCCCCCCAACACGAGGGGATAGACCACCGCCTCGGCCGTCGCGACTTTGATCATCAAGGCGCCTAACACCATCGTCGCGATCAGCGTGACCGCATAGGTTTCAAACAGATCGGCTGCCATGCCCGCACAGTCGCCTACGTTGTCGCCCACGTTATCCGCGATCACCGCGGGATTGCGGGGATCATCTTCTGGAATCCCTGCCTCTACTTTTCCGACTAGATCCGCGCCCACGTCGGCACCCTT
>JACCDU010085790.1_pt1 | contig 12517 bp, 5 predicted proteins | sample 7446081 | NCBI WGS metagenome assembly JACCDU01 (sample SAMN15323447, study PRJNA562643) | freshwater metagenome | isolation source: river surface water | place: USA:Blue River Watershed | collected 2017-08-17 | reverse complement strand
TTGCAAACCAATTCAACGGAATGGTCTTATAGCTCAGCTGGTTCAGAGCACCTGCCTTACAAGCAGGGGGTCCTAGGTTCGAATCCTAGTGGGACCACAGAAACCACCTCAAACGAGGTGGTTTTTTATTTTACGGCAGTGGTAGCCTTCTTAATAACATCCTCTTCTTTATTTTAAATATTTAAAATAAAGAGTCAAAATCATCTGTAATGTCCACTTTAATAAATTGTCACCTAATTGTATTTAGATGATGTTACTTGAGCTCAAAAGAATTCACTTCTTGGTGTAAATATCATCTAATACTTTCCAAACATTCTGATTATAATAACCCATTTTTTGAGATTTTCTTGAGGTTGGATCAAGCATTCTTAAATGATAGCTCTTATTATCCAATTTTATCTCCCTCATGATTTGATGAAACTCTGAATTGCTCTTAAAATCACTATATCTATCACGTGCTTTTTCTAATATTTGCTTGTATGAAAATGGATATTTTTTTCTGAAATTCTCTTCCGATATGATAACAGGTACGCCATTTGAATCAAACTTAAAAGGCAAACCGTTATTAAAATTCTCTGATTTCTTGAAACTAATATCTATTGAGATTGCAATTTCATAGCTAGAATTAATTGTTTCATTTTCTTTGACTTTATTCTCTATTAAACTCAAATAATTAGCCATTTCATCTGTAAGAATAGATTCTGCAGAAACTTTACCATCTACGTAAGCTAAGGGCATTAAATAAAAATTGTACTTAGACAAATCTATTTCTAGGCCCCATTTATTAATTACATTCATGTAATTTTTAATACACGCAAATCCAAGTTCTTGAAGTTGCTTTTTAATACCATCAGAATTATGAAAATGTATTGCATTATCTCTCATTTCTACAATTAATTCAATACTAGATAATAGACTAGAATCAATTAATAAACCATTACTATTAAGTCGCTTTATGACTTCAAATATTCCTATGGTTTGTGCATTACCTGCTCTATTCATTTTGGGTTTTTTCCTGATAGATTTTTGCCCATTTTTTTTAATTATATTTTCAAATTCGAAGATCGAACTGGGTTTATATTTGCATTTTTTAAAAAGATATGCTTTAAGTAAAAGCTCCCAAGCATTAACAGCAAGAATAGAAAAAGATTCCTCTCTGTATTGAAAATTAGGCTTATTGTATAGTTCAATTGCAGAAAGCATTGAACTGATTGACTTATCAAGCAAACTTCTATATGTTTTATTTACTTTCATAAATTAATTCACTTTAACCTGCCCATTCATTAGCATTGGCAATATCCAATCACGCAGTTCAGATAGTTTTTGATTTTCATGTTCCAATTTATTTTGTTTTTCAAAAGCTGGATTTATAATTGAATGGTATTGTTCCAAAATACTTTTTTTAGGCTTAATTACCTTTAATGAAAACAAATCATCTTTGGTAATAGATCCGAAAGTAGTTCCATCAACATTTCTTCTATTAAATATTTGTTTAAGATTAACCATAACTCCAAAGAGATAAGCTATACAATTATCCTTGCTGTTCAAAGCTGCAAGACCACGACCAATACAACAATCCTCCTTAGAAATATTTAATGTTCCAACAGGTGCACGAACGCTTAATAAAATATCTCCCTTTTTAGCAAAGCGAGTTGGTTCAGTAGTAAACTTTCTAACAGTTGGAAAACGATTTCCAAAGTCGGTACAGCCTTGAAAGAATATCATTCCATCACCAATTTCATTATAAGATTCTCCGGGGGGAGATTGCCCCATTGTAATATTTGCAATATCTTTTAAATCACATACTTCCCACCCTTCAGGAATCTCCCTTTTCAACTCCTCATTCCAAACCATTTTACCCCCACTTGATTTGTAAGGTTTCCCATTTTCATTTGGGAAATCAAACTGTACAAACCAATAATCATAAATGGTTTTGGCCATCTTCTCTAACTCAGCATTGATTTGATTATTCAGTTCAATTTTGAGATCAAGCGCAGAAAGAACTGAAACTATAAAATTCCACTCATTTGTTTTAGGGACTGGAACCTCAAAGTCCTGTATTGACTTAAGAGATAAATTTTTAATGGTAGATCCAGTTGCAACATTGAAGAAATAATCTTGAACTGACCTTAGTTGGAAATAATAGTAATAGAATTTATTAATTTGGGATTTGAAATTTAAGTATGCGGCGCTTTTACCTAGCATAACTTTTTCATTTCTATAAAATGCCATACTACCTAATGTACCATTTATTGATAGTAAAAGTGAGTTTTCGTTCAATTGAATAAAATTATTTTGTAATTCTTCATCTGAAACACACTTTGTATTACTAGTTATCTCTATCCACCCATTTTTTAAATTATTGCCGTTAATAAAATAAATTTCTGAATTTTTAACATAAATGGGAGTCCCATGTAATCCATCACCAATTCTGAAACACAAATTAGAAAGTTTTTGAAGTCCCCAATTATTCATACTTCAATCCCTTTAACTGTTTTTGAATCTCATTTTCTAACTCTTTAGACTCAGCAAAAAGGCTGTTCAATTTAGATTGAAAAGTGGCTATTTGGGATGTAAATTCATCTGGACTAATATCTGTATATTCAATCTTCACTTCAAAATACTGCCCTGCACTGAAGCTGTAGTTCTTTTCTTTAATTTGGTCATAAGAAACTACCACAGTAAAATCTTCCACCGCCTCATGTCTATTGAATGTGTTAATGATTAACTGCTCTTCAGCGTCTGAAAGTAATGTTTTTTGATTTTTACCTTCCTTAACAGTCGTCCCTAATTTAGAAGCATCCATTAAAACAATGTTCCCCTTTGTAGTGGCTTTATCTAAAAATAAGATAGAAACGTTCGTGCCTGTTGTTGCAAATATGTTACTAGGCATACTAATTACACCTCGAAGCATCTGTTTTTCAACTAGGCGCTCTCTAATCTTCTTTTCGATGCCGCTTTGGGCCGTAATAAATCCCGTGGGAACTACTATTGCCGCTCTACCCCTATGATTCAGCGTGTAGACAATATGCTGAATAAACAAGGGATAGATAGCCATTCCCTCCTTCTTTGCTTTGGGCACATTAGGCATTCCAGCAAAAAAACGTTCATTATTTTCCTTTGTGTCTAGATCAGCTACATAATCGCTGAAGTCTAATTTAAATGGAGGATTTGAAACGATAAAATCAAATTGCTTTAATTTACCGTTCGCCTCTTTGTGATACGGCTCCAAGATTGTATTCCCTTTTACGATATTGGGGATTGAATGTACCAAATCATTTAGGATAAGATTCAACCGCAATAGATTAGAGGACTTTTGAGAAATATCCTGAGAATAAATCGTACACTTATCTTCCCCTATGGCGTGGGCTAAGTTCATCAATAAAGTACCAGAACCAGCAGATGGGTCGTAACAAGTGACATCCTTAACCTCCTCCGTAACTAAACACGACGCCATAATTTTTGCCACCGCATGAGGGGTAAAATATTCAGCATATTTACCGCCACTATTTGTGTTGTAATCTTTAATTAAATATTCAAAAATCGTTGCATAAAAATCGAACTTCTCATGGAAAATATGCTCAAAGCTAAACCCAATTAGTTTATTGATAATGGCTTTGCAAAAGTCATCGCGTTTGTCAGTAACGTATTTACTAATGTCTTCAAACAAAACAATTTTCTCGCCGCTCTCCGTTACAACCGAAAATATATCACTATTATCTTTAGCAATATCTAATAAGGTATTATCAAAGATATTAGCAAAATTAGACTCATTTTGACGTTCGAATAAACTTGAAATAAACTGATTGGGCTTTAAGCGAGCAGCACTTTCACTTAATTGAAGCATGAGCATCTCATAATCATCCGCTGAATATTTCTTCAACTCAACCTCCCAGTTTTCAGCATTAGCGAGCTTAGAATCCAGTTGTTTTACTTCGTGAACGAACTTGTCATTTAAGAATTTATAAAGGAAGACCTGCGTGATAATTTTAAACTCATTTCCGTCATTGCCTAAACCATAATTAGCACATACGCTCTTTAGGTCATCAATTAGGGCTTTGGTTTGTCTTTCAAATGTTACTGTTGTTGTCATATTATATTTAGGCTACTCTTCCGTAAAATTCATTCATATATTCTTTCACCATCATGCCATTGATCACTTTTGCTTGCTTAGCATCCAATGGAAGCTGATGCTTATTTTTCAATTGCTCAATGACTAATCTGATCATAAGTCGCTCTACATAACTCTCATTTTCCATCATTTTAGAGTTTTGTTCGATCTCGCTATCCACTTCTTTCTTTAGACTTTGTAAAGCCTCGAATAACTTGCTTTCACTTTCGGTAAGCGGATCCTTCTCCATTAAGCGTTTATGTAATCGAGCGTATTTAGCATCGTTATCATACTTAGCTTTTAGTAGCTGATTTTTACGATCGAGTTCTTTGGATGCCTGAAAAAGTGTTTCAAGTTGTTTAATGTTTTGCTCCATCTCTTCTTTAGTCACCTCATTCAGATTTTTCTTTCTAAACAAGCGTTCCAATTCTTCTTTCAAAGAAATAAATTCAGGATCATGCGGATCAAAATTGCCACCTAGCGACTCACGCGTTCTTTGTAAAATATTTTTTAACTGATCCGCTAGAATCATTTCTTCTTCTTTGACCTTCACAAAAGCAAAGAATACATCCTCTAATGCAACGTTCAACAGGTTGCTCGTATCCACATTATTCTCTAGGGATTCTTTCGTGTTAATAAGGGCTAAACGGTTATTCGCTTCTCTAGCAAGTTGTGAAAGCTTGTGAAAATCAAGTCTATCAAGCAGCTCATGATTTCCTGATAATCGAATGATATTGTATAAATCTCGAGCATTATTCAAGGCCTTCACCAGACCCAAAATCTGAGTCCTATTTGCTATTAGAGATATTTGTTGAGAAAAAACTTCTGCGTTATTCGTATTGTAATGAAATAACACATCACTTATTTGATGAATTTCTATTGAAATTTCTTCTGCACTCTTAAAGATGTTCGAATAATGCTCCATTTCATCTCCTAACTCCGCTTGCAATTCATCGAAATAAGCCCGATTCGTTTTATCAAACTCTTTTTGGATATCAGCAAAATCTACAACATACCCATATCTAAAATTATTATACGTTCTATTTACCCTGGTAAGCGTTTGTAATAAGTTATGTGCTTTAATCACTCGACCTATATATAGCTTTTTAAGCCTGGGAGCATCAAAACCAGTTAACAACATATTGTACACAAACAACAAATCTATTTTACCCTCTTTAAACTCCTCAACCTGTCTTTTTCGATCCTCTTTTGTTCCAACATCGTGAAGAATTAAAGCAGCTGAATTTACTTTTCTAGCAATGTCCCTTTTTTCACCATAACTAACTTTAGGCTCTGCGGCCATCGAATATGCTACGTGCTCAGAAAAATCAGCGTATTTAGCCTCAAAAATTTCGAACATCTGCTTCGCCTGATCTGAAGAATCACAAACGACCATAGCACCAATAGAATTATCATTCATGGCAATACGCGCATTCTCGAAATCCTTCACTAAATAATCTAGCATCGGCTCCACAAATTTGGGATGAGAATAAACAAGCTTTTTATCTCCATCTCCTTTAAGCAGCTCAATATCTTCTAATGCCTGTTGGAGCGTTAATTTATATTTAGTCTCAATCTCCTCTCGAATAAGTCTTAATGTATAGCCATCCGCAATCGAAGAATTATAATAGTATTTATGAATATAACCTCCAAACAATGATTTAGAGTTAAACTCATTCCCAATCAAAGGCGTTCCCGTTAATCCAATTTTTACTGCATTTGAATCAGATTCATGTAAGTTTGCCAAAAAGCTCCCTTTAGGATTATAGCTTCGATGAACTTCATCCAAAAAGTATACACGCTGGATATTCAGGTTGTAATCATTATTTTTTATAACACTTGAATCATCCTCAAACTTCTGAATATTAACTACCGTAATCTCAGGCTTTCCTGAGTTATTGTGAATTACACTGGTCGACTTAATATCACGCGAAAACTCTTCCCTAGAATTGATATTATGAACAACTAATCCCCTGCTCTTAAATTCTCTACCTGCTTGAATTAGTAAATCAATCCGATCGACGATGAAATAAAACTTAGGAACGACTCCTTTTGAATGATAGTAATCTGTCAGATACCTGACATTATAATAAGCTAAAGCTGTTTTACCACTACCTTGAGTATGCCAAATAATCCCTTTCTTAACTCCTTCATCTAATTTATGCTCTATTGCTTTGGTAGCAAACAATTGAGGATAACGCATTACGTGCTTCTGCAATCCGCTATTTTCTTTCACGTATGTCAAACCATATTGCAGCAAGAAGGATAATCGATCACGCTGAAATAACGAAGTACAAATTCGATTAGTCGGAGTGTTAGGATTTTTGTTGGTTATAAATTCCGCAGAATGCTTTATAGCTACCTTGTTGTTATCCTTTAAGATTTCTGTTTCTAATTCATCACTAACCGGCAAAATCAACTTATCGAGGTCAAAAGAATCTTCCTCTCTAAAGTAATTAAATAAGGGTTTCTTGTAAGAAGAAGTCGCATAAAATGCGCCTTCTATAGGCATTGATGAGCTATTATCATACTCCATATTATTTGAGAACACCATCAATTGGGTCATGTTCACAAACTTTTTAAATTTCTTATTCTGAAAACGAGTTTGAATTCTCTCGTGTTCTTTTAGAATACCATCTTGATTATTCGGTTTCTTTACTTCAATAAATGCCAAAGGCAACCCATTGATTAGTAGAATTATATCCGGGCGAAATTCATCATCATCCTTCTTATAAGTCAATTCTGTAACTACGTGAAAACTATTATTATTAAAATCCTCAAAGTCAATGATTCGAGTACCCGATTTAGCAATTAACTTCTCATAGAACGCTTTGCCTAAATCATCATTTTCTAAACAAAGAGATAACTCTGCATATAATCGATCAATATCTCCAATAGACATTTCAGGATTTAAACGCTTGGTAGAACTGAAAAATATATCAGTAAATATATTAGTCGACTCATCCCAGACTTGACTCTTAAGTGACAAGTACTCGTAACCCAAACCGACCAAATGTAGTATCGTAGGTAACTTTACTCTGGAGTCTTCGTTAAACTGGTTAAACTTCATTTATTATCGTCTTAATTCAAGCAGAGGACAGCTAATATAAAGCTATCCTAGTTTTATGCAAATTCCAATAAATATCATCGTTGATAAATAAGTGGATAAAAAAACCATAGGTCTAACTTCATTTCTTAAAAAGGGATTTTCTAATGTGAAATCTCAAGAATTTCAATGAAATTATCTAAGTCTCCTATTTTTACAATATCTCCTATTCTGTGTTTCAATATTGCCTCTGCAAGCTTAGATTGAAAGTTTATCTTTTGAATACCGTCGATTTGAAGCTCAAATTTACTTTTAACTTGTCTTACTATTTGAACAGTAATTATTTTCTGGTTATTCAGATATTTAACTTTTACAATATCATCTATTGCTATTACATCTTGATTATCCTCTACATCTACCAAATCATTAATTGACTGAACAAATGCTCTGTCTTCGTCACTATTTATTACCACCAATTGGTTTGGAGTTCTCAAATCTTGTATATCATCATTAAACGCATCATTTAAGTCTGCATTAATTGAATCAAACTCAAGAGGCAATTGCTCTTTATTTTCAACTGATTCAATAAAGTCAAATAAATTTTGAGCTTCTTTTTTAGAATTTCTCCACCAATTTGTACTCCATATTCTGTGAAACACAAATCCATGATCTGTTAAAATCTTTTGTCTATACCTATCATATAAATAGGCTTCCTCACTAGAATGATATTTAGCACCATCACACTCAATTGCTATTGGTTTAATATTAGGATTTGTTGATCTATAAACTAAATCTATTCTGAACCCAGCAAATTTATGTTGTGTTTCTATCCTTTCTGCACCGTATTTATTTACTAACCAATCATAAACTTCCTCCTCAAATGGAGACTCTAAATCATGATTTACAAGCGAGCTATGTGTAGTCTTACTTGCAGTATTTTCGCTTAAAGCTAAAAGCACTGAATTTCTTAAATCTTCATTTTTTTCGCTAACCGCTTTAGAGTATGCCAAGTAGGCAAAAAATGCAGCAGTTCTATTATTTGACTGTTCAGCTTTCAAAACAGCGGTATAATCCATAAATACTTCCTCTGGAATAGAAGTACAAACATATACTTTATATTTTGCACGAGTCACAATAACATTAAGCAGTTTATAACCTTTTGAATGTGTAATTGGCCCAAATCTCCTATTAAATACTCCGTCTTTATTAACTCCATAAGTAGTTGATAAAATAATTACATCTCTTTCATCCCCTTGTATATTCTCAAGATTCTTTATGAAAAACCCATTCTCTTCAAGCTCAAGTATTTTTTCATTAAAGGCTTTAAATTGGCCGAATTTTTGTCTTTCAAGAATCTTACTCTTAATAAGGTTTCTTTGATTTATATTAAACGTAGCTATTCCTACACTTGGATATTTGCCATTAGGCAGTCGATTAATATTGTTTTCAAGAATGGATAAAACCATATCTGCTTCCATATTATTAACATGGTCAGAAAATGTTCCATTTACCTGGATATGCTTTATTGGAGTATATTCAAAGCTATTGGGAAGTGGTTTAAGTCTTTGGTTATAAAATGCAAAATTTGAGAAATCAATTAAATATGGATGACGAGAACGGTAATGAAAATCTAAAAATTGTCTCTCAAAATTCAACTCAACACCGAAATCCAAAAGAGATTCACAAGAAAGTAATAACTCATCCGTGTTAATTTTTATTTCCTCCTCATCAATATCATCTTCATCTTCAATAGTAGCATCATCGAACATTTTACTGAAGTAATTAGATGGAGGCATTTGGTGCTCATCTCCAGCAATTATTATTTGTTTACCTTTTAGCAGGGCTGGCAAATTATCTTCTATTTTTAATTGACTGGCCTCATCAAATAAGACAATGTCAAAGTAATCCTTAAACCCTTTAAATAAATTACTACATACATCAGGTGTTGTAAGTATTATTGGGAAAAAAGTAGTGAATAAATCAGGATCATAGTTAACTATCTGTCTTAACGATAGTCTTTTATGCTTTGTCCCACTCTTCTTACTATACAAATTATCAACCGTAAGAGATTTTGCTGAATGTGTTTCTTTAAATTCCCTAACTTTTTCAAGCTGGTTATAATTACAAACTGCCTGTATAAAATAAATTTGTTCTTTTTTGAATCTCCTTAAACTACTATCTAATGATTTGTACTCACCATCATCCATAGAGAGAACATTGTCGGAATTTCTAATTAATACTGTATTTAGATAAAATAAGACAAATTGGTCTATCCAATTATTTCTACCCTTCAACTCGTTAATAATCAATTTAAATTTTTCAGGTTGTTGATTATAATAGCTAAACCATAAATACTCATTTTCTAAATCATTATTCTCTTTACTAAAGTAGTTGTGAAAACGCTTTAAGATTCCCTCTAATTCAGAAAGCAAATTTTCAAATGAACCGTTAAATACAATTTTTGATGCAAACCAATTAGTATTATTTAAATCATTTATGAAATTTAAAATATTAGTCTTGAATAGTTCCTTGGAGGGCAGATCAATAGCACTTTTAAATATATCAATGTGACTCCATTCAAAGTTTATTTGCTCCTCAAGTAAAGTATCATAACGGTTTTGATCTAAAAAGTCTACAAAATGTACGAAGTCATCAGTTTGCTTTTCATCCTTATTCCATTTAATCGGAAACCCTATATTAAATAATAACAGATCATTATTGAGTTTCGACTTAATATCATCAAGATTATAAGTAAAGAAATTTAAACTCTGCTGTAATTTTCCAAGTTTTTCACAAATCAGATAATAATTTGTGGAATGGAAATTATGGTTCTCATTTATTTTAAACTCAAAGCTTAGATATTCGGAATTAATGCTTGACCCAATGTTAACGCCATATTGTATTAACTTCTGAGAAATAATTTCACACGCACTTACTATCGTCTTTATATCATCAGAATTTTCGAAAGGAATACTTATTCTATAGGTAGCACAGTATTCCAGAATTGCCTTATAAGTATACTGAACCTTAAGTTGGGCTTCAATCAATTCCTTCTTTGCATTTGAAAATAATGACGAAAACTTATAGATCCCAGTGTTTGTTTTTTTGATATCGTAAAAATCTGGAACCGACAAATATTCGTTTTCAATATTCTTAAGTGCCTCGATCCTTTTTGTTATTTCACTTAATCCATTAACTAATTCCGTATTTCTAAGTGTGAAATATTCCTTATAATATGTTTCTCTAAGCTTATCAAGTTCATTGAAAGCAATCAGATTGGATCTTAAACTTTGATATTGAATGCGCTTTGGTTCATTTTCTTCAAGATATTTATTGTAATATTCCTCAGACAAAATCTCTTCATAAGATTTTATTTCTATCAAACGTTTTGAAAACAACTTATAGTCAATCTGAGCGTTCTCTTCAAGCTCTATTAAATTAACATTATTAAAAACTGAGGTATTAATAAAAACATTTGATTCTAAAGACTTAAATTTTTGATAAAGTGACTCACCTTTTTCCAGTACACTTACAATATTATTTAGTTCTTTACCGACAAAAAGAAACTCTTTCCGATCGAGAGAAATTAGATCTTGATAATCAATATTTTTAAGTCTTTTTAGGTATTTACCTACTGTATCAGTCCAGTTCTCTTCATCGAAAACTTCCCGCCCAATCATTTTATGTCTACCATTAATAGACTTAATTAGAGTTTTTAAAGCATTTGTTTCATTTGATAAATGCTGGTATTTCGGGGTACCGAATTTCCTTAATTTAGATCCATTATTCTCAATTCTAGCTCTTACTGAATCAACAACAGCTTTCCTATCCTTAATTATATCTTTAATTAGCACGCAGTTATCACCTAAACCATTTTTAATTAGGCTAGATTCTAAGACCTCTAGGGCTGTTCTCTTTTCACAAACTACAATCGTTCTTTTCTTATTTTCTAATGCATTAATTAAGATTGCTGTTAATGTTTGACTTTTACCAGTACCTGGAGGGCCTTGAATTAATAAGTTCCGTTTAGTAGATAATGAGTTTAATATTCCCTGCTGTGATGGATCTGTCTCTATTGATGTTAGTGGTTGAAAAAAATGATTTAACAAATCATCCATCTCTAATTCAACTGAATCGTCACTCAAAATATCCTCGTAATCATTGATAATATTTTGCTTTTGAACTTCAAAAATGGAGAATATCCCTCCGAATTCTACTAATGGATTTGTAGATGTAATAGGCAGTCCATCATAATAGGATTTTGCTTTAATTGGAGTAATTGAATTAAGTTTCTCCGACAGCGTATTGATTAAATTAGTATCAGCATTCGGGTTAATTGAGTTTACGAATTGTGTACACACTTTTAACAACTCATCCTTACTAATTAATCCATCCTCCAACATCTCAGAGGGTATTTGTCCTATTTCTACATTTGAATCACTCCATAAATGATTTATTAATACCTCATTCAAATAGATAGAATCATCTTCTGATCGTATTATATCCCAAGTATTAAATTCATTTGTTCGCTTTATTCTTAATGACCAAATTAATAAAGGAGCAACAGTCAATGTATTATCAGCCTGATCTCTTCTTAAAATCATAGGAAAACCAAAGCCGAAAGTATTTATTCCTTTTTCTTGCTCAATAGCCTCCGTTTGATTTATGAGGTTCTCAATAGACTTTGTAATTGCTACTAATTGTGATTTATCTTCTTCAAAAATGGTGTTAACATCAGCTGCAATGTCTTTCCAAGAAATTCGAAATTTAAGAGGAACCTCAGTTAAAAGCTGATTAATGAAATTATTTGGCAAATCTTCATTAAGATAACTTAATCGACCTAAATCAAATTTATATCTGGAATTACCAGGAATCCCATTTAAATGAACTCCTCGCTTATTCCCAACCTTTAATCTTTTTTGAAGTCCTGCTAAAAGTGATTTTGAAATTTTCATTAATATCTATCTAATTAATCCCCTGAGGTTATTTATCCTTCATTTATATTAATAATACCTCCCCCGGCATACCCCTCACTATCCGCTCCACCGGCTCCATACTGTTCACCTCCACGTTTAGCAGCCAAGAGCCGTCTTTTTGTTCAGTCAGAAAATCAGCCGTTGCCGGATAATCATCTTTTAGAAAGAGCATGGCGCGCATGCTTAGTTTTAGTTTGACAGAAAACTTCTCTCCTGAGTCATTAAAACCAAAGACATCTGGATTTAAAAGCTGGTGCAGTTCTTTAAATTTAACGATTTCCGTTAAATTTTCAATAGATCCCATCCGCTCCAGTTTGAAATACTTGTTCTGTTTTGACTCCACTTCGAAGGCACACAAATACTGGTAATTCGCCGTAAATCCGA
>JACCDU010675490.1_pt1 | contig 12519 bp, 14 predicted proteins | sample 7446081 | NCBI WGS metagenome assembly JACCDU01 (sample SAMN15323447, study PRJNA562643) | freshwater metagenome | isolation source: river surface water | place: USA:Blue River Watershed | collected 2017-08-17 | reverse complement strand
GTCCTCACCACCTGCACTACACCGCGCTGCCTGACTGGACTCAGTCGATCGGCATGGTCTTCTCGCTGATCCTGTTGGCACCCAGCTGGGGCGGCATGATCAACGGCATCATGACCCTGTCGGGCGCATGGCACAAACTGCGTGATGACCCGATCCTGCGTTTCCTGATTGTTTCCCTGTCTTTCTACGGCATGTCGACCTTTGAAGGCCCGATGATGTCCATCAAGACCGTCAACGCGCTCAGCCACTACACCGACTGGACCGTGGGCCACGTGCACTCGGGTGCCTTGGGCTGGGTGGGTCTGGTGACCATGGGCTCGATGTACTACCTGATTCCCCGCCTGTTCGGCCAGAAAAAGATGTACAGCACCAAAGCCATTGAACTGCACTTCTGGACAGCGACCATCGGCATCGTGATCTACATCGCCGCGATGTGGATTGCCGGTGTGATGCAAGGCCTGATGTGGCGCGCGGTCAACGCTGACGGCACCTTGACTTACACCTTCGTCGAGTCGGTGAAAGCCACATTCCCCTTCTATGTGCTGCGTCTGCTGGGTGGCTTGTTGTACCTGGGCGGCATGTGTGTGATGTTGTGGAACGTGATCAAGACAGCGACCCAGGGTCGTTCCGTTGAAGTCCAGATTCCCAGCCTGACAGCCCACGCCTGAGGAGAAATAGAAAATGGCTCAAAACCAAAAATCGGGCGGTCTCTCCCATGAAAAAATCGAGACCAGCAATTTCTTGATGATCGTGCTGATCCTCATCGTGCTGCTGTTTGGTGGCATGGTCGAGATCGTGCCCTTGTTCTTCCAGAAATCCACGACACAGCCTGTGGAGGGCCTCAAGCCTTACACCGCACTGCAAGTGGCTGGTCGCGATGTCTACATCCGAGAAGGTTGCTACAACTGCCATTCGCAGATGATCCGTCCATTCCGCGCCGAGACGCTGCGCTATGGCCCTTACTCGGTGGCTGGTGAGTTCGTCTATGACCACCCCTTCCAGTGGGGCTCCAAGCGCACGGGCCCGGATCTGGCTCGTGTGGGCGGCCGTTACAGCGACGAATGGCACCGCATTCACCTGAACAACCCGCGTGATGTGGTGCCCGAGTCGAACATGCCTGCTTATGCCTGGCTGTCCAAAAATACGGTCGACCACACCACGATCTCCGCCAACATGAAAGGTTTGCGCACGCTGGGCGCACCTTACAGCGACGAAGAAATTGCCAAAGCATCTGAAGATGTCAAGGGCAAAACTGAAATGGAAGCCGTGATCGCCTACCTGCAAGGCATGGGCATCCACCGCAAATAAACGGAGAAAGCCATGGACATCAACACCCTGCGCTCCATCGTGACCGTGATCACCTTTGCCATCTTCCTTGGCATCGTCTGGTGGGCCATGTCACGCCGTAACCAGGCCAACTTTGACGAAGCGGCGCAATTGCCATTTCGTCAGGATGACTGAATTGTCCTCAGCACAACAAAAATCTAAGGAATCGAAATGAGTGACTTCATCAGCAATTTCTGGCACCTGTATGTGGCCGGCCTCACGCTGGTCAGCATCATTGCCTGTCTGATCCTGCTTTGGTTCAGCGGCAAAGCCAAGGCCATGACGGCCAACGACAACACCACAGGCCATGTGTGGGATGGCGATCTGCGTGAAATGAACAACCCGCTGCCACGTTGGTGGGTGGGCTTGTTCATCATCACCATCGTGTTTTCGCTGGTGTACCTGGTCATGTACCCCGGTGTGGGCAATCTGGCGGGCAAGTTTGGCTGGACCTCGGCCGGTCAATACGACGCCGAGGTGGCCAAAGCCAACGCCGAAGTGGCTCCTTTGTACGCCAAATTCTCGGGTATGCCCCCTGAGGAAGTGTCCAAAGACCCGCAGGCCATGGCCATTGGTGACCGTTTGTTCATGAACAACTGCGCCCAGTGCCACGGCTCGGATGCGCGCGGCAGCAAGGGCTTCCCGAATCTGGCCGATGCCGACTGGCTGTACGGCGGCACGCCCGAGATCATCAAGACCACGTTGGCTCAAGGCCGCATTGGCAACATGCCACCCATGGCTGCTGCTGTGGGCTCGCCTGAAGACGTGCGCAATGTGGCCCACTATGTGCTCAGCCTGTCGGGCAGTCCGCACGATTCGCTGCGTGCCTCGCTGGGCAAGGCCAAGTTTGGTGCCTGCGCTGCTTGCCACGGCATGGACGGCAAAGGCAACCACGCCATGGGAGCCCCCAATTTGACCGATGACATCTGGTTGCACGGCTGGGGTGAAAACGCCATCGTCAACATGATCAACAACGGCAAAGTCAACCAAATGCCCGCACAGGCTGCCAAGTTGACCGAAGGTCAGATCCATGTGCTGGCCTCGTATGTCTGGGGCCTGTCCAACAAGACGGCTGTAGCAGGCAAATAAGGCTTTCAGACAAGCCGAATCACTGAATCAGGACACCCACACGGGTGTCCTGTGCATTTGAAAGTCATCGTTTTGGACTCCCAAGAAAATCCTCCCCGCAAGATCGTGCCCATTGTTCCCGCGGCAGGTGCAGCCAAGCCCGAGGAGGAGGTGCAGATGGTGTCGCTGTATGCGGCGACCCAGAAAATCTACCCCCGCAGCGTACAAGGCATTTTTGCCAAGTGGCGCTGGTTCATGGTGGTCCTGACGCAATTGGTTTTTTATGGCTTGCCCTGGCTTGAATGGGGTCAACGCCAAGCGGTGCTCTTTGATTTGGGCGCTCGCCGTTTTTACATCTTCGGCTTTGTCCTTTACCCGCAGGACTTCATCTACCTGACCGCGATCCTCGTGATCTCGGCGTTCTCGTTGTTCTTGTTCACCGCCGTGGCAGGGCGTTTGTGGTGTGGCTACGCCTGTCCGCAAACGGTCTACAGCGAGATTTTCATGTGGGTGGAGCGCAAGATCGAAGGTGATCGCAGCGCCCGCATGAAACTCGACGGTGCCGAGATGTCGCTCGAGAAGCTGTTCAAGAAGTGGTACAAGCACATCGTCTGGCTGGCCATCTCGATGTGGACAGGCTTCACCTTTGTGGGCTATTTCACGCCCATCAAGGAGCTGGGCATGGAGTTTTTCCTGGGCAACATGGGTTCCTGGGAAATTTTTTGGGTGTTCTTCTACGCTTTTGCGACCTATGGCAATGCCGGCTTCATGCGTGAGCAGGTCTGCAAGTACATGTGCCCTTATGCGCGCTTTCAAAGCGCCATGTTCGACAAAGACACCTTGATCGTGACCTATGATGCCGAGCGCGGCGAGCCCCGTGGCGCACGTTCGAAAAAGGCCGATCCCGCAGCACTGGGTCTGGGCGCTTGTGTGGATTGCACATTGTGTGTTCAGGTGTGTCCCACAGGCATCGATATCCGCAAAGGACTGCAATACGAATGCATTGGCTGTGGCGCTTGCGCCGATGTGTGCGATACCGTGATGGACAAAGTGGGTTATCCACGTGGCTTGGTGAAATATTCCACAGAAAACGCCATGCAGAACCACTGGACCAAGGAGCAAACTTGGCGGCACGTGTTCCGTCCGCGCGTCATTTTGTATATTGGCATTTTGACGTTGGTGATTGCAGCGCTCTTGATCAGCTTGGGCATGCGCAAGCCTTTCAAGGTCGATGTGGTGCGTGACCGCGCTTCGCTGGCCCGCATAGTGGCGGGCGGCAAGATTGAAAACGTCTACCGTCTGCAGATCATGAATGCGGCAGAAAAAACCATGCAATACCACCTGAGTGTGGACGGCTTGCGCGGTGTCGAGTTGGCTACGGACAGCCACGTTCAGGTTCATGCGACCGAGTCTCTTTGGGTTTCAGTGCGGGTGCAAATGCCTTATGAGGCGGCACAACCAGGCTCCCATCCAATTGAGTTTCGGATTCAGGCATCAGATGAACAGGGACAATCGGTCAGCGAGCTGACGGAAAAGTCGGTTTTCCTCGTCCCACGTTGACCCAGGAGCAAAGACAACATGTCAAAACAATTTGAGGAACCCACCGGCCGCCGCTGGTGGGCTTACGGCCATGTGTGGCTGGTGATTGCCGGTCCTTTGCTGGTCGTGGTGGCCAGTTTCGTGACTTATTACTTGGCTGCCCGTGGGCAAGACCCAGTGCTGTCCACGGGGGCCCAAGTCACGGCGCCGGTCGAGGGGCCGGGCAATGCGCTCGCACCCGCAATCCAGGCCCGCAACCACGCGGCGACAGGAGAGTTGCCTGCGCCCAAACCCAGTACCAAGCCCTGAAGGGCATGACAGGAGACAAGCATGCTGACTCAAAGAATGATGTGGATCGCGTGGCCAGCCTTTTTGGTGGCAGGGCTGTTTGAAATTCTGGTGTTCGGATTGGTCGATCCGCAAGACCTGGCGTGGTTTGGTCGCCCTCTGGATTGGTCCCGTCAGGCGGTGTACACCGTGTCATTTTTTGTGTTTTGGCTGCTGACCATGATCTCCAGTGGGCTCACGACTTTGCTGTCGATGTCGCCCTTTGAGGTCAACCGTTGCCCTGTGGCGCCAGACCAGCGCCCCCAAGATTGCGCACGCGGCCCTGGCTGCTGCTGATCCAGGCCATTCGTCTGCGCTGGGGCCTTATTCGCAGTGGGCCTGGTTGTTGACCAGGCGTTGCAGGCCTTCGGTGCTCAAAATCCGCACATGGCGTTGTTTGACTTCCACGATGCCTTCTTCCACAAATTTGGAGAAAGTTCGGCTGACGGTTTCCAGCTTGAGACCCAGGTAGCTGCCGATCTCCTCGCGGGTCATGCGCAACACCAGCTCGGACTGTGAAAAGCCCCGGGCATGCAAGCGCTGCACCAGATTCAACAAGAATGCCGCCAGTCGCTCTTCGGCCCGCATGCTGCCCAACAACAGCATCACGCCGTGCTCTCGCACGATTTCGCGGCTCATGATTTTGTGCACATGGTGCTGCAAGGCGGTCACTTCGCGTGACAGTTCTTCGATGCGTTCAAAGGGCATGACGCACACTTCGGCATCTTCCAGCGCCACCGCATCGCAGGTGTGCTGATCGTGAACAATGCCATCCAGGCCAATGATCTCGCCAGCCATCTGGAATCCCGTGACTTGATCGCGTCCGTCTTCAGTGGCCAGGCAGGTTTTGAAAAAACCGGTCCGGATGGCATACAGCGATGTGAACTTCTCGCCGTTGGTGAACAAGGTGCTGCCGCGTTTGATCTTGCGGCGCACGGCCACCAAGTCGTCGAGTCGACTCAAATCCTGATCGTTCAAGCCCATGGGCATGCACAACTCACGCAGGTTGCAGTTGGAGCAGGCGACTTTGATGGCTTGTGGATTCATGGAAATATCTCGTGAGTGAGAAAAGTTTTTGCCTTGGATCAAGTCTTGAGCTTAATACGAAAACACCTCGACTATCTCGGGTATACCCTGAAACCGTCATAAATCACGGCGATCCGGTAAAGGATTGACTTGTGTCAATACTTAGGACCTCACTTGCAGGCAAAGTCAGGCTCACTTTCATGCGCACGATTTGAATCAAGGTAGGCCCCATGTCCGTCATCACCCCTGAATTGCTGACACGATTTGATGTCCCGGGGCCTCGCTACACGTCCTATCCCACAGCCGATCGCTTTGTCGAGGCTTTTGGCGAGTCGGATTATTTGCAAGCGCTCGATCAGCGTAAAAACGGCGCGATTGGCAAGGCGACGCCCTTGTCCTTGTATGTGCACATTCCGTTTTGTGAATCGCTGTGCTACTACTGTGCATGCAACAAGATCATCACCAAACACAAAGACCGCGCCGAGACCTACCTGCGCTACCTGACGCGCGAGGTGGAGTTGCACACCGCGCATCTGGGTGTCGGGCAGTCGGTGAGTCAGCTGCACCTGGGTGGAGGGACGCCCACTTTTCTGAGCGACGCCGAATTGCGCGAGCTGATGACCATGCTGCGCCGCCATTTCGATTTTGTCCCGGGTGGCGAATATTCGGTCGAAGTTGATCCCCGCACGGTGGATGAAAACCGTTTGGCTGTGCTGGCCGAACTGGGCTTTAACCGCCTGAGTTTCGGCGTGCAGGACTTTGACCCGGCCGTGCAAAAAGCCGTGCATCGCGTGCAGCCGGCCGAGCAGGTGTTCAAGTTGGTTGATGCCGCTCGGCGCTTGGGGTTCGAGTCGGTCAATGTGGATTTGATTTATGGGTTGCCCTTGCAAACGCCGGAGTCGTTTGAGCGCACCTTGGCACAGGTCAATGAATTGCGGCCTGACCGCATCGCCTTGTATGCGTATGCCCATCTGCCCGAGCGCTTCAAGCCGCAGCGGCGCATCCACGCTGCAGAGCTGCCTTCAGGCGGCGCCAAAGTGGCCATGCTGTCGCGCTCGCTGGATGCATTCACCGAGGCCGGCTATGTCTACATCGGCATGGACCACTTTGCCTTGCCCGAGGACGCCTTGGCGGTGGCCAAACGGCAAGGGCGGCTGCATCGCAATTTCCAGGGTTACAGCACCCAGGCCGATTGCGACCTGATCGCGCTGGGGGTCTCGTCGATTGGCCGCGTGGGGGCCACCTTCAGCCAAAACGCCAAGACCATGGAAGAGTATTGCGACTTGCTCGATCAGGGGCACTTGCCTGTAGTGCGTGGCTTGGCTCTGACGCGTGACGACCTGATCCGACGCGCCGTGATCATGGCCTTGATGTGCCAGGGTCAGTTGCAGTTCGAGTCCATCAATCTGGCCTGGCTGGTGGATTTCAAAAAATACTTCGCAGCAGAAATGGCACAACTCGAGGACATGCAGGGCCAGGGCTTGGTGCATTTGAATGACTCGGGCATCCAGATCACGGCCATGGGCTGGTTTTTTGTACGGGGTGTGGCCATGGTGTTTGACCGCTATTTGCAAGCGGATCGCAACCGCGCTCGTTTTTCCAAAATCATCTGAGCTAGGATCGGCTCAGACCACTGCGCCACGGGCGCAGACGAACACGGAAAACACATGCAAAGTTCTTTGGCCATCACCGGCTTGATGATGGGGCTGCTGGGTGGACCCCATTGCGTGGCCATGTGTGGTGCTGCCTGCGCAGGGTTGGGGCAGGCTGCCGGCCATCGGCGGGTGCAGGCCTTGTGGGCTTTTCAAATCGGCCGCCTGGTCGGCTATTCGCTTTTGGGCGCTGCCGCGGCTTGGAGTGTTCAAGGCTTGGGCTGGTTGACCACGCAATCGGCAGCGTTGCGGCCCTTGTGGTCATTGCTGCACATCGCTGCCATTGCCTTGGGTTTGCTGTTGATGCTGCAAGCGCGTCAGCCGGTTTGGCTCGATGGCGCGGCCAGGCGTTTGTGGTCCAAAGTCCGGGCTTTCAACCAGAAGTGGGGCCGTGCCGCGCCCCTGGCTGTTGGCGCATTGTGGGCATTCATGCCTTGTGGTTTGCTGTATTCGGCGCTCATGGTGGCGGCATTGGCTGCGCAACCCCTGAATGGTGCGGTGACCATGGCCTTTTTCGCGCTGGGCTCCAGCCTGAGTCTGTGGACTGGGCCATGGCTTTTGTTGCGCCTGCAATCTGTGGGGGATGGGGCGTGGGGTGTGAGACTGGCGGGACTGGCCTTGGCCAGCATGTCGTCTTGGGCGTTGTGGATGGGGTTGGTGCACCAGCAGGCACCTTGGTGCGTTACACCCTGATACTTTCTGTCACCAGCATGCGAGCGCTTGCAAGCGTGGCGCTCGCACAATGGAGCCCATTGTTTTGAGGAGCTTTCATGCGACATTTCAGCACCTTGTCAGGCGCATTGATTCTGGCTTTGGGCACCGTTGCCGTCCAGGCCCAAACCCCCAGGGACTTGCCGCTTGTCCAGGCAACTCCTTCGAAAATTGTCCACCTGAGTGCTTCGGCTTTGGCGCAGGTTCAGCAAGACTGGTTGGTCATGACGCTGTCGGTGCAAAAAGAAGGCACGGATGCCATGGCGGTTCAAACGCAGATCAAAAACCACTTGGCTTCAGCGTTGGCTTTGGCTCGACCGTCTGCACAGGCGGGCGCATTGGAAGTCAGCACGGGCCAAATGTCGGTGTCGCCGCGCTATGGCCGTGACGGCAAAGCCAACGGCTGGACAGGAGTGGCCGAGTTGGTGCTGCAAGGTCGGGACATTGAACGCATCACCAATGTGGCGGGGCGCGTACAGGGCATGACCGTCGGCCAGGTGCAATGGGCGATCAGTCCAGAGCTCAAGCGGCAGACCGAGAACCGGATTCAGGAGGATGCGGTGGCGCAGTTCCAATCGCGAGCCGCCGCCTTGACCCGCAGTTTTGGATCGTCTGGCTACGATTTGAAAGAGGTGCGTGTCTCGTCGCAGGAAAGCGCAGGCGAGCCGCAAATGCGCATGGTCGCGATGCAGGTGGAAGCATTGCCACCGGCCATGCCTGTGCCTGCGCAGGCCGGTTCATCTCGCGTGGTGGTCAACGTTTCGGGCAGCATCCAACTCAAGTGAGTGGTTGCGCCAAACCGATCAGGCGCTCAGGCCCTTGTAGAGCATGTATGCGGCCAGCAAATACAAGATGCTGGCAAACACGCGCTTGAGCTGTTTGACAGGCAGCTTGTGGGCAGTGGCCGCGCCCACGGGGGCCATGGTCACGCTGCACACCGCAATGACCACCAGGGCGGGCAGCCACAGGTAGCCAAATGAATATTCAGGCAGATTCTGGACAGCTTGACCGCTGACGATGTAGCCAGCCACATTGGCCAGGGCAATCGGAAAGCCCAGCGCAGCACTCGTGGCCACTGCGTTGTGGATGGCCACATTGCACCAGGTCATGAATGGCACGCTGATGAAACCGCCACCTGCGCCGACCAGACCCGACAGCAAGCCGATCAGGCCGCCCGCTCCCAATTGACCGGCAAAGCCAGGCACCTGACGGGTGGGAGCCGGTTTTTTGTCCAGAAACATTTGAGTGGCGGAAAAACCGACGAAGGCCGCAAAAAACAATGCCAGCGATGCGCCTTTGACAAAAGCAAAGATCCCCAAACTGCCAATCAGGCTGCCAATCACGATGCCGGGGGCCAGGCCTTTGACCAGATCCCAGCGAACGGCTTTTTTCTTGTGGTGTGCACGCACGCTCGACACCGAGGTGAAGATGATCGTGGCCATCGAGGTGGCGATGGCCATCTTCACAGCCAGATCGGGGCTCACGCCGCGCTGACCGAGCAAATAAGTGAGAAAGGGCACCATCACCATCCCGCCGCCAATCCCGAGCAAGCCCGCCAGAAAGCCCGTGCAAAGGCCCAGAACGGCCAATTCGGCCAGCAACGTTGGTTCAATGATCATGATGGTGGGAGCGAGTGAATAAGGTGTCTGCGAATGCCGCCGGACCGTCATCCTGAACCGGGGGTTCAGGTGGGCGAGGGCAGACTGGCGTTGGGTTCATCTGACGCGAGACGATCACGCTCACCAGCCAATGTACCAAGCCCGTGCTCTATGAGCATTGGTTCAAGGAAATATAAAGCCCGGTGCGCACCGCAGACAGGCGGATTGTAGGCTGTTGAGGATCCGTGTGTGGAACTCAGAGCAATTGACCGTCGGATTCAATTGCCCGGTCCAGCCGTTGCAGCAGCTGGCTCAGGCGGTCCTGGTTTTCAGGCGTGGAGGTGTCGGCGGGTGTGGTTGCCGCACTGGGGGCTGCAGTGGCGTTATCACCCTGATCAAAAGCCAGGTTGAGCGCAGCCAGCACGGCAATGCGGTCACGGGCCTTGATCTTGCCGGCATCACGGATCTTGCACATGGCCACATCCACTTTTTGCACAGCGGCTTGCAAACGTGCTTCACCACCTTCAGGGCAGCCCAGGATGTAGCTTTGGCCCATGATCTGGACCTCGATTTGTTTGGCACTCATTCGGAAGCCTCGGGTGTAGCGGGGGCTGATGCTTGTGGCAAACGCTCGATCAGCGAATCCACCCGGGCGCGAGCGGCCGATAAGCGGGACTTGAGTTGATCGCGCTCCTGTGTGAGTGCTTGGACCTGCTGGGTCAGCAGCAGGTGCGTGCGTTGCAGCTCTTCATGACGAAGCAACAGGTGATCCACACGCTCGGCAATCTGATCGATGGTGTCGGGTTGGGCCATGGCAATCAAGTTATCAAAATTGATGCCATTGTAGGCCTTGAGCGCCCTTGTAGGCTGGCTGACAGCTTGCCACCTAAAATAGCGCTCAGTTGGTGCTCGCGTTGCCGGTTCACGGCCCGCGGTTCAACGGGAAGCAGGAGGGACAGGCCACCATGGCCCACCTAACCTGCGCTGCCCCCGCAACGGTAAGCAGACGGGTCTTTGCGACAAACAAAGACCCCGCTTTCATCTCAAACCACTGGTCGCCCTGAAACAGGTGCCCGGGAAGGTGATGAAGGTCGCTCTGTCAGCCCGGATACCGGCCAACAAGGTGACCTGTCGCAAGGCAGGTTGTGAAGCCCAAGCACTGTCGGGGAAGGCGGTGAGGGCGTTTGACTTGTTAGTTTTTCATGAAAAATCGTACGCTTCGTGCAAGCACTGTGGTGCCTGCCCTTTCCATTTTGTCCTTGGGCGCGTCCCTGCAAGCACAAACCATTGAAATTAATCCGGTGGTTATTACTGGTGCGCGCATCGAACAGCCGCTTTCGCAGGCACTGACTTCTGTTTCTGTAATCACGCGTCAGGAAATCGAAAAATCCCAATCCCCAACACTCGCTGATTTGTTGCAAGGCGAAGCTGGTTTCGAATTTGGGCGCAATGGTGGCCCCGGGACCACGACGTCTTTCTTCTTACGTGGTCAAAACAGCATCAATGCTGTTGTGATGATCGATGGCGTTCGTTCTCAAGTGGATTCGCTGGGGTCACTGCAGGTGCTGGATGTGCCTTTGTCTCAAATTGAACGCATTGAGTTGTTGCGTGGCAATGCCAGCGCTTTGTATGGCGATGCGGCCATCGGCGGCGTGATCAGCATCACCACCCGCAATGGCAAAGGCGCCCCTGCTGCGTATGGCTCTGTGTCTTACGGTTCACGTAATAGCCTCGATGCTTCAGTCGGGTACGGTGGCAAGTTGGAAGATTACCGCTTCAATGTGCAGGCGGGCATCAAGAAAACCGACGGTTTTTCGGCGATCAACACCCAACAACAGCCTGCGGCGAACCCAGACCGAGATGGCTACAGTGGTGAGTTCATGTCTGCGAGAGTGGAAAAAATGCTGAGCCCTGATGCCACGTTGGGGATTCGGGTACAAGGTGCCCGCTCAACGGCAAACACGGACAATGCTTGGGCCAATTCGCCGTTGGATACCCAACAATTCAAAAAGCGCAACAACACTTTGGGGATGTTCTGGCGTCAAGCGTTCTCTTCCGATTGGATCAGTCAATTGGACATTTCTACTTCATCCCTTACGTATGAAGACATTGAAAACGGCCAGCGTTTGAGTTCATATGGACTCTTCGAAGGGCGACAAAATCTTGTGCGTTGGTTCAATACATGGCAAGCCGGTGCAGATACAGCGGTGAGTTTTGGTGCCGATGTCTCGAACGATAACTTCAAAGTGGACCGAGGCAATGCATACGAGATGCAGCGCGATGCCTCCGGTATTTTTGCTGGGGTGACCCAGAAGCTGGGGGCATTCACTGCGCAGGTGAATGTGCGTCACGATGATGTAAAAGTTGAAAACCGTGAACCTGGTTCCCCAGCAAGCAACAATCGATCCGGTGCAGACACCGGTCTTTTGGGGTTGGGCTATGTCATCACACCAGCATGGTCTGTGACGGGAACGGTGTCCAACGGTTTCAGGGCGCCTACCGCATCCGAGGTTTCCAAAAATCCGCAACTCAAGCCTGAAACACACCAAAGTTCAGAAATCGGTGCGAGTTATTCGGTGGACCGTCTTTTGGCTCGTTTGGTTTACTTTGATACGCGCACCACAGATGCCATCATTTATAAGCCGCTGCAGGGCTGGGATTACACCTATGAGTCAGTGGGGCGTGTGAGCAATCGTGGTCTTGAGGCAACGTTGCGTTCACAGTGGCGCGAATACACCATCAAAGGATCAGCGGTCACCCAGGAACCGATGAATGACGTGAGTCAAAAGCCGCTGGACCGCAGAGCCAAAAACTATGGCTCACTTGATGTTTCTCGCTCCTTTGGCATCTATGACGCGGGTGCCAGACTGTATGTTTCCGGTGAGCGTCCGGATGGTTCGCAGACCTTGGCGGGTTACAGTTTGTGGTCCTTCTACGCCAGCCGCAAGATCGACGACAACTGGACAGCTCGCTTGCGTCTGGAAAACGCTTTCGACAAGCAGTACCAATTGGCCTACGGTTACAACACCCCCGGTCGCGGTTTGTTTGCGACCTTGCAATACAGTCCCAAGTGATGACCCCTGCTGCCCTTGCCCCCCAACGCATCGTGTGCCTCACCGAAGAGGCCACGGAGTGGCTTTACCTCTTGGGGCAGGAGCAGCGCATTGTGGGCATCTCGGGTTACACGGTGCGGCCGCGCCGGGCCCGGGCGGAAAAGCCCAAGGTCAGTGCTTTTTTGAGCGCCAAGATCGACAAGATCCTGGCGCTCAAGC
>JACCDU010615845.1_pt1 | contig 12523 bp, 22 predicted proteins | sample 7446081 | NCBI WGS metagenome assembly JACCDU01 (sample SAMN15323447, study PRJNA562643) | freshwater metagenome | isolation source: river surface water | place: USA:Blue River Watershed | collected 2017-08-17 | reverse complement strand
GGTCGAAAGAGCCGAAGCCATCAAAAAGAAACAGGTTCCACTTAGCAAGACTGTGAGAATAAGCTTCGGTGAGGGCAGTTCTGTCATGATTACCAATGTGTAGTGATTTACCAACAGCAGCGGACATCAGTCCCAAGGCGGTTCTACGGTTAGATTCTTCAAGCGCCAAGTACCCAACTCGTTCTCCGTTATTAAGAAGGTGAGTTGCGAGTTCACGGCAGAACGAGGATTTACCAATACCAGAGCCTGCAGTAATTGTAACAAGCTCTCCATATCGGATCCCGTGAAGTTTCTGCTGTAGCCCCTCGAATGGGTAGTCATGGTCTGATGGTGGGTTAGGTGTGGTTACTACTTCAAGAAGTGACTTACCATCTACAATTCCGTCTGGACGGTAAGGCTTCGCGTCCCAAATAGCGCGACGAATCGCCTCAGTGTCATTGACCTGGAGAGCGTCTGACGCATCCTTGTATTCCTCAAGTCTTGCGATCTTTGTCTTGCCAGGTGGTAGGACCCCTGCTGCCTCCTCCGCCGCCTTACGGCCTGCGTCGTCATTGTCGAAGAACAGGACAATCTCTTCATAACCCTGGAGCCATTGGAGAGCCCGTTGAATCGACTTCCTGGCCGCTGCGGCACCGCTAGGTAGAGATACCATCGGCCACCCCGGCATAGCCTCACTACATGAAGCCGCATCGAGTTCCCCTTCAGTGATAACGACTCGTTTTCCAGTGGCGGGAAACAAATGCTGGCCAAAGAGGGTTCCAGGTGTTTCTCCTTCATAAGTAAATAGTTTGCTCTTTGTCTTTACCTTGCAGCCTTTAGCGACTCCAGCATCGTCGAAATAATAGAAGCGTAGAACGTCTCCGTCTTTGTAGATGCGGTATTGTTGGCAAACCTTTTCAGAGATGTTCCGCTTTTGCAGCCGCTCGGCTGAACCTCGGAGTTGGACATTGGTGGACATTTTATGAGTGTGAACATCACCTTCGCCTTTGGTGTAGGCGTTACATGAAAAACAAAAAGTGTGGCCATCTGAGTACAGGCTAGCTGCATCAGATGACCCACATACATCACACGGTAAGTGCCTCACGAACTCGCTTTCGGAGTTCTGCATAAGTTCGTGCTTGCTCATCGTGATAATTAAACCAATCGTCTATTGCTTTGATAAACCCCTCAATTATTGCATTAGCATATGCAGGTTGCGCGCTATCTACGTCTGCGAGTATATCCCCGAAGAGCTCAGCATAATACTCTGGTGTGCCGTACATGAATTGCATCAAAAGACTTGGTGGTAAGTTTGGATCAGTGCTTCGTAGTTATCGAGTTCATCCTCGAATGCTTCGATAATATCATTAGGAGAACTGGTCTTGTCAAGTGACACAATGAGTGCATTAACAAGTGCTCGGATTTCCTTTAGGTCAGCCATTCAATAGGGATAGAGTGGAATGCACACCAAGGGAAGCCATGCTTATCAGCCCACTTGGCATACGTTGTCTTAGATCCTTTGTAGATCTTGTTATAAGGTGTTTGAAATACGAAACGAATGTCAAGGTCAGGATTGGCTGCCTTAACTGCTTTCATCTTACGTCGATCTTCCTCGGTAAGATGTCCCTTGGTTTCTAGGTAGATACCAGAAGGAAGGAGGAAGTCGGGCGTGTAGTTGCATTGCAGTACGTAAGGTACCTTGGTTGATTCGTATTCGTATTTAACACCCAGGTTGGTGAGAAGATCAGCGACCTTCTCTTCAAGTCCTGAGCGAAAGGCCATCAGAAATCGTCATCCTCGACAACATCATCAGGCATCTCATCACTAGTGGATGCAGGAACAGAGCTAGCCTTAAAGCCTGTGGTCTGACCGAACAGTGCAGCTACCTCAGTTTCACCAAGGTCACCACGATCAACACCAGCAGCGTTGTTTAGCTCTACTACCTGGACACCAACAAGCTTAAGACTAGTGCCATAGGTAACACCATCCTTGAGGATGTAAGGCTTCTGTCGGAAGGCAAGTTTAACCTTACTGCCACTATAGACAGGCAGGTCAGCATTAGTGATAGGTGTACCCTCACTGTCTACAACAGGTGGACGGTTCTCTTCATTCCACGAGAACTTAGTCTTGTACTTACCTTCGGATACCTCTTCCCAAGGCTCAGGCTTCAGGACACTACGCTTAGGATTCTTCAGCTTAGATTGTGCCCACTTAAGGGTTTCTTGACGATCCTCCTCAAGTGTTGCGATCAGCTGTGAGTCCAGGAGAGCAGACAGTGAATAGCCAAACTTAGATGGTTTCAGTACAGCTTGATAACCTTCAAGGACAACAGGCTGTTGAGTAACGTGAATGGGTTGTGACATTAATTAATTAGACAGGTTGAGTGCTTAGGTTGCCCTAAGCCAGTCGGGATGGCAGGGATCGAACCTGCGACTTCTTGCTCCCAAAGCAAGCATTCTACCGCTGAACTACATCCCGTAGTTCCGAGACTAGGATTCGAACCTAGGATGGCGGGACCAAAACCCGCTGCCTTACCACTTGGCTATCTCGGAATAGTTTGCCCGAAGGCAAGCCCCCTGTCAGATTTGAACTGACAACCTACGGTTTACAAAACCGTTGCTCTACCATTGAGCTAAAGAGGCGAAAAACCCACATAATGTGGGCTACACTATTAGCAAAAGAAGTACGTACTCTCGATCACGGTCTCTGGTTCTAGATCACCAATGATCGGTGGGTCAGACTCTGCACCAATATACTTGGCGAAGTCTCGTAGGTAGTCATGCTCTGCGAACAGGTGCATGTATGTTTCTCGTACAATGGCGGATAAGGTAGACATATCCGTTGCACGACAAAGCACAGAGTCGTGAATAAGAGCAATAGGGGCGTCAAAGCGTAGGACACTCAGATGTAGAAGACTAGCATCGAGTGAGTGGATTAGGTTAGGGGCAGTTGCATTCTTGTGGTGGTTGAGATCAACCTCATCAGTCTCTCCAACGGCCACCTTCATCTTACAACGACCCAACAGCTGTAGCTCCATAGACTGGAACTTCTTCTTGTTGAGCTTCTGGTGAACAGTGAACCCAGATGGAGTCCTCCATTCAAGGTGCTGTACACCACGCTTTACAGCAGCTGCTACCTCAGTCTCAATCCATTTCATGACAGCCATAGGACCTGGTACGACCACATCCATAGCTGACCTGATAGCTTTAACAACTTGAGTAAGCTCTTCCTTATCAAGTTCTATCCCATCCTCCAAGAAAGCCTCTTTGATGTAACCCCTATTGGAGTAAGGCTTAGCGTTGTAAGGGATAGTCATAACACAACGCTTAGTCTTCTTCCTATCTAGGTGAGGACGTAAGCGTTCAGGTACTGAGGGCATAGCGACCTCAGCTACTACCTTATAAGCATCTTGTGGCTTATCGCCAGGTAGTACATTGACCAGTTTAGCTGTTGACTTATCTCGTGCGAGTCCTGCCAAGATTTGGAGACCACTACATGTTGCGTCTACAGCTATAGGCAGTGTTGTGAATTGTTTATCAGCTGTGATCACACAATGATAATACTCATCACAACTAGATAAGAATTGCCATGGTTCTTCTGCTGATTCCCATTCAGGCAAAGATCCGATTGGGTCAGTAGCAATACGACTGATGAGTGTGATGTTATTCTCCACCCAAGCTAGTCGATCAGACATGGTTGCTTTATCTAAACCATAACAAGTCGCTACTTGAAATGCTAACCACGACTCAGCTTCTGGTGTCATATAAGAACCATCAGCAAACCTCAGTAATGATTTACCGAAGTCAGTATCTTGTGGTGTTAGAAAAGCAGGGATAGGATAAGCTCTTCCTCTATAGTCAAATGACCATGGACAAAAGAATCTATCTCTATCCTTGAACCTCTTAGCTGCTTCCATAGTCATGCGAGTTCTACATGACTTCTTGGGTTCTTGTGCTTGTATGTTTAATACCTCTGCTGCTCTCCTCCGATAATCCTTACGGCTATCGTAGTTGGTTTCAATGTCAGCAGGTTTAGCAGGCAGAGGGTGGTTAACAATAGGTAAGAACTTACCAACAGGTCGCTCTAGTCTAGTTAGCTCCTCAGCAACCCCATAAGTAAAGGGATTTATCTGGTAAGCTACCTTCTGAATCTTGTTCAGAAAGTCAAGAGGAATCTCCCCCTGTAGACGGGTGGGGTCTCCTCTCCGAACTAAAGAATACCCTCGCATTACCTCATTGAGTAGGTAACCACCAGGACGATCATTGGTCCAATCGTTTGGTTCGATAAGCATTGGCCATGCAAGTGGAGCGAACAGCTCTGCATCGGCCATTACCTTGTCCTTGATAGCCAGGAACTCAGGCGTTGGTACCACATAGGTCACCGTTACCTTTCCAAGCCTACGTAGCTCCTTTGCGAACCAGCCACTAGTTGTCATGATGCAATCAAGCAACCACGCACCTAGCTTGATGCGATTAGCTCTACCCCATGTCTCCCACTCAGGTACTTCACACCTATTCATCAGTGTTTGAGTGACAGTTAGTTTCTGTCGCGTACCAATAGACTTATGGAAGTAGTTCTTCTTGAGTGTAGCAAGCAATCCAGGTGCAGTCTTCTCATAGTGTCTCATCTGACACTCAGACTCAATAGCGTTACCAATACTATCACACACCGATTGAAGTTGATCACTACCTTTAGTGGTGGAGAACACCTTGTCAAAGGTAATCTTCAGCGCAATAGAAGCAGATGCTAGTGGTTCTAGCTGAGAGACATAGTTCTTGATGATGTCAAATTGATGACCAGAACCACGCTTCAGGCGATACTCACTCGACTCCTCAATGTATTTGACAAGCTCAGGTAATAGTGCATCAATAGACGCTGCACCATACACTGTAGCACTTGCATAGCTTTGATCTTGTAGCTTACGAGTGTTGTCTCTGAGGCGCTGGAGTCCTTGCCTGATCTGCTCTCGCTCTAGAGCTACCTGTTCGTCGATCTGTGCAGGTGTAGCCAATTAGTTATTCTCGATGATTGTGAATGAGTCATCAACAAGTTGTTCTTGCGCAAGTTTAATGATCTCATCACGGTTAGGATGATTCTCTACTTGCTTGATCAGTTGTTGAAGACGACGGGAGAAAGTGTAATCAGACATCAGTTAAAATCAGCAGGGGTGAGGAAGTGAATAGACTCGTGATCAACAACAGTGAACTCAATGTCAGGTGTGTTGATCAATGCATCTACCTTAGCTTGTGCAGCACTACGCTTTTGGTAGACATACTCCTTGACCTTCTTTGTGTTAAGGTCAGAGGTGCGGATGATACAGCAGACTGAGCTAGGTAGTTCCCAGCCTGCAACCTTCCATGACATGATCTCCTCAAAGGTATGGGAGTGGAACATGTCATCATCAGCATCTTTGTATTCTTGCCAGTTGTTAGGATACTCTTTCTTTTTACCCATTACCATTCATCAGTTTGTTTTACATTAAGCAACTCATCATTGCGTTCCTTAGACAACTCCAACGCTGTCCATGCAGCAGCTTCAGAGTCAGGTGCTAGGAGATACCAAACACCTGAACCAAGAGTGATCTCATACTCACGAAGGCCTTTGTAGGTGGTGTACATGTTAGTCAGTCAGAGAGTTGATCGAGAGCGCGGCGGATGGTGTTTCCACCAAGATCAGTAGAGCTGTTGTTGAGAATGTGATCCAGTGCCTTGAGCGCCTGCTTCTTCAAGCTTGGCTGCTTGGGCCGGCGGGCAGCGCGGAGTGCGTTGATGTAGCTGATGGGCGTCTCTTCCGCCATCCACTCACAGCACGCCTCCAGCTCCTGGTCTGCGCCCCATTGGGCGGCACAGGTGGCAATGTGGCGCTCGTAGGCATTGTTGACGGCAGCGTCTGCGGGGCCGCTCTTTCGCCACTGCTGCACCAGCTCAGGGGGTGGAGTAATTAGATTTTGTGATTCTGACATTAATTAGCAACGCAAAGGAACTTAGCAACACGCTTAACTTGTTTAGTAAGCTCAGCTACCTGCTCATCAGTATAGAATGAAGCATCAGCTCTCTCTTTAATAGCGACAGCAAGGAACTCAACTAAATCAAATCGCAGCTTACGCTGCTCTTCAGTCAATGCTTTAGCCATTAGTCCTCCTCAAAGGTGAAGTAGTAATCGATCTGTAGCCAGATGTATTCACTTAGTGTAGCAGCTAGGTCATCATCCTCATCCTTGCATGAATTAATAGCATCTCGAATGCCCTCATCAATACATGTCTCAAGCAATCGTTGAATGTTTAGCTTCATACACCCTCATTAAGCGCAACACCGGAGAAGTAGTCGAGCCACTCATTTAGAGCAGACCACTCATCACCAGTCAATACCTTACGTGAGTCATCACACAGTAGCGAGTACTTAAGCGCCTTCATGATAGGTTTGAACTCATCAGGGTAGACGTCAACTTTAACAGCGGTGTTGTGAGTGTGAATCATCAGTTGTTACGAAAGAAGAACGTACCGTTAACAGTCTCAATGCTGCAGAAGTCATAACGTAGGTTATGATCCCATACAGCTTGCCAATCAACGGCACTAAGGACAATCTCAGGGATCTGTGCATCAAGTAGATCAATGCACCAATACTCAGCGAACTCTTTCTCAGCATACGATGAGTAGCTATCGTGTGTGTACTCATACGCATCCTCGAACTCACTAGCAGTGTAGATACCGATATCCTCTAGCTCATCCATGAACTCAACAGTCTCCTCATGAGTCCACTTCTCACCGAGCATATCAGTGATCTTATCGTAGAGATCCTTCTCATCAGCGGTCATGTCATCATACTCTTGTTCCATAGTGTCAGTGTTAGTGGTAGGGACTACACCCTTAGCGTTGAGCAGCTCAGTGTAGAACTGAGTGTACATAGCCTTGCCATTGTCATAGACATAGCCTGCGTCCTTGATCATATCAGTGCGTGTAAGCTCACCCCTATTAATAAGGGGCATCTTGTCATTAACGAAGTTAAGAAGTGAATCACCCTTGAGCATAAAGACAGGAGCAGTGGTGGTAGTCATAGTGGAAAGCCTCGTGATTGTGAAAGAAATGGTCAAGTTACACAGCGTGGCTGACGATCTCTATTAAAGCATAAGGATACATCTCCTCATACTTATCATAGTTCAACTCAGCCTCACTGTATGAATCGAATGTATCAATGGCAATGAACTTACCCTCATCAGTCATGCGTGCAATAGTGTAGCTGTAAGCGTTAGCGTCAGCAATCATCATTTAGTAATTCCATAAAGGTAAGCATCGATGTCATCATTAGCACGAATGAAAGACTCTACATCTTCCAATTCATAGAAGACATCACCATCCTGATCACCGAATGGATCAATCAAAGCATACTCTTCATAGTCATCACCCATGCGTTGAACTAAGTCATAGCTGGTGCAGTCTTGCACAGCAGCACGAAGGTCGTCGAATGTGAAAGTCATAGTAGTGTTAGTTAGTTACTCAGTAGGTGTACTCGTTGTCATCCTCTACCCAAGAGATAGCAGTGTAGAGAGCAGCAGTATCATACTCAACACCCATCTTATCCATGAAGGCAAAGGTGTCAATGGTGTAGTCAACGGTGTTCTGGTTGTACATAATGTTGGTGGTTGTTGTGTAAGTGGACAAAGTGTTGGGAGTATTAGAACTCAATCTCCTCTAGTGTAGGTGTAGCGGTAGGCTCAGTAAAGGTAGCAGTAATCATCTCAAGTACAGACAAGAGATCGTTACCAGTGCGTGCCTTACCAAGCAGGTCAAGCACTACCTTACGGTCAACAGTTACGGTCATAGTTAATAAGCAATGGGACAGTTAATTGCCATGATCTAACTTATGAAACGCATGTGGCTCTGCGTTATCAGTAACGTGGTCGTACAGTCAGGTCGGGTTGCAACCTATAACTGTTCGCGGGATCGCTCGCTCCGCTAAGTCCGTCTTGTGACGACCACAACTATTCTATTGTCAAGGATCTAGAGGTGGTGGCGACTGCCGCTCCCCCCACCGACTCATCTAACATACCCCGGACCACCCCGATGTGTCAATCCCAAGAACCCAGTGGATCCGTGTAGCGCCCTAATTGACCCTATCAGCGTTCCTTATCGATCCGAACCGTATTGATATTGGGTGAGTCGAATTAAGACAGCACTGTTTGATAAGTAACAAATAGCGTGAGTGTGAATACTTTCTCTACAAGGCTCTGTAATGTCTATCTACTGGCCTGTTGGTGTCAGTATACCTAATAACGGTTAGAGGAGCCTTATAGCCGCTTCTAGGCGTGTCTCAGGGCGTTATAGCTGCGCTGTCCTGTTGAGTTGGGGAGGGCAGACAGATAACTTGATATCCACCCTGGTGTCACCATATCAACACACCACTACATATAGCGTTATACCGTGGGAGTCCTTGATCGCAACTCCTTGCCACTGGTATTCTCAATAGCTCTGTCCTGATGAGAAAGAATTAAACAGCACACGGCATAGCTAATGTGCGTCCCTGAATATAAGGTAGGGGTACTGGGGGGAATTGCGGGGCCATCTGGCGATATAAGGCTTGTTAAATTTATGCCAAAAATTAAGGGACCCCTAGAACGCCCTAGAACGCCCCTCTAAACAGTCAAACGCCTAAAGCTGCACAGACACTAGGAAGATGCTGTTCTAGGAGCTTATAGGCACCCTCAGCTATCATCCTATGCTCCAGCTGTGTACCATTACCGCACCGCAGTTGACAGTAATGAATCCAGGACCTAATTGTACCATTCATGTACAGTCGAGTAGGTGTCGCTAGGGGTAGTACTTCCCTAGCACATTCTTTAGCTACCCCAGCTGCTATCATCTCCTCATAGACCGCTTGGCTATTAGCAAAGATATTTTCAATAGCAGCACTAAAGTAGTCAGTCAGCTTACCTTCTGTATCTACCAATGACGACTGTCTATTGGTATGATCTTGAAGACGTAGCTCTGGTACTACTGCTTGGCCAAGTAAGTTTGTTGGTGAATACCGTTGACTAAACTCCTGAAAGGAAAAGGACCTATGCCTAAGGATCTGTGCTGCTATACTACGTGTAGTGTTAATCTCTACACACATGTTAACCATCTCAAATGGAGACCAATGTTGATGCTCGATTAGATACCTAATGAGTCGTTGAGAGGTCTCAGTGTTTGATTGGTTAGAAGGGTTGCTAACACGAGCCATATAAGAGATAAGCTCTTCAGCGTTAGGGGTGATGTGGACTAGTTTGACTTGGTGGATAGTCATTGGGACTTGTGATCGTTTTGGTAGATGGAGGTGGCAGTAATATCATCCCATGCTGTAGGGATATAACGATTCCTAGTACTTACCGTATATTGAGAATCCAAGTAATCATCACTAACTTTAACTTGCTTTAACTCGTTAAATGTCTTAGGGTTACGGAATTGATTACGTAATGGTTGCTTACGATATGTTCTACTCATAACGTATACAGTAGAATAAGTAGTGACAGGATTCAGAAGGATTGGGGAGAATCAGTACTCCAAGATTCAGTATTAGTTAGTGGAAGTTTGTGTCTTTGGAGGTAGTACTTACAGAATGTCCTTCCCCAGGGACATTAATAAAGAGGAAGATGTGTCTTGTTAGAGACATGTCTTCCTCCCTTCACGGAGATCCGATCCACCCTTCGGCGCTCCGCTTTACGGGTGGGATCTGCCTAAACCCAGGTGGGGACTGGGCTCTTTTTTCTGCCTCTAGCCTGCCTTCTTTGCTCTAAATTCATTCCCATCACGAGGTGATTTGTAGCAGCTTGAGGATCATCTAGGAATGTGTCTAGGATGTCATTCCACTCCTCCTGCTTACGCATCTTAACAGCCTCATAGGCGCTGATAGACATAGCATCTGTAAAGTACTTAACACCTTGTGCTAGTGAGTCTAATCTGTCGTCGTGTTTAACAGCACCCTTCTCACGACACATCCTACTCATTTGGTAGAACAGCATATACAGTAAACGTTCTTCAGGTGCTGCGTCCTTATTAGAGGCGTAGTCCCATTCTACTACTGACCTATCAACAATGAGTCGGTGTTGATTCATGACAGGTTCTAGTGCATCAATGATCCTGTCTTCTTTACGAACATTAGCACGTACTTCCTCTACGTCTATTGCTTGTTTAGTCTGTTGGAGGTGTTTCTTAAACAGTTCTGCGACGATACCATCTCCGAAGTTTGTTTCGATGAGTAGTTTAGTAACATTGTACCGCTTACACCCACGCAGGATGTCAAGAAGTGTATTGTCGCTATAGCCGTCGCGATAAGCTCGTACCTCGTGAACGTAGAGAAACCCATTCTTTTGACTTATGTATGTTGCTGCTGTTTCATCACTACCCCTACCACTTGGGTCTACTGAGCAGATCGTTTCTGTGTATGGACCCCAGTCTCCTTGGAGTTGCATCGGGGAATAGAAGTAATCACCAGGTAGGCCAACCGTAGGCAGATCCTTGAGCACATTACGAGGGTCACTGCACCACACAACAGCATCCGGCGCTTGAGTCGGGTTAACAGAGGTAATGATAAGATCTGAGAATTTAAGTGGGAACTTTTCTGCATCACTAAGAGTCGTATCCAACATGAATTGAAGCATGAAGTTACTACGACCCATAGCTGCTTCACGTTCTACTAGGTCATCACTACTAAAACGATCTGGATCTGTTACTTCCCAAGCTTCAGCTCCTGTGTCTATGTCCTCTTGTAGTTGCGGTGCAAGTAGTCCTTCATAGTTACTAAGTGAACGGGGGTAACGTGCAGGCCACACAAAGGGTCGGTAGTTACGCTCAGCTAGCTTACGGTAGATGGTAAAGGTAGTCTGTGGTGTACCAAGGTACATAATACGACTATCTTTCTTTGGTGTAAGAATAGATTCAGCCTCAGTACACAACTGTAGGAGCTTCTCCCTCATCATCTCAGTTAAGCTATTAGATGGAACTTCAACGTCATCAAGAATCATCAAATCAGCTCGGCTACCAGTTAACTGACCAGTAATGCCAACACTTTTAACAGAAGGAGCTTGGTGAGGGGCACAATTAATGTCAAAGCTAATACGTGACCATCTAGAAGTATCAGCTTTAGGTTGCATGTGACGTAACCAAGGTGTTTCAATGATTAGCTTTTGACAGAAAATACTAAAGTTATCGGCACGTTCTTTGCTAGCACTAATCACCATTACCTTTTTATCATTGTCGTTAAATAACGTCCAAAGAACAAAGGCAGCAGTAATCCATGACTTACCAACACCACGAAAAGCCTGAACCATTAAACGTTTTGGTCCATATTGTAGATAATCAGCGATTGCGTATTGAGCACGGGTTGGTGACGGTAAATCTAATTGTGCCCAAATTGCTTGAAGAAAGTACTTAAAGTCTTGCTGCAATAAAGTTAGTGAGTCTTGTTGCGATGGTAAGGAGTTCTTCTGGTGTGGCATTAGATTTAATGGTGTTAGCTTTATAGGAGATTACCCAGACGTTACCCTTAATGTAACCCTTTGACGAGTCTATGCGATCTAAGGTTGGAGAGCTTTCTTGGACACTTACCGATCCCTTACTTAGTTGTATTCCTAATAACGGGCATTTATCAGGAATTTGAATATCCTCTAATGTAATGTTATGCTCGAACCCCTTACGTTTGGCTCGGCTTTTACTTCTGTTGAGCATTGCTTGCTCGATAGTTGTATTTTCTTTTTGGTAATTACGCTGATAAGATCTATACTCCTCAGTTCTGTATTTTTCCTTTGTACATGTAATACAGCGAGCTGTACATCCTGCTCCTTTTTTATAGAACTCGCTTAAAAGCTTTTCTACGCCACAGGAGCGGCATTGTTTGTTCATAATGGTAGAATATACGTAAAGGCACCTAGAGGCCCCTTGTAGAGGCTCCTAGGCACCAATGGTGAGGGATTAGATATCTCGCTTACCGAAGATGCGATCAAATGCACTCCGAATTGGTTTAACAATAAAATACTGAGCTTCGTTAGCCAAGTTTATTGGTTTAGACTTTGGCATTGTTTGACCTTGAGTACGCGCCGCAGTAGCGGTACGTGGACGTGCCTGTGCATTTGGTATGTAAGCTGGTCTAGGCGCAGGCGCCCTAGCAGTGTCAATAGCTACGTTTGCCAAGTCAGCAGCTGTGGATAACACTTCACCTGGAATAGCACCAACACCTGTGTAGCCGGCAAGATCACCAGCAGATGAAGCTCCCGCCAAACCAGCTTGAATCCAGTCCACAGGATTACCAGTTTGTCTAGCAAGTTGTACACGACCTGTTGTTTCAGCGGCGCTAGCTGCAGTACCAAGAACAGAAGGAGCTACGATACCAGCCGCAGCCATAGCTTTAAGCGTGTTGCGGTCAGGCATTAATCGACTGGCTCGTATAGCTTTATCTCCTGAATCAATCTTAAGTATTTTTTGAATTTCAGGGTCAGGCAATCGCCCACCAATTTTAGTGGTTCCAACATGGAGACGCGCTGCTTCTTCGGGACTAGTAGCTAAACCAGCTTTTTG
>JACCDU010585703.1_pt1 | contig 12531 bp, 13 predicted proteins | sample 7446081 | NCBI WGS metagenome assembly JACCDU01 (sample SAMN15323447, study PRJNA562643) | freshwater metagenome | isolation source: river surface water | place: USA:Blue River Watershed | collected 2017-08-17 | reverse complement strand
GTCTTCAGCAATCAGCAGACTTACGAAGAAGTCTCATGTCTGCATTGCGGTGCTAAGAGTAGGCGCAAGCAGGGTCGGAGCACCAAAGAAAAGCGCAAGAAACTCTTGCAGAAGGTCTAAAGTTCAGATAGACTACCGTCATCGTTGATCGACACCCCGGGTTAGTTCTCGGGGTCTTATTTGTTTAGGAAGGACACCATGTCATACCAATACATCTCTTACGTCTTCTGCGGTCTGAATGCACTCGATGTTGTTCCTTCGCTGGATGATTTTGAACGCGAAGAATATTGGGATATTTCAGATGATTACGATGACGAAGGTCTTGTTCTGATTCATCATCCGCATGACGTTTATTCGTGCAATGTAGGGATGATCATCCGAGAAACCGACCCGTACCGCATCAATCTTGAGATTGAAGAAGCCCGACGGATGTTCTTCAGTAAGTTCGGGGTTGAACCTGCTGTCTATGCTGTGACGGTTTGGTTTTGAGTCGTAGACGAAAGACTCGTGGTTTTAAGCGATAGATAAAAGTAACACAAAAGGAAACCAATGCAACAAAAGCACCAAAACAAAACATCTCGTACTCCCATCAATCTCAATGAATTCGTCAGCATGATCGAACAATGGGAGCACCTTACGGGCAACAAGCACAGCGCAGAAAGCGTCAAAGACCAGATCAAGGTTCTTGTCGAAGAAGTCAAGGAGACAGTCTCTGCTGTAGACGAAAGCAACCCAAAGCTACTCCTTGACGGTCTAGTCGATACTGCTTTCTGTGCTATCTCTGCTTTGATCAAGTTGCACAAGCAAGGGTTTGACGTGGTGGGTGCTGCTGAAGCTACTGCTGAAAACAACCTGAGCAAGTTCGTTCATGTTGAAGACCAAGACGCTGCTACGGATCTGGCTAATGCAGCACAGAAGAATACGTGGACGATTCGCTGGAGTCCTTGTGGTGAGTTCATGCACCTGCAAGATTCTGAAGGTAAGGTCCGGAAGCATCCTCGGTTTGTATCGAACGATCTGTCTAGGTTTGTTCCGATGTCGAATCCTTGGGTTCTGAGTTAAGGAGAGATTGTGGCTTATTTTGTGAATGGTCATGAAGTCAAGGTTGGTCAGGTTTGGCGAACCGCTGAGGGTGAAACTGTTAAGATCATTGCGTTACTTGTTGAGGAAGAGGAATATCCTATTGTCGCGGAGGATAATTGTGGCGGATACTATTTGTACACGTCACAAGGTTGGTACTTTGAGTTTTCTGAGTTCGAGAAAGACCTTCTTGAACCTGTGGATTTGATGAAGTCATCTGTCCCGGGACTCAAGCAGCCCGAAATCGGGCAAAAGCACGATCAAGGTAAGCTCCGACCAACCTTGCTCTTCCAAAGCCTTCCGAACGCCGTGCAGCAGACTATTGAAGTCCTGCAATACGGTGCAAACAAGTACGGTGATGAGAACTGGAAGCTAGTTGAACCACAGCGATACAAGGACGCTCTCTTGCGACATATTCTCAAGTACATTTCGGGTATTGAACGCGATGAAGAAAGCGGTTTGAAAGAACTAGCACACATCAGCAGTAACGTCCTGTTCCTTCTGGAGCACGAAGCAATCGCAGACAAGGAGAAGAATTGAGTACCGACGCAGCAAACGAAATCCAATCTGATACCCAGAAGCCTAAGCGCAAACGCGGTCCTCGTAAAAATCCTGCAGTCACCCCAAAGCAGATGCAGGAAATGCAAGCAATCCAATGGGAGTATGATCCAGATGACGAAGGATTCATTGAAAAAGAACCAAAGCCTGAAGCAGCGTTTATCTCTAGGATTTACGCAAAGCGTTATATTTCTCTCGCAGATTTGGATTACGTACGAGTTAGCCTTCCTAGCTTTCGGAATGCTTCTGATGTCAATCTGCTTTGGTTGCTTGGTCTAGATACCAATCAGCCTTATACACAGCAAGAAAACATCTGGCATCGAAACCTGCAGAACAAGATTGTGTTTGGTATGCGATATTTTGGTAACGAACGCCAAGACAATGAATGGTTGCAAAGCGGTTGTGCTTCCCGAGAGGCTTTGGATAAGCATCTGAACAATCGTCTACTTGACGATCACTACCGCGAACGCAGTGCTACGGAAGATACACAAGAAGTCCTTGAGTCCAAGGATAGGTATACAGTTATTGATACGGGGGTGCAGCTTGGATATCCATGAAGGTCTGAAGTCTGAAATTGTTCGTCTGTACGATTGGGACGATATTGAGAAAGAAATCTGTCGTCGGCTTGACACCAAAGACGATTTCCGAGATTATCGTATTAACGGGCAAGTCTACGATTGCTGGCACGCATTTGTTGCTTACGTGTTCTTTGAAGACATCCACAACGGTCACGCTTGCTGGCTGTATGAATGTGACACCGAATACTTTGAAGATGATCAACAGTGGTTTATTCCTGTTGTAGAGGTATACAACGAAATCATCCGTGAAGAATCCGGTGCAGAGAACGGAAGTATTCTTGTGATGTTCGATTGGTAACAAGAGAATCAGTTCGATTGGTGATCCTTCTGTAAAATAAGCTCTCTACACCCTGAACCCTCGACTAACCACCGAGGGTTTTCTTTTATGCTCTAAAGGAACCGATCTGATTACAGGTCCGTTCCTTGCTCTAAAGGAAACTATGTCCGAAGAAGTAATCAATACCCCAAAGCATCTAATTCCCGTTGACACCTACAAAGAACCTGACGAGTTCTGCACGCAGCAATTGCACGTCTTCTGGCTTCCTGAAGAGATTGCAGTAGAGAAGGATATTCAGGATATTCTCGTGCGCTGTACTCCTGCTGAACGCCACAGTATCATCACTACTCTGAAGCTGTTTAGCCTGTATGAAACGCATGCCGGTTCTGAATATTGGGGTGGTCGATATCGCAAGATGTTTGATGGTCCTGAGTTTGAACGCATGGCAAGTACATTCAGCATGTTTGAACTTGCGGTGCATGCTCCGTTCTATAACAAGATCAATAAGCTACTGCATGTAGACAACCCCGAGTTCTACGAAGAGTACATCAATGATCCTGCAATGCTGCAGCGCATGCGTCATATCTGGAGTATCATCGACAGTCCTGATGATCTGCTTTCGCTTGCTGGTTTTAGTCTTGTTGAAGGCGTTGTGCTGTACAGCAGCTTTGCCTTCTTGAAGCATTTCCAGAGCGCAGGCAAGAACAAGATGATGAACATTGTCCGAGGGATTAACTTCAGTGTTCGTGACGAGAACCTGCATAGTCTTGCTGGTGCTTGGTCGTATAACCTGAAACTACAGCAGTACAGAGAATCATTTGATGGTACTGACGATGTTTGGAATGACGATCTGCAGTACCTGCATCTTGCTGTTCAGCATATCGCAAAGAAAATTGTCGAGCACGAAGACCTGCTGATTGACAAGCTTTTTGAGATGGGACCGATTGAAAATATCGATGCTCAACAACTCAAGACCTTTGTTCGTTCCCGTGCTAATCTCTGCCTGCAAAAGATGCAAGTCCCTGTAATCTATACAGCAGAAGAACTCAAGGACAATCCGATTGCTGAATGGTTTTACGATGGTATCAACAACTATCAGTTCAATGACTTCTTCAGTGGTCAGGGTCGGGAGTACAACCGCAATTGGGATGAAGATGCATTTGTTTGGGTTAACGAAGATCAAGAACAAGAATAAGGATTGGTATGCAAGAAAAGAAGCAAAAGAACAAGTACGAAACCCTAAGCGCAGAACGTAAGCTCCTGCAATCCAAAGGTCTAGTACCAATGTGGTACACAACCGCTGGATACCAGATGTTCAAGGAGAAGTACGAGTACGATACAGCAGAATCAGTCAAGGGTCAGTTCACTCGTATTGCCAAGACAGCAGCAAAGCATCTGCAAGGAACGCGTCTAGAACACGAAGCCGAACAGAAGTTCTTTGACCTGCTTTGGAACGGTGATCTGTCTGCTAGTACTCCTGTTCTGGCTAATACAGGTACAGACCGAGGAATGCCCGTATCCTGCAGTGGTAGCAAGATCGGTGACAGTATCGATGGTTTCTACCAGAACCTGCACGAGACAGCTTGCCTGACCAAGAACGGTTTCGGTACTAGCTCTGACTTCAGTTCTATCCGTCCTCGTGGTTCTCCGATCAGTACAGGTGGTGCGAGCAACGGTGCTGTTCCTGTCATCAAAGAGCACGTCCAAAGTATGCGCAATGTCTCGCAAGGTAATACCCGCAGAGGTGCCTTCGCTGCTTACTTGGATGTTGAACACGGTGACTTCTGGGAACTGATTGAGCATCTGATGCAAGAGCCTGACGACTTGAACGTAGGTTGGATTGTCAAGGATTCGTTTGTTCAACGTCTGAAGTGCAACGACCAAGAAGCGCATCGACGATTCAAGCGCATGCTGAAGGTGAAGATGGTTCTCGGTAAGGGATACTTTGTATTCGTTGACAAGATCAACCGCAAACGACCTGAAGCATACAAGCAGAACAATCTGTATGTTAGTGCTTCAAATCTGTGTTAACTCTAGGCACAGAATAAACCTCGTGAACTCAGTGAACATCCTTCGGGACAATACTGAGCGAAGCCCGAAAGGGAACGTGCAGAGACTATCGAAAGCATCCTTCGGGAGAAGCAAGTAGAGTAGGTAGCAAGTGCTATCGAAGCGCGAGGGTCCGAAAGGACAAGATATAGTCCGATCTTGCTGGTAACAGTAAGCTGCTTAGGCAGGGTTTGATCTAACGAATCAAACTGAACACAATGTCAGAAATTACACTCTTCAACGACACAGAACATACCTTCACCTGTGTCCTTAGCTCCATCAACGCTGCGAACTGGAACCAGATCAAAGGCACAGACAAGGTTTACTGGAGCACAATCTTCCTCGATTGCGTCGCTGCTGAATTCATCCAGAAAGCCAAGGGTGTCCCTGGTCTAGAGAAAGCAGTCCTGTTTACGGAAAAGAGCCGAGCACTCGGTCTGGGTCTTTGTGGATTGCACACGTACTTCCTACAAGAAGGTATTCCTTTTGAATCCTTTGAAGCACACCGTCTGAACATGGATATTCAGTACGAGATTGACAAGGAAAGTCTTCGTGCTAGTAAGGACCTTGCCGAAATCTTCGGTGAACCCGAATGGTGCAAAGGTCTTGGTGTCCGTAACTCGCATCGGATGGCTATCGCTCCGACGAAGAGTACCGCTGCTTTACTTGGTGGTGTCTCCGAAGGGATCAACCCTGATCCTGCTATGGTCTATACACAAACGACGGCTGCTGGTGAAGTCCCTCGGATCAATGCGGTCTTTCTGAAGGTCTTGAAGAAATACAACAAGTACGATAAGAGTACGCTTCGTCAGATCCAGGATGCAAACGGTTCTGTTCAGGGTCTTGACTTCTTGTCAGAAGATGAGAAACTACTGTTCCGGACTGCTTTTGAGATGGACCAGAGTGCTATTCTTCGGATGGCTTCTGGACGTGCAAGGTATCTGGATCAGTGGCAGTCCTTGAACTTGTTCTTCAGTGCAGACGAAGATCCTGCGTACATTGCAAAGATTCATCAGCAAGCCTTTGAAGACGAGAGCATTCTTGGGTTGTATTATGTGTATACCCAAGCGGGTGTGCAGGCTAGTAAAGAGGAGTGTCTTGCGTGTCAGTAAGTCTGACGACTTACTATCGCTCAGGCAAAGCCTTCGCTCGCAATGAGTACCAGAATCACAATCTGAAATAACAAAACGCCCGTATACCCAAAGGATGATTCCTCGGGTATACGGGCGTTTCTACTTCCGTCTTCGTTTTGTATCTCAAGGATTGACCAGAGCCCTTCCTTCTGCAGCACGTCTAGTTGTCAATCCTTTCAAGACCTTTCCGTTAGCCTTGTTCCACTTCATAGCTTCCTTTTGAGCGCCTGCCCAATCCCTTGCTTCAATACGCTTCTTGAAGGTGCTAACTCTGTAATTCCCAAAGCCGATGTTGTATACCCAAGAGAGTACAGCAGCAATACGTCTAGGATGCTCTAGGATCAGTTTTGGGCTTGTTTTCAGGAGAGTCAATAGGAAGGCATTCAGAACGATTCCTTTGACGTACAGAGCCTTCTTAAGCGTCCAGACAGTACCGGGTTTGATAGGACTTCCGTCTACGTCAAACGTACAACCGTATCCGATCGTCCAAGGTACTCCCCCTGTTCCTGGATCGGGATAGGCTTGACAATCTCCATTCGGTAGACGCTTTGCATATCCCTCAAAAGGCACAAGGAATTCTTGTACGCAAATACTCTTGACAAGTTCTAGTTTCTCCTGCGTAGACATCGGTACAACAGAAGAATACGAAGGAGAGGTTTGCATGCTTACTTGCTGTACTTCTCAAGAGGACGACCAACGAAGTGAAACGTCAGAATCATCATGAGCATTCCGATGTCGTCATTCGTCCAATTCTTCGCAAGTACCAGCGCCCATTCGTCAGGGTCAACGAAGATGCCTTGACAGATGAAGGCAATCTTGATGCCGATATACAACGCAAACATCAGGTACGTAATAATCGGACGAACTAGCGCAGACATAGCAGCAACCCAAGCAGGTGCTTTGCTCAATGCTTCTAGTTCAGTCTTCTGTGTACTTTCGATAGCTTGCAATTGAGCTACGCTGAAATCAACGTACTTCTCTTCCATGCGGTATTCACCCTTGACCTTTTCTAGATCGGTCTGTAGGGTAAACATCTTGAGTTCGTGCTTGCGTTCATCCTTCTTGTCGACTAGCTTGAGAAGTTCTGGTGCTAACCGGAATGCTCCACCTACTAGACTACCGAGAACACCAGATGTAATAGTTTCTAGCATTTCATTTCTTTCATTTGATCTTGATTCCCTGGAAATACATGAAAAAGGCCGTCACAGCACCGGCACAGATAATCAAAGGTTTTGCAATACCACCAATGAATTTGATGATATTGATCAACCCTTGAATATTACGGAATGCTTCAAGTAGATCCTTTGTACTTTCCTTGAAAGCCTGTAGCTCCTTCTGCTGATCAGTAATAGTATCTGTTAGGTTGTCAATCTTGTCTTCTAGTGACTGTGCTTTAGCTTCAATACGCTCATGTCGTTCAGCTAGCTCTTGTCTGTATTCACGATCAAATCGATTGACTTTCTCTTGAATCGTCTGGGGCAATCCCTGCCAGATTTCAGGGTCAATAGCATCTTGCAATTTACGTTCTTTCATGTTGTCCTTTGGTTTGTATTAGTAAACGTTACCAAAGGTAATTGTAACAGCGCCTAATCAGAATTGATGATATTAACCCGTCAGATATATCTGGCTTGTTTGCGAAGTACTTCCGATTCATAGGACTTCTTGCAATGCTCTTTCTGCAAAGGACTGAAGAAGTAATCGATCAGAGGTCTGAATAGTTTTCCTTGTACCTTACCCTGCATCTCCATACGATAACAACCAGCAGAGATTGTCTCGTCAGGAGAAGCATGACCAAAGGTACAAAGAACCCAGAGTAGCTGATCGATTGCAATCAGGATATTAAGGATTCTTTGTTGCATGCTCATTGACCACCACCACCGGTCTCCGGTGCGTTGCTACCCCATTGGTCACCCCCTACAAACCGCCACCAAGTAGACCCGTTAAAGATGTACATAAACATACTAGGTGCCTCTCCTGATACCTGACCAAGATAACCAACTACAAATCTAATTTCACCAACAGAAGGAGAACTGCTTACGTCGTTGTAATCAGAAGGAGCACCACCAATCACGCTCTTTAGAACAGTCTGACCGATATTCAAACCACCAGAGAACGTCACAGGATGACTGAAGGTTGTTCCGGCAGAATTTGTATCGATGACAGTGTTACCACCGATCTTCGTGCGAACACGAGTATCAACATCTAGAACAACATGCGCTGCATCTACTGTAAGATCACCACCGCCTGTATTCTGAATCAGAGCGTTGCCGTCTGTACCAGAAGCACGAGAGATCGTCATCGTATTTGTAGTATCACCCTGATTCGTTAGAACCAGAGGCTTGTACGCGGTCAGAGCAGAAGAATCGAAACGAGCTACATTCGTAACCGTACCGACATCAGTAATCGCAGTATCAATCTGTAGTCCCGAACCGTCAACATTCCGAATCTTGACCTGACCACTTGTACCGTACATCCGCAGTTCAGACGAAGCAGAGCCTTCCAGTTTCTCAATAACCGCAGTCCCCTTGATGTGCAGATCAGCACTCGGAGAAGCATTGCCAATACCAACAAGACCAGCAGCGTTCACCACAAAGATACTAGTATCAGCAAGTTCATCAAAAACTTGGATGACATCGCCTGTACCTGTTTGAGTAATCCGCATTGCTGGAGTACTAGCATTCTCAAGGACTTCAAAACGAGCTACAGGAGCGGTCTGATTGATACCAAAGTAACCAAGACTGGTTGCGGTCAAAGCCACCGTACCACTAGCAGGAACAAGGTTGAACGAACCAGCGTTACCAGCGGTACTACCAGTACGAAGATCCCAAGTACCAGCATTTGTTGTGAGCTTGATACTGCTGTATGCCGAAGCAGCACTGTTGGTGTTACTTACACGAGCACTTGTAGTATCCGCTTGAGACTTAGCAACAGTAAGTAGAGCAGAAGGCGACAGAGCATCGGGACCGATACCCACAAAACCAGTAGAAGCTACAGTAAGACTCTGTTGCATCGTACTCGCAGCACCAGCACTTGCGCTAGCATTTGCATTCACAAGAGCGAACGTACCTGTACTCTGGTCAAACGTCAGAGCAGCCGTATAACCAGCAGCCTTAGCGTAGATACTTCCGCTGCTGCGATATGCGTTGAATTGCACAGCAGGATTCGATCCGTACAGCGAAGTATTACCGTTGACAAACAGATAGCTGTCTGAAGCAGCGTGCGTGCTACTTGTATTTACAAAGACACGACCTGTATTGTCTACAGCAAACTCTTCGTTTTCAGAACCAAGAGCACCTGTATTAGCTTGCAGAAGCAGACCAGTACCTGTACCAGCAATCTTGACAACAGGGGTGCTCGCAGCAGAACGCACATCAAGACGAGCAGCCGCAACACCACCTACACCAATAGCTAGATTCCCGCTACCGTCGGTACTGACATTACCTGTACCGCTGACAGGTGTCCAGTTCGTTGCATCTGCGCTAGGATCAGTCGTACCAGAACCACTGGCTGTAATCCTGCGATATGTCAGGTAGTTACTCGGAGAATACACAGCAGCCCCGTTTGCGTACGTCGTACCACTGACCCACTTCACAACACCCGCAACCGATACAGCAGAACTAGCTGCAGCAACAGCAGTCGTAGCAGCCGAAGAACTATTCGTACCAATTTGGTTGAGCTCAGCAGCCAGTGTATTTGTTTGTGTAACGAAGGTAGGAAGAGCGGTCAGGAACGTATCAGCACGGTCACTGAAGTTAGTTGGATCGCTCTGAGTCGGAGGAGTCGGAAGAGCAGTAATGATAGTAGTCATATATTTCCTTAGATTAGACCTTCGATTTCAAGCGAACAAAGGGATGTCTGTGGGTAAGAGATTGCAGTCGTAAAGTCCTTGTAGAACCCGTACACAATCAAGGTTTCTTCAAATCGTTCATCATCCGAAGCAATCCAGAGAGAAGGAGTAGCACGAAGTTCGTACAGAGCCTTTTGGACAACATTCAGATTTGAGTTCAGAACAGTTACAGTAGCAGATAGTTTCTTCGTGAACTTGCGCTCGACAAAGGTTGTATTACCATAAGTATCAGTTTCCTTCTTGCTGTAGTCAGTAATACCGGCAGTAGCGCCGTAGTCTGTAGTACCAAGCGTACGCATATTACCGAATAGACAGATACCACAAGCAGCAGTACCGGAACTGTTGATTTTGATTGTAACGTGCATACCTGAGTTACTAGGAATACCCTGTACGATCAATTGCGTCTTGCGTTCAAGTGGATCAGAAAAGAAGTAGTCATACCAGTTCGTGATTGTGTAGGAATCACTCAGATAGTACGTCTGTTGAAAAGTAATCGTTCCGCCTAGGGTTTCACGAGCAGTAACCACTACAGAACTAGCCCCTAGATTACCCAGATAGATTGCATCAATCGCACCAGTACGAATAGTAACTTCGATACCGGATGAATTTGTAGTCTGTGTACTAATCTGCGAATCAAACATAGCAAGTCGATTCGTTGGACTGACATACGTCCATTTGGTACTGGTATCTGACGGGATGTTGTTTGTATTACTCGCAACAGCAGATTCCCAAATAGAACTGGTGTACACAACCCTGTCTCCAACAGCGTACGTACTAGCAGAAGACCAGTTGCTATACAACTCCGTTACATCGGAAGCTACTAGCCTATCTTCGGTAAAGGTTACGGGTTTTAGGACTTTCATAGATTCCTTTGTTTGTTCTTATATAGAAGAAAAGGGAAACCCTTTCGGACTTCCCTTTGGTCTTATTAGCTTGCTGCTGTAGTACTAATCGAATCACCATCGGGTGTAACTCGCTCCAGAATCTTCAGCATCTTGGCATCGTACAGAGCACTAGCCTTAGCTGCGGTTTCCAGAAGGATGATACGTTCATTCAGGATCTTCAGTTGCACTACGACTTCAGTATCGTCAGAATCAATATCTGTATCAGTACTTGTATCCGAAGTGCTTGTACTCGTAATCGAATATAGTGCATCGGAAGTACTCGTACCTGTATCAGTACTGACAGAAGACAAAGCACTAACCAGAGATTGAACCTCTTGTTGGACAGTACTTGTATCCTGCATACTCTTCAGCAAGGATTCTTGTTCAGCAGTAATCTGCGAGTTCTGAAGCAAGGACTGCACAATTGCTTGTACCGTAGCATCACTTGTAGACAGCATAGAAGCGTCTGTACTCGACAGAGAACCCGAAGCAAGGGTGTCCTGCATGACCTTGACTACAGACGACGTAGCAGCCTCTAGAGCACTGCGTTGGTCATCCGTCAGCAGCGTACTCGTAGCAGCTTCAAGATTGATGTAGCTTGTAGCATCCTGACCAGCATTCAGCAAAGCGTTCTTGTCGCCAGAAGACAGACTAGATACAGCAACTTCGTTAACCAGAGAACTCAGTGCAGCAGCGTTCGACAAAGCAAGCTGGATTTCGCTAGCCTGCATATCCGAAGACTGAACACTTGCAATCGCAGTACTGATACCTTCTTGAATGCCTTGGATTTGACTCTTGACATCACTAGAGATATTCAGACCTTGAATCGCTTGTGTATTCTGCTGAACAGCACTCTTTACGCTTTCAGAATACAGCACCAATTCAGATGTCATATTACCAACAGCATTAGGAAGAGTACCAACGTACTTCTGAATTACCTCAAGGACATCAACAGCACTTTGCAGCTTTGCATCCGCAAGGTTCTTACTAGATACCGCAGAGTTGTATTCAGATACCAAGTCAGTATCAGAAGCAGTCAGACCAGCACCAATCTTCAGAGCAGTTACCAAAGCAGTAGCCAGATCGGCTTGTACGTCAGCAAGTTCTTGCGTAGCCGTAATCAAATCTTCGTTACTAGCAAGGATACGATCCTGCAAGCTAGACCCTTCGATATTGATATACGAGTCAGCAATCTCCTTGACTTGCGCCAGAATCTTCGCTTGAGCAGCATTCGCTTCGGCTAGGGTACTTGCGTTATCCCTCGCGTCTTCGATAGCTGTTTCGGCAGCAGATTGCAGATTACCAGCGGCTTCCAGATCACCCGAACGAGCAGCTTCCAGAATACTCTTGAAGGATGTATTCGCAGTAGTACCGTACGAATTGACGAACTCAAGGAGAGATTCACCAACATCAATGTACTCTTGCAAAGCAGCCTTCTGAATATCCGAGACATTCTCCAGAGCACTGGCAACATCCTCTTGCAGACTGATGTAGTTTTCAGTAGCTTCTGTACGAATATCAGCAATCTCTTGCTCTGCACTAGCTACGTCTTCAACAGCACTACGAGTATCAGATATAGCAGTGTTGTACGCATCAAGAACTTCAGCAGCGTCTTGCAACGCGTAGATTTGCTCTTGAATAGCACGTTCACTATCCGACAGAGAAGCAAGTTCAAGCGCACGGAGTTCGTTCGTCTTACCTTGCAATTCCAGCAGAGTACTCATCAGAGAGATGCTTTCTTCTGCAGCAGCTTCTTGCTCTTCAACCAGAGAAGAATACGTACTCGACAGCGTAATCAGATTAGCCATCAATTCCGTATCACCACTCTTCTGTGCAGCATCAATCCATTCACGGAGTTGATCCTTGCTATCGGGCAGGGTCTTACCGAGAACAGCAAACGCAGCAGTCATCGCCTTGGTGCTGTTAGCTAGACGTTCCTCTTCGCTGTAATACTCATCGTAGTACGTGCTCAAGGCTGTAGTAGCCTCTTCAATACCGCCAAAGAGATTAGCGAAAGCATCCGCTGCTGTGAAACCAGCAAGACTAGTCTCAAACAGAGAATACCCAAGGTTGTCAAACATCTGATTCATCGTACCAAGGACATTGGCAAGACGAGTCAGAGTTT
>JACCDU010532405.1_pt1 | contig 12536 bp, 13 predicted proteins | sample 7446081 | NCBI WGS metagenome assembly JACCDU01 (sample SAMN15323447, study PRJNA562643) | freshwater metagenome | isolation source: river surface water | place: USA:Blue River Watershed | collected 2017-08-17 | reverse complement strand
CGAACCGCCTCCAGTTTGAATTCCTGCGTGTACTGCGCACGCACCTGCTTTGCTGCTGTCATTCCTTGACTCCTTGTCGACATTTTCAACAAGGGCTAAGAACTCCACTTTTCAGGGGCAACCTCAGTTTTGAGATTGGCTTTTTGGTGGTACTACTACCAGTGGCGGCATGGTGGCTTGAGATCAGTTATTTGCACTCATTCACACTCAACCTTGGCTTGAACATATTCTTCTTAGCCTACACCTTTGCTTTTACATGGTGCTTCGATCGTGTATTCGGACTGCCCGCCTCAGCAGTTGCACCGAAGGACACTGCCACTGTAGTTTGAAGAGATCTCGCCTAGCAAGCACCCTGCAAACTCGATTTTTTAGCTTATGCTGAGCGCTCTTATCTAAGTGCTCTTTTGAAAGGCCTCAACATGCGCTTCCTAAACCACGCCTTGCACCGCACAATCTGGACTGCAGCTCTGGGCCTGATTTGTAGCTTCGTAGCGCAAGCTAACGGGCTTGTAAAAGTTGGCTCAAAGATCGACACCGAGGGCAAATTGCTGGGCAACATCATTGTGCTGGCACTTGAAGCCAATGGCATCAAAACAGAAAACAAAGTGGCGCTGGGCAACACCAAGCTGGTGCGCATGGCATTGCTGGCTGGCGAAATCGATTTGTATCCCGAGTACACGGGCAATGGTGCCTTTATGTTGGGTGCCGAAAACAACCCAGCTTGGAAAGACTTTCGAAAGGGCTACGAGTTGGCCAAGAAAATCGATTTCGAGCAAAACAAAATCGTGTGGCTTGAGCCTGCCAATGCCAACAACACTTGGGCCATTGCAGTGCGCAAAGATTTGGCAACTGCCAACCAATTGCGCAGCATGGACGATTTAGGTCGCTACGTCAACAAAGGCGGCACCTTCAAATTGGCCGCTTCGGCAGAGTTTATGGAACGCACCGATGCCATGCCCGCCTTTCAGACCGCCTACAGCTTTAAACTGCGCGCCGATCAGGCGCTTGTCTTGGCCGGCGGCGATACAGCCTCCACCATCAAGGCGGCCGCAGAGAAAACATCGGGTGTGAATGCCGCCATGGCCTACGGCACCGATGGTCCATTGGCCGCGCTGGGTTTGGTGGTCATGGAAGATTCAAAAGGTGTGCAACCCGTCTATGCACCCGCTCCCTTGGTACGAGACGATGTACTCAAGCGTACCCCTGCCATTGCAACTGTGCTGGCCCCCATCTTCAAATCACTTGATCGACAAACATTGCAAACACTCAATGCGCGCATTCAGTTGGAAGGTCAAGATCCGCGCAAAGTGGCCAGCAGCTACCTTCAAAGCAAGGGATTTTTAAAATAAATGCAGCCATGGCAGTGACGCTCTTCAAACGAGGGAATCCAGTTCTAACGCTCTACTTGGCGCTTGCCACAGCAGCAGCTTATGGTCTTCCCTTTTTACGCGTTGCGCCCAACAGGCTGCTGTCTGGTGAGCCCGTTTATTTAGAACAAGTTTTACATTTACAAAGCAGCCCGTTTGAAATCGCTTGCCTGTGCGCCATCGTAGGTTTGTTGTGCGTTGCCACTTGGATGCCTTTGCAACGCCTTATTCAAACCATCGTGATTGTGGCAATGGGCCTCTGCTTGGCAGGCCTCTGGCAATTGGCTGGCCAATACGCGAGCGCAATCAGCCAACCAGAGAATACGTTAGCAAGAACCAATTTGGGGTTTGCATTCTGGGCCCTAGGCACCATCGCTTGGTTGATTGCGTTGGACGCAATTCATAGGCTGCAACTGACAAACTTTTGGCGACTGCTTGTGCAAACTGCGTTGTTGATACCTCTGGCATTGACGGTGGCTGCTTCTTTGTCATCGGCATCGGACATGGCGTTGAATGCAGGTCAGCACTTGTCCATTGTCAAAGAATTTGCCAACCAAAGTGATGTCTTGAAGTCTGCAGTCTTGCGCCATCTTCAACTCGTGCTGTTGGCCATACTGCCAGCGGTGGCCATAGGCGTGCCACTGGCTTGGCGCATGACGCGGCAGCCAGGTTTACAAAAAGCTTTGTTTCCCGTTCTGAATGTGATTCAAACCATTCCGTCCATCGCCTTGTTCGGTCTATTGATGGCACCCTTGGCTTGGATGGCGGTCCAAATGCCCGCACTGGCCCGCGCAGGAATTAGCGGTGTTGGCATGGCACCTGCCATCATTGCCTTGCTTCTTTATGCCCTTCTGCCCATTGTTCGCTCAACGCTGGCCGGCTTTGGCCAAGTCCCTGCCGAAGTTGTTCATGCAGCCCGGGCCATGGGCATGTCACCCAGGCAAGTAATGTGGCAAGTAGAGCTGCCACTGGCACTGCCCGTGCTACTCATTGGTCTGCGCACAGCCGTGGTTCAAACCACAGGTCTTGCTGCAGTAAGCGCTCTGGTGGGTGCAGGCGGTTTGGGACAAATCATGTTCGATGGACTTTTTAGCGCTGCCAACGAATTGGTAATTTTGGGGGTGGTTCCCATCGTACTGCTGGCCATGTTGGCCGACACTTTTTTCAAAGTGATGGAAGCCTTGATCAAGGAGCGAACATGCTGATTCAGTATGAAAACATCAGCAAGTTGTATGACGGCGCTGTCGCTATTTCAAATTTGAATTTACAAATTCAACAAGGCGAATTCGTGGTTTTTCTGGGCCCATCTGGTTCTGGCAAATCGACCCTGCTCAAAATGGTCAACCGCATGGTGGGGCACGATGGTGGTCGAATTTTGTGGAAAGGCCAAGAAATTGAGAGTCTGGATGTACAAGACTTGCGTAGACGCATGGGCTATGCCATTCAGTCAGTCGGTTTGTTTCCACACCGCAGCGTTGCGCACAACATTGCCACCGTACCCAGGTTACTGGGCTGGCACGCCGATCGAATTCAAGCCCGCACTGGCGAGTTGTTGATCCAGCTGGGTTTAGAGCCAGCGCAATTTGCGGATCGCTATCCTCACCAACTCTCTGGCGGTCAACAACAGCGTGTGGGTGTGGCCCGTGCCATGGCAGCAGACCCTGATGTTTTGCTGATGGATGAACCCTTTGGCGCGCTTGACCCCGTGACCCGAGCATCTCTGCAGCTAACTCTGAAAAATCTTCACCGAACCACAAAAAAAACCATTCTATTTGTGACCCATGACATTGATGAAGCTTTGTTGCTGGCAACCCGCATCGTGCTGCTCAATCAAGGGCGCATAGAGCAAATGGGCACACCACTTGAATTGTTGCAACAGCCTGCCAACGACTTTGTCGCCGAGTTTTTAGGACGCGACAATTTAGGACTTCAATTGCTCGCCCTGCGATCGATTGAACATCACATCAAACCGATTGAAGGTCTAGCGCCAACTCACTGCATTGCCCTTTCAGCCACAGTGCGAGAAGCAATTTCGCTCATGGCAGCGCACCAAGTTGCTGCCTTGCGTGTGGCAGATCAAAGCGGACAAGTCATTGGCATGGTGAATGCCAACGATTGTTTAGAAAGCAAGCATGCTTGAGATACAAAGGCCATCGGTGCATGTACCTCGCATCTGGGGCAATGCATTCGTTTGGAGTGTGGCAGCTTTGCTCTTGCTTGCCTATGGCTTGCCCCATGCTCAGCCTTTGTTTGCCACCTTATTTCCAAACCTCCAGCGGCCCGTCTATCTGCAAGAACCCATGGTTAATTTGCTTTGGCAACACATGGGTTTGGTAGCCGTATCAAGTGCAATCGCAGTGATCTTGGCAACCCTGGCAGGGCTGTTCTGCCATGCTGCTTCTGGCCAGGCCTTCAAACCCCTGATGGAATCGATTGGGGCCATGGGACAAACATTTCCCCCCGTAGCTGTGTTGGCCGTGGCAGTGCCCGTTGTTGGCTTTGGCGAACTGCCGGCCCTTGTGGCTTTGTCTATTTTTGGTGTGCTGCCCGTGCTTCAGGCAACGCTGGCAGGGCTAACGTCTGTGCCAACATCGGTACTAGATTCAGCACGCGCCATGGGCATGTCTTCGCGGCAAATTTTGACTGAAGTGCAAATTCCTTTGGCCATGCCCGTCTGGCTGGCTGGCGTTCGAACCTCAGTCATTGTGAACATCGGCACAGCCGCGATAGCTTCTACAGTGGGCGCCAAAACCCTTGGTCTGCCCATCTTGGTAGGACTCTCGGGGTTTAACACCGCCTATGTGTTGCAAGGTGCCACCATGGTGGCTTTGTTGGCCATTGCCACAGACTTAGCGTTTGACCGCTTAGCGCTAAGTCTGAAGGTCAATGCCTCAAGCTCAACTGACCATCAAGCGTGAAGATTGCGCTTCACCCATGTGCCCCACTACAGCCGCGTCATTGAAGCCGTGGCGCTGAAAAACAGCAAGCACATCGGCCACCGCTTCGGGGGCGCAGCTTACCAACAAACCGCCGCTGGTTTGAGGGTCTGACAAAAGAGGTTGGCACTCTGCAGGCAAACCACTTGCCAAGCTAATTTCATGGCCATAGCCCTCCCAGTTTCGACCCGATGCGCCTGTCAGGTTGCCATCTTTTAACAAGGCAGACACGTTGGGCAACAAAGGCACATCAGCCCAATTGATGTGCACCGTCATGTTGGCACCGCGTGCAATTTCAAGGACGTGTCCGGCAAGGCCAAAACCGGTGACATCGGTCAGGGCATGCACGCCAGCCAATTCTGCCAACTCGGGACCAGGCGTGTTGAGCTTGGTGGTGTTGGCAATCATTGACGCGTAGCCTTCGGCATCTAGCGCTTCCTTTTTAAGGGCAGCAGAAAGAATGCCTACGCCAAGCGGCTTGCCCAACACCAAAACATCGCCAACGCGCGCACCGTCGTTTCGCTTGACGCGATCTGGATGCACCAGACCTAAAACAACCAAACCATAGATGGGCTCAACCGAATCAATGGTGTGCCCGCCCGCAATGGGAATACCAGCAGTATTGCAAACCGAAGCGCCACCTGCCAAAATTTTGCCAATGGTGTTGGTCGACAAAACATTCACTGGCATGCCCACCAGCGCCAAAGCCATGATGGGTTTGCCGCCCATGGCATAAACATCGCTAATGGCATTGGTCGCGGCAATACGGCCAAAATCGAAGGGATCGTCAACGATGGGCATGAAGAAGTCGGTGGTGGCAATCAAGGCTTGCTGATCGTTCAGCTTGTAAACGGCAGCGTCATCAGCGGTTGCAATGCCCACCATCAATTCCTTAGGGATTGGCATCTGCAAAGTGCCTTTGAGAATTTCTGACAAAACTGCAGGCGCAATTTTGCAACCACAGCCTCCACCATGCGAGAGGGAGGTCAAACGGGGTTCAGAAGAATTCATGGTGGTTCCTAATTGCGAAAAAATGCAGAATTAAAGGCGCAAAAGCTTCAAAGCACACGAGGTGCAAAATTAACATTACGCAAGATTGTAAGCAAGCCTTGGCGTTCGTGCTCGGCCGAAAACAAGGGTGCTCTCAGGGCGCACTGCCTCAGAAGCAAGCTGGCAAATTCGGTGTCATGCCTAAATCGAATTAGCATGTCGGCAAGGGCCTTCGAATCGCCCACTGAAAATAGGCCTGCATAGTCTTCCCCCAACATGCCCACATTGCCTGCAATGCGCGAGGCAATGACGGGTACGCCACTGCAGATGGCTTCCATTAACACATGCGCCCCCCCCTCCATCACACTGGTGTGAACCAACACATGTGAGCGCTGAATTTGGCGCCTTGTTTCAGAGTGGCCCAAAGCCCCCTTAAATTGATAGTGCTTATAAAGCGCTGCCGTTTGGTGAGCCATGTCTGCCAGCTTGGCGTCGTGCTCTGCACCAATGTGCTGGATGTGAATGTCGTGGTGCTTTGAAAGCAAGGCCGCCGCATCAAACAAAGTTTGAGGCGATTTTTCTTCACGCAGATGCCCGACCATCACTGCGCGAATGCTGCGAGTGGTTTTCGACAAGCTGACCCGTGAAGAGGTCGACTGCAAAACCACCGAAGTTTTGGACCTGTAACGAGCAGGCAATTCAGCCAAACCCATGTGTTGCAAAACGACCAAGTGAGCAGCCAATTCAAGCGATTCTTGCGCCTGTGGGTGATGTTGAATATCGCGGTACAAATCTGTGCCTGTCAGCACCACAACCAAGCCATCGGCGCCATGCATGGCGTGCCATGCGGCAATGGAGTCATAACTTCTGCGTGCGTGCAAAGCAAGCATGCAATCGTCCGTCTTTGCTCCATCCCATTGCCCCACCAGCCTGATCCTAAAATGCGCCTTGAGCAATTGACGGTAGCGCTTGGCAGTTTGCCAGTTGCCATTGTTGGCACTGGCAAGGGCTGGACTTACAATGACCAGCCTTGGTTTGGCCAACTCAGAAAGCTCTGATTTGGGTTGGATCACATTGTTGAGAAGCACTTTTGTACTGAGCGTGTTTTATATTCAGAGGTGCAGGATAACTAAAAGGACCCCGGCCATCAATGCGTCAAGTAAATACCCAGTCGCTGACAAAGGCTCTTCAAGACATTCGAGCCCATACCCTTCAAGCGTTTGAATGCTATCGCCGCGCTGACAAGCTCAGCGTCCCTTTGAAATCGAATTTAAATCCCCCCGTCTGGGAGCTTGGTCACATCGCTTGGTTTCAAGAATATTGGATTGGACGCAATCAACAACGCCTGCAAGGCATTGGATGCAACCCCACACACACTCGCAAACCCTCTTTGCTCAATGTCTCCGACGCTTGGTTTGACAGCGCCAAGGTTTCACATGCCAAGCGCTGGGATGCTGAACTGCCGCCTTACCCACAATGCCTTGACTTTGCAGAACAAAGCCTTGCACAAACCCTCGAATTGCTTCAAAACGAGAGCAACACAAGCCCGTCGCTTTATTTTTATTGGCTAGTACTGCAGCACGAAGCCATGCACCTAGAGGCCAGCGCTTACATGGCACAAGCTCTTCAAATTCCATTCACAGCAAATTGGCAATCAGCGCCTTTTGAATCTTTGCCACGAAACAGCCCACAATCAGCAAGAGTTCCAGCGCAAACTTGGACCCTTGGCTCAGGCGAATCAAAGCCAAAGGGAAGTGACCCTTTGTATTGCTTTGACAATGAACTGATGCAACTAGCAAGCACGCTCGAAAGTTTTGAAATTGACTTACAAGCGGTTACTTGGGCGCAATATTTAGATTTTGCAACCGCTACAAACCACCCTCTTCCACCTTACATTCGCAGAACAGGCGCTGCTTTTGAAGCACAGGTTTTTGGACATTGGGCACCACTCCATGAAAACGCGCCGGCTGTTCACATTTCTTGGCAAGATGCCCAAAGCTATTGCGCTTGGGCCAAGCGTCGCTTGCCAACAGAGGCCGAGTGGGATTGCGCAGCCAAAACATTGGCGGCTTTTGAATGGGGCGACGTATGGGAATGGACCCAAGACACATTCGGGCCCTATCAAGGCTTTGAGGTGCATCCCTATGCTGAATATTCAGCCCCGTGGTTTGGCACCCACAAAGTACTGAGAGGTGCCGCTCGGCTAACCCACCCTGTCCTTAGAGACGTCAATTATCGAAATTTCTTTACGCCTGAGCGCAAGGATATCTACGCCGGCCTGAGAACCTGCGCGCTGTAAAGCCGGCATTTGAGTGGCTCACAAACCAAGTGTGTTGCGCTTAGCTTGCCCAAAATACGGCGAAATTCGATTGAGGATCGGTCCAGTGCTTCGCGTTAGAAAATCCTGATTGACGCAACAGCTGGGTGAATTTTTCGACCGTCCATTTGTAAGAATTTTCTGTATGAATGGTCTCACCTTGCATGAACTGACGTTGTTGGCCAGGCCAACTAACCGTTAAATTTTTCTTGGCTTGTAAATGCATTTCGACGCGTGAGTCTTGCGTGTTGAAACAAGCCATGTGCTGCCAGTCGCGAACATCAAAATCTGAGCCCAACAAATGATTGATGCGTCTTAAAACATTTAAATTGAAAGCTGCCGTAACGCCTAAATCGTCTGCGTAAGCCAACTCGATGGTCTTGGCTGCTTTGACCAAATCAATGCCAATCAACAAGCCAGAACCTGCTTGTCCCATTTTGCATAGGCTTGCAATTCTTTGTAAAAACTGCAACGCGTCAGTGGGGTTGAAGTTACCCAAACTAGACCCTAGGTACAAGGCAAGCACAGGCTTTGAAGCCAGGTGATGCTGCAAGCTCTCTGGAAATGTCAGTGATTGAGAAAAATCCATGCCCACCCCCATCACATCAAGGGTTGCAAATTGAGCTTGTAAATCTTTAAGATGACTTGAAAGATAGTCAACAGATATGTCGACAGCAACATAGCTTGACGGCATTGTGTGTGCAAAAAGATTGACGGCCTTTTGGCAGTTGCCAGCGCCAAGGTCAACCCATGCGGCTTGCTTCGGCAGTTGTGCGTGTATGTCTGCGGCCTGCTGCGTGAAAATTTCGAACTCCGTACGAGTTGGATAGTATTCTGGCAACAAGGTAATTGCATCAAACAACACCGAGCCCATTTCATCGTAAAAATACTTTGGCGACAAGTTGGCTTGTGGACTTAGCAATCCCGCCACCAGCTCTTGTAGATCTGTTGCTTTGTTTTCTTTGTAGATGTCAAAGAATGTTGGTTGCTTAACTTGCATCAGTATTTCTTTATCTGTGTGTCTTTATCCGGGTGTCTTTAACTTGACGGCTTAACGGTTAAGTCGCTGCCGCAGCCAAAAGCTCAAAGCATCAACACAAGCCACCATGAGCAACATAGCGCCCAAAATGGTCGCGGTTTTGTTCATCAAAAACAGGCCCATGTTAAAGGACAACAGTTGGCCCAATCCCCCGGCCCCAACAACGCCCAACACGGCAGAGGCACGGATGTTGTTTTCCCAGCGGTACAGTGTGTAGCTCATCAACTGCGGAAGCACTTGGGGCAAAGTAGCGTAGGCAAACACCCGAAGCGGCCCCACCCCTTGAATTCGCAAAGCATCACGCGGGCCCGAAGGTGTGTTTTCAATGGCCTCGGCAAACAAACGGCCCAGTACACCGCTGGTGTGGAGTGCCAAGGCTAAAGTGCCCGCCATGGGTCCCAAACCGGCTGAAATTAACAGTAACGCAGCCCACACCAATTCAGGAATAGCGCGCAGGGCGTTCAGCAACCAACGAGTGGGGCTGCGAAGCCAGGCTCTATCATGGTTGGATACGCGACTGGCGGGCACTGCCAATGCCAGGCCCAACACAGCAGCAATCACGGTTCCCAGTGCAGACATGGCCAAGGTTTCCCAAGCTGCCAAAGCAACTTTTTTTATAAACTGAGGCGACACGTCGGGCGGGAAAAACTCTGCCATGAAGCGGTACATGCTTCGCCCTGCCTCCAAAGATGCAAAGGAAGCCCAGTCTAGATCTAGAGACGCAAAGCTTGCAATCACCAGCACCAGCAAAATGCAGGTAAACCCATAGGCTTGCCATCGAACCTGATTCATGACAAGGCCTTTCTGAGCAAGGCACTCACTTTATCGGCCAGCGCAACCAAGGCGATAAAGACCAACAGCAAAGTTGCAACTTCACCGCCGTTGAACATCTTCATCGAATTGTCCAATTGCTGACCTAAGCCTCCAGCGCCTACAAAGCCCAACACCACAGATGAACGAATGGCGCACTCCCAACGGTACACCGTGTAAGAGGCCAACTCGGCTGCATGACTGGGCAGCAATGCATACAAAAATGCCTGCATACGACCACTGCCATTGCGCATCAAGGCATGGGTGGCATGGCTTTCTCCGCTTTCCAAAATTTCTGCATAAACCTTACCAAGCATGCCGCCATAAGTGAGAGCGATGGCAAGCACACCCGCAGTTGGCCCCAAGCCTACAACCCGCACAAAAACCAGGGCCCATACCAATTCGGGAATGCTTCGCAGCACAATCAAAATGGCGCGCACAGACCACCGAACAGCGGCAGGCCAGCTGTCCATATGGCCAGACAAAGCCGACAGCGACAAAACGCGCGTTGCCATCAAACACATAGGGACTGCCAGCACCAAAGCCAGCGAAACCCCTGCGGTGGCCATGGCAACCGTACGCCAAGTTTCGCGGGCAACCAAGCGCATGAATTCAGCGTCGTGAACAAGTGGCCAGAAGCTGGCTAAAAAATCGGCGGTTACTTTTCTGTTGTCGGGCTCCCACAAAACCCGTGGCCGAAACTCGGTGGCAACGCCTAAGGGCCAAAGTAATAAGAATGCCAGAGCTAACCAAAAAATCCGTGATGAAAAATCTGGGTCGCTCAAATTACCTTTCAATGACCCATTCACGGAGGACAAATTAGAGACAGTCATCGGTATGCGGTCGTTGCGAATGGCGCTGGCCTTATCGGCAGTGCATGACAACTGGCGCAGGCGCAAGCAGGTCTTCGTTTAAGTTGGCTGGCAAAACATCACTGCGCAACTCATGTTCGTGTTGGGCATAAAGTTGCGCCAAACGTTCGCGAGAGACCTGTGCCGAGGGCAAATCAAATGCAACGTGGCCCCTGCTTAAACCAATGATGCGGTCAAAGTGTGTCAGGGCCATATCGACTTGGTGCAAAGTTGCCACCAAGGTGATGTGTTTTTCTCTGGCAAGCTTGACCAAAGATTCCATGGCCATTTGCGCACGCATTGGATCGAGTGCTGACAAGGGTTCGTCAATCAGCCAAAGACTGGCGGGCGACAGCAAAGCACGCGCAAGCCCCACCCTTTGGCGCTCACCGCCAGACAACCGATCGACACGCTCAAACAATTTGTCGCTGAGGTCAAAATGCTGCAGTGCCTCGTGGGCCGCAGGAATGTCGGTTGGATAAAACAAAGAGCGCATGCTTGCCAGCAAACCCATGGCCGGTAGCCGTCCGGCCAAAACCGAAGTAACCACCCGTTGCCGCGGTGGCAATGGCGGCACTTGTGGTGCAAGAAACAGTTGTCCGCGCAAATGACGCAGGTCACTTGGCTGCAACTGCCAAGGATCTTTTTCACCCAAACGCAGTACGCCCTGCGTGGGCCTTTGGGCACAGGCCAATATTTGCAGCAAACTTGTTTTCCCTGCACCGGAAGGACCGATGATGGCAACCTGCTCGCCTTTGATAAGTTTGAGATTGACGTCCTGCAAAGCAGGTGGCGCCGATGCAGGTGCCGACGGGTGTCGAGCCTGAAGGCCTGATAGCTCGATGTTCAAGGTTTAAATTCCGCTTATTGCAACAAGCCAGCACTGCGCGCGGCAGACTCCAAACCTTTGTAGTTCTCTGGCGTGGTGGACACATAGCGAGTTGCGCGATTGAGTTTCAGAATTTCGGCATGCTCAGGGTTGGCTGAATTTAGGCCAAGCAAGGCCGCCTTGATTTTGTCGCGCTGTTGCACAGGCATATCGGCATGCACCGACCAATTGTAATTGAAATAAGTAGGCGTGGAGAAGAAAACGTTAACGTCTTGCGTGTTGACTTTATTTTCGGTCACAAATTTTTGCCACACCGTGATGTCCAACGCAGCAGCATCAACCTTGCCACTGACCACAGATGCAATGGTGGCGTCGTGGGCGCCGCTATAGGCAATGCGTTTGAAATCTTTCTCTGGTTCGATGTTGGCTTGCAACAAGAAGCTTCTAGGCATGAGGTGACCAGAGGTGCTGCTTTGTGAACCAAAGGAAACCTGTTTGCCCTTCATGTCGGCCAAACTCTTAATGCCCGAGTTGGTCTTGGCGATGAACACCGATTGGAATTTGGTGTCTTCTTCACGCTGCGCCAGAGGCACAACCTTGCCGCCAGAACGAATGCTGGCTTGGACAAATGTAAAGCCGCCAAACCAAACCAAATCGACTTTTTTATTAACCAGCGACTCCACGGCAGCTGGGTAGTCGGTGACCGGCGTGAACTGAACTTTCATGTTCAATTGTTTTTCTAAATAGTTGGCGAGCGGCGTGAACTTACGAATTTGCTCGGTTGCTGCCTCTTCAGGAATGGTGGTGATTCTCAACGTGGTGGTTGCTGGTGCCTGCGCATGAGACTGGCCAAAGACAGAAAAGGCAATGACGCACCCAGAAATGAAGGGAGTGATTTGGTTTAAGGAATAGCGAAAATTCATGGTTTTAGCACCTCAAAAGAACTGTGTTTAATGTAACCAAAAATGGCGTCATCAAAGCTTAGCGCTCAGATGAGCCGAGGTTTGTTAGGGCTAATCCTCTGAAAAAGATGCCAGCCTTCAGACTGATGGCCTCATTGCGCTATATTTCCCACCACGCTCACAACTTCGGGCGCTTAAGTCCCGTTGCTTTGACTGACCAAGACCCCACCCTCACCTCCCCAAGCGCTGTTCAACAAGAATTGCGCCATGTGCGTGCGCTTATGCAACTTGAGCAAAAGGAGGATCAAGCCCAATTTAAACTTAAAAATACCGATGCCAGCATCAAGGAGCGAAGAAAGCGTGGCTTAACTTGGGGTCTCCTCGTTTTCAGTGCAATAAGTGACGGTACGCAAAGCTAGCACTGGCGCGGGGGTGGTCTGGGTAGACCGTTGATTTCATTGACTTTCCTGTTCGCTTTGTAAACGGGTATGGTGG
>JACCDU010563100.1_pt1 | contig 12539 bp, 9 predicted proteins | sample 7446081 | NCBI WGS metagenome assembly JACCDU01 (sample SAMN15323447, study PRJNA562643) | freshwater metagenome | isolation source: river surface water | place: USA:Blue River Watershed | collected 2017-08-17 | reverse complement strand
CTCCAACAGAGCTAGCTATTAGAACCAAACCGAACTGAGTATCAGAAAGGCCATTGGCTTCTTTGATCTCGGGGATTCTAGGAACCCAAGCCATGGACACAATGCCCATGGTTAGGAAGGTCATCCATAGGGCATTGCGGGCACGGGTGGCTTGAGCATTAATCACCGGACAAGGCTACTCGTCACAGGACTTTGATCCGCTTCAGTTAAGGTCCCCCTAAGTAAATCCCAAGCAAAAATCTATTCCAGAGATTTATTGGGCAAAGCGACCCTTGCAAACGTGACCATGTACGGCTGTTTCCGACCAATGCACGAAGCCTAAACGGAATACACCACGGGCCTAGGGTAGGTCTATGGCCTATTACTTGGATGCTAATGCGATTATCAGCTTGGGAGAGTTGCCGCAGGCAACTCAAAGGCTTGCAGACCTTCACGCCTCAGGCACTATAAAGCTTCTACTCGCACGCGAGGCCGTATATGAACTAATCGAGGGACCAAAAGTTACGGCAGAAAACAAGACTAAAAATCAACGCATCCTAGACAAGCTCGGTCTGTCCATCTCGCCAGACAGTATTTTCTTGCTCGGTAAAGGCATACTCGACGAAACTACCTTGGGTGCTGATCAGAGCCACGAAATCTACGAGTCACACCTTCGAAATAAGGGCAACCCTTCGAAAGCTGTTTCCGATGGAGTTCACCTAGCAAATGCTCGAGCTCTGAATGCCGTTTTTGTGAGTTGCGATTATCAGGCGAGATCTACAGCACGAGACCGCGGTCTGGACAAAGAGTGCCTAATCGATTTCCTATCCCGACTGGAAATTGATACCTCGGCTATCAATCGCTGCAAGAAATGTCTGCGATTGGGGTTTTGAATCCTCGGGGCTGATTCCTCTTTTTTGTTCCTACACCTCACGCCATAATCACTGTGGCGCTGTCCCCAGGCCTTTAGAAGGACTGCGAGCGAGCTTTGTAAACACTCTCACTTCCGCACTTCCCACATCCTTCCCATGGAGACGACCGAGTCATGCGAAACGGTGGGTCCAGGACCTCGGAGCTTGTCTCGAAGGCGCCACGTTGGAAAATTGCTCTTGAGGGGTCAAGCAGTTGCTCTTCGGGGATGATTTTGGTGGCTCTATGAGAGTGAGGCGTTAGCCAGCACCAGAGATTAAATAGAGCCGACTTAGAACGGAACCTCTTAACCTAGCAAATTGAAACGCTCAAAGAATCTTGAGAGCTTGTCAAATACTCGCTTCTTTTGAGTGCTCAAGTCCCCAGAGGGGGAGAAGCGATTAACAGGCGGCAATAAGCGGGTCAGCATTGTGGCCTCAAGCCTGAGTTCTCCATTCTTCAGAGAGCGTTCTACTAATGTGTGAGCGAGTGCCGGGTCAAGAGTCTCATCTTGAATAATGGTTTCCAGCTCCATGGCGCGCTGCTCGGCGATGAAGTACTGCCAAGACCTCTCGACATTGCTGTCTACGGTCACGCTTTCCACAAACTTCTGGATTAGGTCTTTCTTACTTCTCAGGGAAACGCTGGAGTCAACGGCCCTCTCGATGGCAACCCGAATTTCTTTGTCCTGCGATTCACCGAGGTTTTTTTCCTGAAGCGATTTGACGAGAAGCAAGATGTAGTCGACGTTTATCTCAACCTGCTTCACGAGTTCTATCTCGAACAGAACATCTCCAAGAATTGACTCTTTATCCGCGTCTTGGTTCAGCCTCCTGTTGTCGTAAATTCTCAGATAAGTGCTCTGGTAATCCTGGAGTTCTCCAGGGGAGATGGTGTCCTGATCGTTGAAGTCGTCGAAGGAAACAAGCACGTTTCGAAGTTTTAACATGGTGTTGTAAAGAGCGACAAATGACTTCTGTGCCCCTTCGCCAACTGGAAGCTCTCCAGGCTTGAACTGGTCCTGGAGCTCCCTGACAACCTTCTCGTAATCGGCAAAGTACTCACCGAAAGACTTCAGAAGGACAATGCCGCCAGCCTCCTTGTTGCCAAACAGGGAGATGGCTTCAGTGGTTTCCTTCTCAAGATCTCGGAAGCAAATAACGTTTCCATATGTCTTCACGCTGTTGAGAATTCGGTTGGTTCTGGAGAATGCCTGCAGAAGACCGTGCTGCCTTAGGTTCTTATCAACAAAGAGAGTGTTCAGCGTTGTTGCATCAAAACCGGTGAGGAACATGTTGACCACAATTACGAGATCGACTTCTCGTTCCTTGAGTTTCTTTGCGAGGTCCTTGTAGTAACTCTCGAACTCCTTGGAAGAGGTGTCCCAGTTGGTTGAGAAAGTCTTGTTGTAATCACCGATTGCAAGCTCAAGGAAATCTCTGGCTGTTTTCTCGAGCCCCTCAGTCTCAAATGCCTCCTCCGCAAGAATTCCGTCAGGATCTTCCTCGTTGGGTGCATAGCTGAAGATTGTGGCAATCTTCAGCCTTTGCTCCTCAGGTAAAGTGCCCTGCGCTTCTTTGAAGGCTAGGTAATAGGCCTTGGCTGCTTCAATTGATTGCACCGCAAACAAGGAGTTAAACCCAGAGACCCGCTTTTCACTGAGGCTAAAGGTTTCGTTTCTTCTGGTCTTTTGGTCAAAGTGTTCTAGCACGTAGGCGACAATCTTGCGAAGTCTTTCTGGTGCAAGCAGCGCCTTCTCGGTATCAATAGACCTGACCTGCTTGTCAGCAACCGAATCAGGGATCTTGATTGTGTTTACATAGTCAACCCTGAAAGGCAAAACGTTCTTGTCGCGAATCGCATCAACGATTGTGTAGGTGTGGAGCTTCTCACCAAATGCCTGCTCGGTGGTTCTCATCAACGGCTTGCCACCTGACGATGCATTCGCCGCAAAGATAGGTGTGCCAGTGAAACCAAAGAGGTTATAGCTCGAGAAGGCATTTCGAATTGCCTGGTGCATGTCACCAAACTGTGAGCGATGGCACTCATCAAAAATCAGAACAACGCGCTGCTTAGTTATCTCGTGCTTTTGATATCTGTTTATGAAGATGCTGAGCTTCTGAATTGTTGTGACAATGATTCGAGCATCTTTGTCCTCAAGCTGTTTCTTGAGTGCGGAGGTGTCCTTGTTTGGAGTGACCGAGCCCTTTTCGAAGCGGTCATACTCCTTCATGGTTTGGTAGTCGAGATCCTTGCGGTCCACAACAAACAAAACCTTGTCGATCTCTGGCATTCGGCTAGCAAGCTGAGCGGTCTTGAACGAGGTGAGCGTCTTGCCTGATCCGGTTGTGTGCCAGACATAACCCCCTGCAGCGATTGTTCCCAGCTGCTTCATGTTTTGGCTAGTGACGATTCGCTGCAGGATGCGCTCGGTGGCAACAATTTGGTAGGGCCTCATCACGAGGAGGCTCTCCTCTGCGGTGAAGACGCAGTAGCGAGTGAGAATGTTTAGAAGTGCGTGCTTGGCGAAGAACGTCTTGCCAAAGGCCATGAGATCAAAGATCGGCTCGTTATTGGCATCTGCCCACCAGCTGGTGAACTCATAGGAGTTTGAGGTCTTCTTGGATTTCACTCCACCTGAAGCCTCTTTGATGTGCAGCTCCCGAACAGTGTTGCTGTAGTACTTGGTGTAGGTGCCATTTGAGATCACAAACAATTGCACGTATTGAAACAAGCCAGAGCCAGCCCAGAAGCTGTCTCGCTGATAGCGGTTGATCTGGTTGAAGGCCTCACGGATATCAATACCCCTGCGCTTGAGTTCAATGTGAACCAGGGGCAGGCCATTCACAAGGACTGTCACATCATATCTATTTGACCTAGTCCCCTCAACCTCATACTGGTTGATCACCTGAAGGCTGTTGTTGTGGATGTTCTGCTTATCAAGTAGGTAGATGTTCTTGGTTTCACCGTTGTCACGCTTAAGAACCTGGATGTAGTCCTCTTGAATTCGACGAGTCTTTTCAATGATTCCGTCTTTTTCACCAGAGACACTTGCCAGGAAAAACTTTCCCCACTCCCCATCAGTGAACTCATACTTATTGAGTTTCTCCAGCTGCAACCGAAGGTTGGCCTTCAGGTCCTCTTCTTGGGTAATAGCAAGGTATTCATAGGCTTGCTCCTTTAGGAGCGCAACAAAAGCCTTCTCTAGATCAGCCTCTGACTGATAAGCGCCAGCCTTTCGATTTTCTTGCGAATACTCAGCAACAACAGTGCTCTCAGAGCCAACGGCTATGGGATCAAACTTCTGAATACTCACGCTGCTTCAAGTTCCTTAAAGGTGAGGAGCTTGTTTCTGTAGTACTCGTATTGTTTGCGGCGGGCTGCGATTTCAGCGGGTAGGCCGATGGTTAGATCTTTTACAAGTTGTTGAGCAGGCAATATTTTTTGAACCAACTTGTCCTGGGTGGAAACCGAAGGGACTGGGATCACTAATGAGCGAAGGTCTCCTAGATTGATTTTGATTGGCACTGCATGAGTGAGGCTTTTAGTTCGTAAGGCAGCAATCCCTATTGGACTTTCGAAAAGTATTTTCAAGTATTCCGAATTTACGATTCCGGGCTTGGGCTTGATTAGAGCCAAGCTGACGTAGTAGGCCAGTAGCTCGTCTCTATCAACAACAGCGCAGGTGCCAATCGATCCAATCCTCGTCATAAGCAAGTCACCGATCTCCGGCGACTTTCTAAACTTCGAGAAATCTTCTTCAGAAATAAACTTTCGTGAATCGTAAAGGTTTTCGATGTCTTCAACACTCACAAACCTGATACCTGAATCTGTGTACGCGGGGGTTGCGTGCACTCCATCAAACACATCAGCAACCTCCGAGAGGGCCACAGCTCGAGTCCCCGGCTCGGCCAAAGCACGCTCAATTTCTGAATTTGATAAGTACTCAAGCTGCTTTCTCCTAGCTTCTAGCTCAGCTTCTAGCTCAGCTTCTAGCTGCGCGAACTTGTCAAGGATCGAGACTATTTTTTTCTGCACCTCGAGGGGTGGATTTGGAACCAAAATTCTGTTTAGGTTTGCTTGATTGATCTTTTTCTGGGTCCCTCCGGTCACAAAGCCTGAGACATCAATGGTTGCCAGATAGAAATAGAGATAGCGAAGCAAGGGGCCACCGGGCAACTCCTCGAGCACGTGCGCATGGTTGTTCACCCAAATCTTGCCTTCGGCCCAATTAAGGACTGGCGATCCGTCCGCGTTAGCGACGCTACCATCCTCTCCGATGAGTAAAAAAGTGCCGTCGAATATGTATGCGGCCACGTAGTCCTGGATGCCATTAGCTCCGAAATAGGGATACTCTCCGGCGGAGCGGCCACTCTTTGTGACAGGTTTTCGCTCGCTGTCTCGATTCAGTGCTAGTTCGCCTAAAGGCTTGTAGGGCACTCCCTGCGGACAAAGCTCTCTGATCAGCTCATCAATCTTCGACATCAGTTGCCCTCAAGGTCAGCGACTATTGCATCGATCTGCTGTCTAAGTTCCTGCTGTCTTGCCACTATCTCTTCGATCTCCGAGTTCAGCGCTTGGATGTCGATCACTTCTCTAGTGTCCTCTGCTTTAACGTAGCTGGTGACAGAAAGGGTGTAGTCGTTGTTCTGGATCTCTTCGTGATCCACGAGTCTTGCGAAGTGCTCAATTGATTCTCTGTTTGCAAAGGCTTCGAAGATCTTGTTTCTGTCTTCTTCGCGGAGCTTGTTCTTGTTGCCCTGTCTTGCAAACTCACGTTCTGCGTTGACAAACAAGACCTTGTTGTCTGACTTTGACTTCTTGAGAACCAGGATCACTGTTTGGATGCCTGTTCCAAAGAAGAGGTCTGGGGGTAGTTGGATGACTGCGTCTACGTAGTTGTTATCAACCAGATACTTTCTGATCTTGGCCTCTGCTCCACCCCTATACATAACACCTGGGAACTCAACGATCGCAGCAGTTCCGTTGACAGCTAGGTGATGGAGGATGTGCATGGTGAAGGCAAGGTCTGCTTTTGACTTAGGCGCTAGGACTCCTGCCGGAGCAAACCTCTCATCATTGATAAGCAGTGGGTTTGCATCTCCATCCCACTTGATGGAATAAGGGGGGTTGGAGACGATTGCTTCGAAGGGCTGGTCGTCCCAGTGAGCGGGATCGGTGAGGGTGTCTCCATGGGCAATGGAGAACTTCTCGTAGTTCACATCATGCAAGAACATGTTGATACGGCAGAGGTTGTAGGTGGTGATGTTGATCTCTTGACCAAAAAAGCCCTGCTGGATTTTGTCTTTGCCAAGAACCTTTGCGAACTGAAGCAGTAGCGAACCAGAACCGCAGGCTGGGTCATAAACCTTGTTGATCTCTGTTTTGCCATGGACAGTGATTCTTGCCAAGAGCTCAGAGACTTCCTGTGGGGTGAAGAACTCACCGCCAGATTTTCCTGCACTGGATGCATACATAGTCATGAGGAATTCGTAGGCATCACCAAAAGCGTCAATGGTGTTGTCTGCGAAGTCTCCAAGGTTCAGATCTCCGATCGCTTCAAGGAGCTTGACCAAACGCTCGTTGCGCTTAATGACTGTTGGACCCAGTTTGTTGCTGTTGACATCTAGGTCATCGAAAAGTCCCTTGATGTCGTACTCGCTTGGAGATCCGACAGCAGAGCCCTCAATGTTTCTAAATACTCTGGCGAGTGTCTCGTTTAGGTTGTCGTCATTCTTGGCGGCCTTCCGAACGTTCTGAAAGAGCTCGCTGGGGAGGATGAAGAATCCCTTTTCGGCAACCGTTTCCTTGCGTCCAAACTCTGCCAACTCATCTTTGAGCTTAGAGTAGTCAAATCCTGTGTCACCAGCTCGGTGCTGATGGTCGTTTAGGTAGGCAGTTAGGTTCTCGGAGATGTACCGATAAAACAGCATCCCAAGAACGTATGTCTTGAAATCCCAGCCATCCACGCTTCCACGCATGTCATTGGCGATGCGCCAAATAGTTTTGTGAAGTTCAGCCCTTTGTGTTTCTGATGTCATGATCCCCAATTTCCTATGTCAAGCCTAGATGCAAGTCCAGTTGCGGCAGAGCTCGGAGCTGCCTTGTTTCGATGATTAACCAGCGGCCCATCAAGTTAGTGCTCTTCGTTCCACTCGGCATCCTCATCAAACCGAGATCCGTACTGAGTCTCTGTGTGGGGTGTGACATTTTTAGTGAGGCTACTTCTTCTTGGCAGCAACCCTGACGTTTTCGACAAGCTCTAGGCCAACGCTTCGGGCAGCTTCTTCACCGTCTGTTTTTAGGGTGTGTGCGATCTGCGCAGCTACACCTGGGGTGATTCCATACTTGCTGTCGCCAGCAAGTATGGACACGACGTTGGATTCGGATGAGGCGATTGAAACCTCAAAGCCGTTGACGCCAGGCTCGAGCTTTACAAGGTCATCAAGCTCCCAGGTCCCGGTCTGCATGCTTCCAGTGAAGATGATTCTCTGATTGGTGAATACCGCTGAGCCGGTATCGATGGTTTGCATCTCTATGGGGTTCTCGGTTATTTGTCCCGACCCTTTGCCTAGTGCGATACCAATGTTGTTTGTAATTCCAAGTGTTGCCCCACCAAACCCAGAGTCGATCTTTGCCCCAGTCTTGGTTGGTTCTCTTAGTTGAATCTCATCGCGCTCATAGAGAGCTCGTTCACCGCTACGCATGATTGCGGTTGAGTCGATTGGCTCAAAGTTTGAAACAAGCCGCTCAACTTCATCGGCCATTCGAAGCATCGATTCGATGCGGGTCTTATTTCGGTTGTCTCTGATTACCCAGATCACCAGTGCCATGAGACCCATGAATACCCAGAGCAGGATTGCAGCTGATGGATTGTCGTCGAGATATGAGAAAAGCATCACTAGCAAGATGACAAGGACTAGAACTCCCCACATAGCTACTTGCCCCCTGATTCAGCCGCTTCGCTAAAGAACAACCTAGCGGTTGCTCTAGTGTTCTTCATTCCACTCAGCGTCCTCATCAAACCTAGATCCATACTGCGTCTCTTGGTAGGGAGTGTTTGGTGAATATCCGTGAGGACCAGAGTGATAGTCCCCCTCATCCATTACTGAATTGACGGGCTTTGAATTGCTTGGCTGTTGTGTGATCCCGAATCCAAAAAGTGCTTTGAGAAATGCAGACATGATGCGCCTTTCTAGTTAGCGCACCACCCCAATACCCCCCAGGTCTTGGGGTGGTGCTTCGGATCGGAGGTAAAAGGAGCAGACCCCCAAGCCGCAGTGATAGCTAAGTGGTGGGGTCTGACAATTTCCAGGAATGGGGACAGCTTGCTCCTTGTGTGGCCGGTACCGCACCGCTCTAAAATTGGCGATGTTGGGGGCTCAAATGAAATCAAGATTTGTTCGAGCATTGTTGGCGGGATGCCTCGCATCACTGCTTGCTTTGATATCCGGCGGGGTGGCTTTGGGAAACTCTGACCTTCGCGCAGACTCCGTGGTCCTCTACTTTGATCCAGACAAACTGGGAGAGAGTCAGTCCCTATTTGACCACTACTCCGCAAAAAGACACGTGTACATGTATCGGGAGATAATCCCGGTGGAAGCCGGTGCCTACACCTACTTTGCAATCTTGGGTGCCAACGGGGGCTATCCAGACTTTTACGGTGGCATTCAGCTATTCAAGGATGGCAGCAAGGCTGCCATCTTCTCAGCCTGGGATGTTGGGGCTGATGGCACCTGCTGGACCTGCCTTCCTGGGACGGCCGCGCCAGAGAAGCAAGTGTCAGTTTTCGCAAAAGGCTCCAGAACAGTGACCAAGCCATTTGGTTACGAGGGAACTGGCATGAACTCGATGATTCATGGCTTCGAGTGGAAGCTGAATCAAAAGGTAGCAATGCTTGCCTCCATTGAGCCTTCGGGGAGCGGTTCCCTAATTTCGGCTGCCTTCAAGAACGGTGATGAGCCGTGGGAGTTCATGACGAGCTTCTATGTGCCAACCAAGTACGAAGTTGGCATGCCTGGAGGTTACTCATTCGTGGAGGATTGGGTTCCGGGAGACTCTATGGTCAGGCGGAGCTACTTGGCTGGTCCTAGTTATCTCGAAGACAATGCGGGCAAAGGCGCCTATTACTCAAACGTTTACGTTGCAGCAAACAACCCAACAGGTGATGGCAAGGCGGTCAGGCATGCCATCGAAGTGCAGGGTGAGTGGTTGAAGGTAACCACAGGAATTGGTGTTCAAGAAAACGCAAAAACTCAGCGAGTCCAGCTTGCAAAGCCAAAGAATGCTCCAGACATTGCGGCTGGTAAGGCCTTGCTCGAGAGCGTGATTGGCGAGAAATCTGATCGGATCAAGGACAACAATCTGCGGGCTGCAAAAGAAAAGGCAGAAGCTGAGGCCAAGGCAGCTTCCGAAAAGGCAGAAGCTGAAGCCAAAGCAAAAGCTGATGCCGCGATTCGAGCCAAGTCAACTACTATCACCTGCCTAAAGGGGACTCAATCGAGGATTGTCAGCGGTGTAAAGCCCAGATGCCCATCAGGTTTCAAAATTCAGAAGACAATCGTCTGCGTCAAAGGGAAAGAGATTCAGCGGGTTAGTGCCATCACGCCTCGATGCCCGGCTGGTTACAAGAAACTCTGAGCCAATCCCTCTACTCCTTTGAAATGCGGCCTGCACAATCATTCAAGTAGTCGGAATAGGTAATTAACTGCTGCAGGCGTTGAGCATTAAGTTGTCCGATGGTTCAGTTAGGTTTAGCCTTGCACGTAGATCCGGGGGGACACATGAAAAAGGGTTTTGCGCTAGCTGCCACGTTAACTCTCGTTGCGTCGTTGATCACAGCAATGCCGTCACTTGCTGAGGAAGACCCATTTCCTGGGGTAGCCAGGGGTGAGGCAGTCCCTGGTTATTCAATGGCAATCACTTGTTCGGATGTTCCTGAGGTTCCTGACAACTGCATCCGCCGGGGCGGAGGGCACCTGTTCATCTGCCCTTCGGGCTCTGCAAATGACCTAACGGCGACCCTTCGTGAAGATGGATCTTGGGCTTCAGTTTTGCTTTGGTGCAGAAAGTCCTGGGTAAGGCCAAGCACTCCGGAAGAGGATCGGGACTTCCAGCAGCGCATAGCCGATGCCACGAAACGAGCAGAGGAAGAGTCCAAGGCCTGGAACGCAGCGAATCCAGGTCGTCAAAAGTGCGTAAGTTGGGGCCCTATAGTTCATGCCAATGGCGTCTCTGAGGCGTCCGGAGGGGTTTGTGCAAATCCAGTCTCCGCGGACACTGCGCCATCTGGATCCCCATCGGTTGCAGCGGATTCTGTTGTTGCAGCACCGGTTGGAGAGGCTGACATATCTTCGAATTCCAGCTCTCCCACTGCCTCCAGCTCTGCTAGCTCCTCTACATCGGTCCTAAACCCATTGCCGTTAGATCCAACTCCTGTAGGTGGTTCTGATTACAAGGGAAGCGGGTTCCCTTTCACTGTTGTCGTTGAGGGCCAAGTCGGTCGCCTGGGATGCCCTCAAGGGTTTCAGGCAGCTAATGGTCTGATTGCATATGTTGGGCTTGGCAAGACATTCACCGAATGTTGGCCAGAGCGAGCTTGGGCCGCATATCGACTCGGTGGTGAGGCCTGGGACCTCTACAAGGCCACCGGCGGTAGCTATGACCCAACGGTTGAAATAGACCGACGCAACAAGGTTGCACTTTTGAAGTCAAGAGCAAAGGCAGTTGCTGAAACTGCTGCGGCTCAAACTCCTGGAATCGAACGCTGCAGCAGTTGGAGTGGCTTTGGCGAGTCAGGCCGTGAATGTGCCTATGCATTCATCCAACCAGGCTCAGCAAGCCCCGTAGTTACTCCTCCGTCAAGCTCGAGTCAGACGGTCAGTCCGGTAGCTCAAGCCCCGGCTTCTACTTCATCCGACACCAGTCAGGTAGCAGGGCCTTAGAATGGCGATTCATCAACAAGCAGTTCGGTCTCGGTTGAATTGCAAACAGTTCAGGTGTCGGGTAGTGCTGTGGTGGTGGCAAGACAGGCTTTGCTAATCACGCCAGATCCCGAAGAGGCTGCCAGCATTTCAAGCCTTGCCGCTGCAATCTCTAGCCTAAAAACAATTCAGCGAACCGCGATACAAGCACTTCCGAGAGATCCGAGTTTGAACTACAAGGTCACGTCGCTAACTCCTGAGATCTGCAAAGCGAGTAGTTTCCGCGTGCGGGTTAATTCCGCCGGAGTTTGTCAGTTGGAAATTGAGATTACGGATTCAGCTGGAAACTCCTACGAGATCCTGAGAAAAGTTCGTCGCACTAAGTAACCGAAGTGGACGCGCGGTTCCTGTCAACAGGTTGCCTCTGATTAGCTCCTGATGTCAGTAGGCCTTCCTAGACTCAGCAAATGCGAACTGATGCCGATGTGCTCGAAGCACACCTAGCATCCATCTATGCCAGACACAACGGACCCGTTTCGTTTGTGGACGAGACTTATAGGTTTTCCTCTCATCCCACCGAGCAGCCGTTTTATGTCATGACGGGATCAACTGTGCAGGTAGAAGATTTGGCCAAGGTCAGGGACGACATTGGCCAAATCGCGGGAGGTAACTTCTGGCACACAACCGATGCCTTTCAAGAACGCAGGCACGCTGACATAAGGGCAATCCTTCGATACATCGCGGGGGCCTCAACACAAACATTTGTATTCACTTCTGACATAAACAACGCAATGTCCCTCGAAGACGCGCGACGACAATGTTTTCTTCAGCTGTTGGCTGAGTTGGCCGGCCAGGGTAGTGGGCTAAGTGTTTTTGAGAAGCGACGTGACAGGGTTCAAACAAACCTTGATGTGTCACTGCTTCAGGCCGCCAAAAAAGAGGGGCTGATTTCCAGAGACCTAAGGGTAGTTCCAGGCACCCCAGCTGCCGAACATCTCCTGTGGTTAACGGACGCGGGATCCTGGGCCCTAAGAAGACTACTTGCGGCCGACGAATCAAGCTGGCTTAGGTTACTCAAAGATGAATACCGGGCAATCGACGCAACCCCCCAAAAAGAGAAGAAGCCAGAACCTGCCGCAGCAAAGGGTCCTGGCTCCGAGGCTCCCGTAGGCCACAAGGGCGAAGGGGAATCCCGTTCTTCACCCCAAAGTATTACACAGCGACCTGACAACGTTCAATCCATTTTTAGGTCTCTCACAAACCAGCTGCCGCCCAAGCATTCACCGCATTCAATCCTTAGTTTCATTCTCGAGAACTTCAGCAGATGAGTCGAGTTCTTGTTGTGGAGTGAATTGCTCTATAACCTGAAACATGTTTGGGGGAACATGTCTGAAGAACAAGAACTAGAACCTGGTGTGACACCGCAGCGATTTAGAGCTGTGAAGTTGGTTGCACTGCTGTTTATCTTCTTGGCACTGCTATTGCCACTTGGTGCTATCTGGCAGAACAACCAGGGCGACACCGGGGTGTCAGTTGTGGACATGGGCTTAGAGGGTGAATCAAGCACTGACTTTGAAGAAGACTCGATTGCTCTTTATGTGCAGATGACTGGGTTTAACCCAGAAACCAAACGTGCTGAGATGGCCTACTTCCCCTGGCCAACAGAAAACCTTGCTGATCAGTTCTCCTCCTCTGTAGTTGGTGATGTGCCAATCAAGTTGTTTGTCG
>JACCDU010427979.1_pt1 | contig 12540 bp, 12 predicted proteins | sample 7446081 | NCBI WGS metagenome assembly JACCDU01 (sample SAMN15323447, study PRJNA562643) | freshwater metagenome | isolation source: river surface water | place: USA:Blue River Watershed | collected 2017-08-17 | reverse complement strand
CCAGGCCCGTCGCGAAACTGGCACTGGTGGTGGTCTTGCCCACACCGCCCTTGCCGGAGGTCACTACAACGATTTTTGCCATGGGAGGAGGTCTTTCAGTCTGAAAAGAAAATGCGGTCGGTCAGGCTTGCACCGGGGTGATCACAAGTTTGTCGCCCTGGGCTGTCGATTGCAGGCCCACTTGGGCCGCGCGGCCACGCACTTCGGGCGGCAGCGGATTTTCGCTGGTGCGGTAGACACCGGCGATCGAGATCAGTTCGGGGTCCATGCTCTGGGCAAAGATGCGCGCGCCCATGAAGCCGCGTGCACCGGCGATGGCCTTGCCACGCAAGGGCGCGTAAATGTGGATGTGGCCATCGGCAATGACCTCGGCGCCGGCATTGACCATGGCCAGCACGATCAGGTCCCGCCCTTTGGCATAGACCTGCTGCCCCGAACGCAAAGGCTTGTCCAGCACCATGGCTTCGACCAGGCCGGGCGCTGCGGGCGGCGCTGCCGGGCTTGCGGCGGGCATGGGGGCAGCCGCCGGCAGCTGGCGGCGCATGCGCAGGTCATCGGCCTGGGCCAGGCCCAGCGCCTTGGCCTGGGCCAGACGCTGTGCGTCCGACGTCTTGACGGCCACGACACGCAGGCCATGCGTGGCCAAGGTCTCGACCAGGTCCTTCAATGGCAGCGCAGCGGGCTCGGCCGGCAAGCTGTCGAGGTCGAGGATGGCCGGGTCCTGGTCAAAAAAGCCCGGTGTTTCCGCCAGCTGCAGCGCCAGCGCCTGGGCCACCGCCTGCACATCGCCGGTCCTGAGCTGAAACGCCAGCAAAGGCAGGTCTGCGCTCTTGATGTCGTAGGCGGGCGCAGGTGTGGACGGGGGCATTGGACAAGGACAAAGGCGGTGAAAGCGAAATCTTAACAGCCTGCGTGCCGAGGCTCTGTTGGCGGCTGTTTCTGTCTTTCTTCTTTATTTATCTTTCTCCATAGTGGTAGTAGTTAAGGACCGCACTGGCATGTGGACAAGGCCAAATTTGTCCATCGCGACAGGCATTTAGCCGACTTCAAACGGTGTGGGTGGGTGTGCGCCGCTGCTGTCACGCCGGCGGGGACAACTTGGCCCAAAGTGCTGCGCCTGTGGATAAGCTAGGGCTTGCCCCGTTTTTATCCACAAGCTTATTCAGATAAAAATTTTTGCGCCTTTCAGGCCCTGTCGAGCAGCCACTGGATCACCCCTTTGGCGATGAAACCCACCATGCCGAAGGCCAGGCCCAGGAAGATCACGAAGGTGCCGAATTTGCCCGCCTTCGACTCCCAGGCCAGCTGGCCGATGATGAACAGCATGTAAAGCATGAAGGCCCCGACGCCGATGGTCAGGCCAAACCAGGCGAACTGCTCTTCGGAAAAGGCCATCATGCCGGGCCTTCCCCATCGGACAGGCGCGGTGCCAGGCCCTGCACATCCACCAGCGCGCGGTAGGCGTGCCAGCTCGCATGACCCAGGAGTGGCACCACAATGACCAGGCCCAAAAACAAGGAGAGTACACCCAACAGCACCAGCACCATCAGCAGGAAAGCCCACAAGGCCATGGTGGTGGGGTAGCTGAGCACGGCTTTCCAGCTGGTGAGCACGGCTTGCAGCACACCGACGCGCCGGTCCAGCAGCATGGGCACCGCGACCACGCTGGAGGCGAACACCGGCGCGGCCAGCAGGCCGCCGAGTGCCAGCCAGCCTTCAAACAGGTGGTGCTCCTGGCTGGCCACCACATGGCGCAGAAAATCCATGGGTGTGTCGATGGGCTGCGACGCCATCAGGTGGATGAAGGCCGAGGAGGTGACGACCCAGCCCACTGCCGCCAGCGCGAGCAGCAGGCCAAAACGCACCAGGGCCCAGTAGCTGTCGGGTTGGGCCTGCAGTTTCAGGTGCCAGCGCGTCCAGGTGCTCACCAGCAGGGCCAGGCCCACGGGTTCACCGCGCTCGATGGCACGGCTCATGGCGTACAGGCTGGTGGCCAGGATGGGTGCGACCACCATGAAGCCCGAAAGCAGGCCCAGCAAAAGCCAGAACCGGTCCAGCGCCAGCCAGCTGATCAGCAGGCCCCCAAGGGCCATGAGCAGCCCATGCGCCAGGCTGAGCCAGGGGCTGTGCAGCAGGTCGCGAAAACCCAGCACCAGCCAGGTCAGAGGCTGGTCGGGTTCGATCGGCAGGATCGGCGGCAGCAGCGGGCGCTGGGCCGCCTTCTCGGGCGGGGGCATCTGTGACATGGGTCAAAAGCTTATCGGCGCAAGCCCGATTTGTCTTGACCCATGTCAACCGACGCCGGTCAATGCATCTGGCGGTGCATGCCGTGGCCATGGACCCCGGGGACCATGCGCAGGGTTTCGACGTCGAACACCTTTTTTTGTTCGCTGTTCAACAGCGCATAAAAATCCTTGGTCGCATCGCCGCGCTTTTTTATTTCCGCCTGCATCTGCTGATGCTGGGCCTGCATCTGGTCGATGCGCTCGGGGGTGTTCATTTTCTGCAAGGCTGCGCGCTCGCTTTTGCCGCCGTGCATGGGCATCATCTGCATGGCCTCGACATAGCTTTTCCAGGCCACTTCCTGTGAGGCGTCCAGGCGCAGCTTGGTTTTGAGTTCATTGAGGCTTTGGCTGTGGCGCGCCGAGGGGGCGCCATGGCTGTCCGGGCCATGCGCCCAGACGCTGGCGCCCGCGGCGCCCAGCAGTGCAATGCCCATCGCGCCAATGCGCATCCAGTGTTTCATCTCATGCTCCTTGCTTGGGATGCCCGAGACCCCTTGTCTTCAGGCGAAAGCCCAGTGTGCGTCACGCATGTGCCGCGTTGTTGGCGGCGGGGCAGAGATTTGTAAAGAAGCTTTGCGCAGTCCGGGTCTTCAGCGCCCGAGACGGCCGGCCTGGAAGTCTTCGACCGCCTGCATCAGCTGCTCGCGCGTGTTCATGACGAAGGGGCCGTATTGCGCGATGGGCTCACCCAGCGGCTGGCCCGCGATCAGCAGCGCACGCGTGCCCGCCTGCCCCTGCAGCACCACGCCATCGCCCTCGTTGGCCAGCACCGCCATGCGCTGCGCAGGCACCACCGTGCTGTGCGCCCGGCCCAGCACGGTGAGGTTTTCGCGGTACACATAAACAAAGGCGTTGTGTGTGGCCGGCAAAGGCTGGTGCAAGCGCTGCTCGCCTGAAAAATGCAGGTCCAGGTAGAGCGGCTGCGTGGGCCGCTCGGTGGCGTCCGCGTGCACGGCGCCCGCCACGCCCTGGCTGTGGCCCGCGATGACCCGCACACGCACGCCTTCGGCGGTGTCAAGTTCGGGGATGTCCTCGCTCTGGATGTCGCGGTAACCGGGCGCGCACATCTTGTGCTGCGAAGGCAGGTTGAGCCAGAGCTGAAAGCCTTCCATGCGCCCTTGCTGCTGCTCGGGCATCTCGCTGTGCACCAGGCCGCGGCCCGCGGTCATCCACTGCACACCGCCGTTTTGCAGCAGGCCGCGTCCGCCCAGGCTGTCTTCGTGGCGCAGCCGGCCGGCGACCATATAGGTCACGGTTTCAAAGCCGCGGTGCGGGTGGTCGGGAAAACCGGCCCCATAGTCCTTGGGGTCGTCGCTCGCGAAATGGTCGAGCATGAGAAAGGGGTCGAGCCGCTGCTGCAGCTCGCTGGTGAGCACACGGGTGAGCCGCACACCGGCGCCATCGCGCGCGGGGCGGCCCACCACCAGGGTTTCGACGGCACGCGGGTGTTGCACCACGGCAGGGGCGGACAGGGTGTTCATGCCCGCATCATGCCGCAGCGCGTGGCGCCCTGCCGCGCGCGGGGATCAACCCGGCAGATTGCGGTTTTTGCAGGTGTTCACGCCCAGCAGGGGGTAGGCCGGGCACCAGCCCATCAGGCCCGTGGCCAGCGGGATCACACCCACCCAGCCCCACACGCCCACGGTGCCCGTGGCCGCCAGGATCACCAGCGCGGCGCCCACGGTGATGCGCAAAATGCGGTCGATGCCGCCGACATTGTTTTTCATGGTCGAATTCCTTCGTGAACGGTCAAGCCGCGACAAAATAGCCTTGGTCTGCGATGGCGGCGGCAATCGCCTCGCGGGGCTGCACAGACTGCACCTCGACCCTTTGGGTGCCCAGATCCACCTGGACCTGGGCTTGCGGATCGAGTTGCTGCACGGCTTGGGTCACGGCCTTGACGCAGTGGCCACAGCTCATGCCCTGGACGGTGAAAACTTGCTGCATTTGCATTCTCCGGTGATACCCTGGGCGGTATTTAAGCATACTTTTGAAGACTTTTGTTATTTTCAACATGACGCAGATCAACGCCACACCACAAGCCTATGACATCGGCATCGGGGGCATGACCTGCGCTTCCTGCGTTGCCCGGGTCGAACGCGCGCTGAGCAAGCTGCCAGGGGTCACACAGGCCAGCGTCAACCTGGCCACCGAGTCGGCGCACGTGACGGTGCAGGCCGAAGGCGCCAGCGAAGGCGCGCTGCGGCGCGCGATCCGCGACGCCGGTTACGAGCCGCTGGCGCCGCGCGCTGGCGCTTTGCAGCCAGCCAGTGGCCCCTGGACCGGTTTTGCGCCCGTGGGCTGGGGCCTGGCGCTGTCGGCGCCACTGATCCTGCCCATGCTGGGCGATTTGTTCGGCCGGCACTGGATGCTGCCGGCGGCCTGGCAGTTTGTGTTGGCCACACCCGTGCAGTTCATTCTGGGGGCTCGCTTTTACAAGGCGGGTTGGCATGCACTCAAGGCGCTCAGCGGCAACATGGACCTGCTGGTGGCGCTGGGCACCACCGCCGGCTGGCTGCTGTCGGTGTGGCTGTGGCTCACCGCGCCCGAGGGCAGCATGCCCCACCTGTATTTCGAAGGCTCGGCGGTGGTCATCACGCTGGTGCTGCTGGGCAAATGGCTGGAGGCGCGTGCCAAGCGCCAGACCACCGAGGCCATCCGCGCGCTGCACGCGCTGCGGCCCGAGACCGCGCAGCTGCTCACGCCGGAGGGCGAGCAGCGCGTGCCGGTGGCCGAGATCCGTGTGGGCGATGTGCTGGTGGTGCGTCCGGGCGAGCGCATCGCGCTCGATGGCGAGCTGCTGCAGGGCCAGACCCAGGTCGACGAGGCCATGCTGACCGGCGAGCCTCTGCCGGTGCCCAAGCAGGCTGGCGACCGGCTGACCGGCGGCTCGATCAATGGCGAAGGCCTGGTGCAAATGCGGGTGGGCGCGGTGGGCCATGAAACCGTGCTCTCGCGCATCATCCGCCTGGTCGAGGAGGCGCAGGCGTCCAAGGCGCCGATCCAGCGCCTGGTCGACCGCGTGGCCGAGGTGTTTGTGCCGGTGGTGCTGCTGATCGCGTTGCTGACCGCCGGCGCCTGGCTGGCGCAGGGCGTGGGCTATGAACACGCCTTGATCCATGCGGTGGCGGTGCTGGTCATCGCCTGCCCCTGCGCCCTCGGTCTGGCCACGCCGGCGGCCATCATGGCCGGCACCGGCGTGGCGGCGCAGCAGGGCATCCTGATCAAGGATGCACAGGCGCTCGAGCGCGCGCACCGCGTCGACACCGTCGCGTTCGACAAGACCGGCACGCTGACGGTGGGCCAGCCCCGCCTGATCGGCCACAGCGTGGGCGCCGGCCAGGATGCCAACACCGCGCTGGCGCTGGCCGCTGCGGTGCAGCAAGGCAGCGAGCACCCGCTGGCGCGCGCCGTGCTCGCCGCCGCGCAGGGCCTGCCGCTGCCGCCCGCGCAAGACGTGCAGGCCGTGCCCGGGCGCGGTATGCAGGCCAGGGTGCTGGACAAGGCCCTGCTGCTGGGCAGCCTGCCCTGGCTGCAAACGCAAGGCCTGGACACCACGCCCTGGGCCGAAGACCTCGCGCGCTTTCAGGCGCAGGGGGCGAGCCTGTCGGCACTGGCCGAGCGGCGCGAGGGCGGCGTGCAGGGCCTGCTCTTGCTGGCCTTTGGCGATGAGCCCAAGCCCGGCGCGCGCGAAGCGCTCGAGGCGTTGCGCGCGCGCGGCCTGCGCCTGGTGATGATCTCGGGCGACAACCGCGCCGCTGCCGAAACCATGGCGCGGCGCCTGGGCTTGGTGCCCGAGGCCGGTGAAGTGCTGGCCGAGGTGCTGCCCGGCGACAAGGCCGCGCAGGTCGCGCGCCTGCGCGAGGGGGGTCGTGTGGTGGCCATGGTGGGCGATGGCGTCAACGACGCGCCCGCGCTGGCCGCCGCCGACGTGGGCCTGGCCATGGGCAACGGCACCGATGTGGCCATGCACGCGGCCGGCATCACCCTCATGCGCGGCGAGGTGGCGCTGGTGGCCGACGCGCTCGAAATTTCCGCGCGCACCGTGGCCAAGATCCGGCAAAACCTGTTCTGGGCCTTTGCCTACAACACCGCGGGCATTCCGCTGGCCGCGCTGGGCTACCTGAGCCCGGTGATCGCCGGCGGCGCCATGGCGCTGAGCTCGGTCAGTGTCATGACCAATGCCCTGCTGCTCAAACGCTGGCGGCCCCAAAGCGGCCGTTCTTGACGCACGTCACGAACCGGGCGCGGGCTTTGCGCGAGACTGGGCGCACACCCAGGAGACCCCCATGAGCCCACCCCGCGCCCTGCAAATCATCCGCGACGAACACGCCTCGCTGGCCGCCATGCTGCGCGCCATGCGCATGCTGGTCGAGCGCGGCCCCGACGAGAGCCGCAAGAACTTTTTCGACGTGGTGCGGGCCATGCTGTTCTACATCGACGAATTTCCCGAGCGCCTGCACCACCCCAAAGAGTCGAACCTGCTGTTTCCCAAGGTGGTCAAGGCCGCGCCCCAGGTGCTGGGCGCGATCGACCGCCTCGAGCGCGACCACATGCACAGCGAAAAGGCCGCGCGCGAGCTGCAGCACCTGCTGCTCGCCTGGGAGCTGCTCGGGCCCACGCGGCGTGCGGCGTTCCAGGAAGCCTTCGCGCGCTATGTGGACTTCTACCTCGACCACATGGCGCTGGAGGAGTCGGTGATCCTGCCCGAGGCCGAAAAAAGCCTGAGCGAAGCCGATTGGCGCCAGCTCGACGCGGCCTTTGCCGAGAACCAGGACCCGCTGACCGGCCAGCACGAGCCCGAGGCCGATTACGAGCGGCTGTTCAGCACCATCGTGTCGCGTGCGCCCGCCCCGATCGGGTTGGGCTGAAGCCCGCGCAGCCGGTCCAGGCTTTGCGTCAGCTGTGCCAGGCCCTGGCGCAGCAGTTCGGCGCGGCGGCGGGCCTCGGACCGCTTGTTCGAGGCCACTTCGGAAAAATCGTCGGGCACGTCCACCAGGGCAGGCAGTGCAAAAAAACCCTCGGCATTTGCGCAGGCCCCCAGCTCGTGCCACAAGCCTTCGAGGTCGGAGCGGATGCGCCGGCGCCGCAGGGGGTTGAGCGCCACGCGCTGGTGGTTGGACAACAGCAACACGTCTTGGCAGCCCACACCCAGCGCGAACTGGCGCGCCAACTGCACCAGCATCACCGTGGGCCGGCAACCGTGCAGGCCCTTGGTGGCCAGGCGGATCGCATCGCGGGCGCCGGGCGCCTTGCTGCCCTGCAGGCGCGTGACCACCAGCTGTGGCCGGTCCTCGCGCTGGCGCAGCAGGAACGACAGGGTGTAAAGACCCGCCCCGTTCCACAGGAACTGCAGGTGCTTCTCGCCTTCGCGGTGACCGCCATGCACCGACAGCAGCTGCACCTGCGCGAGGTCGTCGCCCGATTTGGTGGGCAGCGTCAGCAGCGTCATCGGTTGCTCGAGCGAGTGCTGCAACACCGCGCGCAGGCCGTGGCGTTGCAGCAGCTCGTGGTGCCCGATCATGTGCGCCACGCGGTCGCGGCACGAGAGCTGGCGCAAGGCGTAGGGCCGGTAAATGCGCGTGACCAGCTGCGGAAAACGCGCGGCCTCGCGCCACAGCCATTCGTCGTTGCGCACATACTGCAGCCACTGGCGCGTGGCGCGCGGATGAAACACGCTGCCCAGCACCAGTTTCACCCGCTCACGCGGGTGGTGTTGCCACAGACGTCAGGTTTCCAGCCACAGGTTCGTGCTCATGCTGGCGCGCGCTGCGGACGGTCTTTGGAAAACCAGGCCACGTACAGCACCGGCAGCACCACCAGGGTCAGCAGGGTCGCGGTGATCAGGCCGCCGATGACCACCATCGCCAGCGGGCGCTGTGTTTCCGAACCGATGTCGTGGCTGATGGCCATGGGCAGCAGGCCCAGCGCGGCCAGCATGGCCGTCATGAGCACGGTGCGCAGGCGTTGCATGGCGCCCTCGCGCACCGCGTCGAGCACGCTGTAGCCCGCGTTGCGCAGCTGCTGGAAGACCGAGAGCATGACCACGCCGTTGAGCACGGCCTGCCCCGACAGGGCGATGAAACCGATCGCGGCCGACACCGACAGCGGGATGCCGAACAGCCACAGTGCGATGAAACCGCCGATCAACGCCAAGGGCACGTTGATCAGGATCAGCACCGCGGTCTTGACCGAGTTGAAGGCGTTGAACAGCAGCACGAAGATCAAGAGCAGCGAGATCGGCACCACCACCGACAGGCGCTGCATGGCGCGCTCCTGGTTTTCAAACTCCCCGGACCAGTTGACCACATAGTTCTCGGGCACCGTCACATGCTCGGCCACCCGCTTTTTCATGTCGGCCACCACCGAGCCCATGTCGCGGCCCTTGATGAAGATGCCAATGGCCATGGTGCGCCGACCGGCTTCGCGCGCGATGTTCATGGCGCCACTGGCCTGGCGGATGTCGCTGACCGCACCCAGCGTGGTGTAGCCGCCATCGGGGATCGCGATCGGCGTGCTCGCCAGCTGAGCCAGGCTGCGGCGCTCTTCGGGCAGGCGCACGGCCACGGCAAACTTGCGCTCGCCTTCCCAAATCTGTGTCGCGGCCTTGCCCGCGAGCGCGGCCTCGATCACGTCCTGCACATCGCTCACGTTCAGGCCATAACGCGCCGCGCGCTCGCGGTCGATGTCGACCACCAGCTGCGGCAGCTCGCCCAGGCGGTCGACTTCGGCGCGCTGCACGCCGCGCACCTGCTTGAACTCGCGCTGCATGGCTTCGGTGATGCGGCGCAGCTCGCCCAAGTCGTCGCCCGCCACCTTGACCACGATCTGGCCTTTGATCTGCGAAATCGATTCGAGCACGTTGTCGCGGATCGGCTGCGAAAACGCCGGATCGACGCCGGGGATCACCGCCAGTGCGCGGTCCATTTCCTCGATCAGGCCTTCGTGCGTGAGGCCCTTGCGCCACTGTTCGGCCGGCTTCACATCGACAAAGACTTCGGCCATGCTCAGCGTCTTGGGGTCGGTGCCGTCCTCGGGCTGGCCCGATTTGGAGACCACGGTGCGCACCTCGGGGATGCGCCCCAGCGCCTGGCGCGCGAGGCGCAGGATGTTGGAGGCCTCCTGTTGTGAGACGCTCGCGGGCATGTCCCAGTTGACCCAGTAAGTGCCCTCGTTGAGGTCGGGCAAAAACTCCGAACCCAGGCGCGAGGCCGCGCCCATGGCCAGCGCGAAGGCCGCGAGCGCCGACAGCACCACCTTGCGGCGGTTGAGCAGGGCCCAGTCGAGGATGGGACCGTAAAAATTCTTGACCGAGCGCACCACCTTGTTGTCGCCGTGCGGCAGGCCCCGGCGCAGCATCCAGTAGCCCAGCAGCGGCACCAGCGTGAGCGAAAAAATCAGCGCCCCGATCAGCGCGGCCGTGACCGACAGCGCCATCGGCTGGAAGATGCGGCCTTCGTGGCGCTGCAGCGCAAAGATCGGGATGTGCGCGGCGATGATGATCAGCATCGAAAACAGCGTGGGCCGCCCCACCTCGTTGGTGGCCTGCGTGATCAGCGCCTTGCGCTCTTTCTCGTTCATGCCCTCACCGCGCTCGGCCAGGCGGTGCATGATGTTCTCGATCACGATCACCGCGCCGTCGACGATGATGCCGAAGTCCATTGCGCCCAGACTCAGCAGGTTGGCCGGCACGCCCATGACCTTCAGGCCCATGAAGGTGGCCAGCAGCGACAGCGGGATCACCAGCACCACGGCCAGCGTGGCGCGCAGGTTCGACAGGAAGATATACAGCACCAGCGAAACCAGCAAGGCGCCCTCGACCATGTTCTTGAACACCGTGGTCAGCGTCTTGTCCATCAGCCAGGTGCGGTCGTAAAAGGGCACGATTTGCACGCCCGGCGGCAGGCCACGCTCGTTGAGCGCCGCGATCTTGTCTTTGACGGCCTTGAGCACCACGCTCGGGTTCTCGCCCTTGCGCATGATGACGATGCCGATCACCGCGTCGTCGTCCGCGTCCTGGCCGGTGGTGCCCAGGCGCGGCACCGCACCGAGCTTGATCTGCGCCACGTCGCGGATCAGGATCGGTGTGCCATTGCGCGAGGCCAGCACGATCTGGCCGATCTCTTCGGGCGAGCGCAAGAGGCCGATGCCGCGGATCGCGAACTGCTGCGCGCCCTGCGCCACGTAGCTGCCGCCCGCGTTGGAGTTGCCGCGGCCCAGCGCATCGAGCAGGTTCTGGAATGTCAGCTTGTAGGCGCGCAGCTTGTCCAGGTCGGGCTGCACCTCGTACTGTTTGATGAAGCCGCCCATGGCCACCACGTCGGCCACGCCGGGCACCTGGCGCAGCGCACGCTCAATCGTCCAGTCTTCCAGCGTGCGCAGGTCGGTGGTGGTCTGGCCGTCACCGCGCACGCGGTAGCGCATGATCTCGCCCACCGGCGTGGCGTTGGGCGCCACATTCACCTGCGCGCCCTCGGGCAGGTCCACATTGGCCAGGCGCTCGTAGACCTGCTGGCGCGCCAGGTTCACATCGGCCTTGTCGTTGAAGGTGATGACCGAAAACGACAGGCCAAACTGCGTGTGCGAGAACAGGCGGATCGCGTTGGGCAGGCCCGCGAGGTTGGCCTCCAGCGGCAGCGTGACCTGTTTTTCCACCTCTTCGGCGGCGCGGCCCGGGTAGAGCGCGATGACCGTGACCTGGGTGTCGGTCACATCGGGAAAAGCCTCGACCGACAAATTCTTGAACGCGATCACGCCCGCCAGCGCGAACAGCAGCGTGGCCAGCACGATCAAGAGCGGCTGGCTCAGCGCGGAATGGATGAAGCGCTTCACTTGGCGGGCTCCTGCGCGGCCGCGCCGCCCTGCGCGCTGTCACGCGCAATGCGCAGCTCGCGCGCGAGCAAGAGGCCGTTTTGCACCACCACCTGCTCACCGACCTTCAGGCCCTCGCCGATCAGCACCTTTTGCGCGCCCTCGTGGCTGAGCTTGACGTCGCGCGGCGCGAACACGCCGGGCGCCGTTTGCACGAACACATACTGCTGGTTGCCGCGCAGGAACACGGCCGAGGCGGGCACTTCCACGCTCGCGCCCACCTGGCGCTCGTAGTGCGCGCGCGCCAGCATTTCGCTCTTGAGCAGGCGTTGCGGGTTGCCCACCACGGCGCGGACCTTGATGGTGCGCGTGGCCGGGTCGATCTGGTCGGTCACCGCGGCCACGCGGGCCTCGAAACTTTGATCGCCCAGCACTGGCACCTGCAGGCGTACGCGCGTGCCCGCGCGCAGCTCGCGCACATCGGCCTCGTGCGCGTCGATCTGCACCCACAGCGTGCCCGGGTCGGAGACCACGAACAGGGGCGCCGTGCTGGCGTCGGGGCGCACTTCCTGCCCCGGGTTGATGTTGCGCTCGACCACGCTGCCGCGGATGTCGGCGCGCAGGCCCAGCTGCAGGTTCACGCCCGTGCTGCTGCCATACAGGTGGGTGCGGGCCTGGGCGCGCGCCACTTCGGCTTCGGCGCGCGCGCGTTCGGCCTCGGCCAGCTCCAGGTCCTTGCGCGCGACCACGCCGGCCTCGAACAGCTCACGCTGGCGCTGCAGCGCCTGGCGCGCGAGCTGGGCATCGGCCTGCGCGCGCGCGCTGTCGGCCTGGGCCGCGCCGAACTCGGGCGAGGCCAGCTCGGCCAGCACCTGGCCCGGCTGCACGGCCTGGCCGACATCGGCGGTGATGCGTGTGACGCGGCCCGCAAAAGCCGGGTAGATGCGCTGGGTGCGCGTCTCGTCCCAGACCAGGCGCGCGGGCAGGTCGACCGGCACGCTTTCGGCCGACACGGCCGCCGCGGTCACCAGCAGCTTGAGTTGCGGGTGCTCGGCCGGGTAGCGCAGTTGCTGGTTTTCGATGATGGGCAGCGGCACGGCGGCGACGGGCTCGGGCTTGTCCTGGCAGGCGGCCAGGCCCGCGGCAGCGAGGGTGATCAGGAGGGGGCGCAGAAGGTTCACGGTCGGATCTCGGTGGGCAATGCGGGAGGGGGCCACGTCAGCGGGTGTCGGCGGGGGCGCTGCGCAGCTGCCAGGCGCCGAGCGCCTTGGCATGGTCGGCGCGCACGGCCAGCGCCTCGAGCTGGGTCGCGCGCAACGTGCGGCGCGCGTCCAGCAGGTCGGTCAGCGGCAGACCGCCCTTGCGGTAGGCGAGCTCGGCCTGTTCGGCCACGCGCTGCGCCTGCGGCAAGATGGTGTGCTCGTAGCTGTGCAGGCGCGCGCTT
>JACCDU010316280.1_pt1 | contig 12545 bp, 10 predicted proteins | sample 7446081 | NCBI WGS metagenome assembly JACCDU01 (sample SAMN15323447, study PRJNA562643) | freshwater metagenome | isolation source: river surface water | place: USA:Blue River Watershed | collected 2017-08-17 | reverse complement strand
TCTGAAGCGGATAGCGTCGATCATCCGGTCAGCCTCTATGCCGCCACCAAGCGGGCCAATGAACTCATGGCCCACAGCTACAGCCATCTGTACAACCTGCCGGTCACCGGCCTCCGTTTCTTTACGGTGTATGGCCCGTGGGGTCGGCCGGATCAATCGCTGTTTCTGTTTGTCAGCGCCATGTTGAAGAACGAGGCGATTAAGGTCTTTAACGAAGGCAAGATGCGCCGCGACTTTACCTACATTGATGACATCGTCGAAGGGGTCATTCGTGTGCTCGATAAGCCGGCGACGCCGGATGCCGCGTTTGATCCGCAGCACCCGCTACCGCATACCGGCCGGGCGCCGTATCGCATCTTCAATATTGGTAATAGCGACCCCGTACCGTTGATGGACTTTATTGAAGCGATTGAAGGTTCGCTGGGTATGACCGCCGAGAAAAACTTCCTGCCGCTGCAGGCCGGCGATGTGACCGAGACCTTTGCCGATACGCAGGCGCTGGATACCTGGGTCGGCTTCAAACCTGCGACCAGCGTCCGTCAGGGCGTGGGGCAGTTTGTTGACTGGTATCGCAATTATTACCGGGTGTGATTCACCGGATTGTCATCAAGTGGACACTAAGATACAGACATGATCAGCGCAAACTGCTGATTTAATCTGGATGGATTTCACATCATGAATTCGACGCTCCCCGTGTTGCTCTGCCTGAATGCCGGTTCTTCCAGCGTCAAGTTTTCTGTCTATGAGGTATCTGGCACGGCGGGGCAAGATGACTTAGCGCTCCTGTTCGGTGGTCAAATCGAAGGGCTGCTCACGCAACCACACTTCAAGGTGTGTGATGCACAGGGCGGCGTACTGAATGAGCGCCAGTGGGATGCGCCGAAGCGCCGGGCTGAGGCGGTAGAAATTATTCTGGACTATGTGCGTACGGCGACGACAGGTTACCACCTGGCTGCGGTGGGGCATCGAGTAGTGCTGGGCGGCGTTGAATACCCGCATGCCGTGGTGGTTGATGATGCCGTATTGTCGGTGCTTGATCACTATGCCGTGATTGTCCCCAGTCATCAGCCGGCCGAAATCGAGGCCATCCGCTTGTTGCGGGCGTCGCATCCGGATCTGCTGCAGGTCGTGTGTTTTGACTCAGCCTTTCACCGGACGAAATCGGAAGTCGCTGATCTATACGCGCTGCCATTGAGCTACCGTGACAAAGGCATCCGGCGCTGGGGCTTTCATGGTTTGTCCTACGATTACATCAGCAGCGAATTGCCGGCGCTGGACCCGCGACTGGCCACGGGCAAAACCGTGGTCATGCATCTGGGCAGTGGGGCCAGTCTGTGCGGCTTGCAGGGTGGGCGTAGCGCCTATACCTCGATGGGTTTTTCGCCCCTGGATGGGCTCATGATGGGTACCCGCTGTGGTTCACTGGACCCGATGATTCCGTTGTATCTGATACAGCAGTACCAGATGTCAGCGGCAGCGGTGGAAAAGCTGCTGATTAAGGATGCCGGTTTGCTCGGTGTTTCGGGCCTCTCAAATGACATGCGTGACCTGGAACAGAGTACGGAGGCCAATGCCAAACTGGCCATCGATCTATTCGTGGAGATGCTGGCCCGTGAAACCGGGGCCGCCATGGCGTCGATCCGCGGTCTGGATGGCATCGTCTTTACGGCCGGTATTGGCGAACACTCGCCCTTGATCCGGTCACGGGTCTGTGAGGCCTTAGCCTGGGCGGGGGTGACACTTGATCCGGCCAGTAATGCATCCGCGGTTACAGGCGCGCGCCGGATCTCCACCGATGAGAGCCGTGTAGCGGTGTGGATCATCCCGACGAATGAAGAGCTCGTCATCGCGCGCGACACCTGGCGGCTGGCGAAATCCTGAGGTCTTAAGCTGACGTGTCAGCGTATCCGTGTTCACGGAAGTCGCTGCATTTTGTTGAGACGCTTGTATCTTTCTGGAAAGATAGTTAACATGTGGTCATGTTCAATGATGATAAATACCAATGGTCGGTACAGCATGATCCGCTGGTTGTACCGCTATTTCTGAACCTGGAGCGTGCCCGGAAGATGGCGCATGACCAAGCCCGTAAGGTTTGGGATCGCCATGGGCTCACGCCATCGGAGTTCGACGTCTTGGCCGTTTTACGCAACGTCGAAGCGCCGCATGAGCTGACGCCCGGCCAGATCCAGGATCGGGTGCTGCTCACTTCCGGCGGTTTGACCAAGGTGATTCATCTGCTGGAAGAGAAGGGCTTTGTCGAACGTTTTGTGGCGCGCGACGATAACCGCGTCAAACCTGTACGACTGACTACGTCGGGAGTTACCTGTATTGCCCAAGCCATGCAGGAGCTCTCTGAAATGACCGGTGCCTGGATCAGATCGCTGATGCCTGAGAAGGATATTCAGGCAACAACCCGCATGTTGCGCAAGATTGCCGAACAATGAAGCAGAGACGTCTATCCCCACTTTATTTGTCGCTATTGCTTATAGGCATGATCAGCGGCTGTGCACCCATGCCCGAACTTGGGCCATTGGCCGACGCCCGCGCACCGGAAAGCCTGGTGAGCACACAAAGTTTGAAAGCGCCGGAAGCTGCCTGGCCGGATGACCGCTGGTGGGAAAAGTACAACGACCCGCAACTCAATCAGTTGATTGCTGAAGGTCTGGCCGATGCCCCCGATCTAAAAGCCGCACAGGCGCGCTTGCGCCGTTCGGAAGCGCAGTCGCAATCGGTCGGCTCCGTGCTTTATCCGCAGCTCAGTGCCAATGGCACCGTCTTTGGTCAGGAAGTCAGTACCAATTACATTGTGCCCTCGCCTTATACCCCGCAGGGCTGGTATTCCTACGGGCAGGCGACGCTTAATTTCAACTGGGAAATTGATTTCTGGGGCAAGAATCGTGCTGCACTGGCAGCCGCTGTTTCGGAGAGCCAGGCGCGGCGTGCGGATGTGGCACAGGCGCGTTTGATACTGACGACGGCGATTGCGCGGAGTTATGCCGATCTGGCCCGCTTCATGGCGGATCGGGCGACGGCCGAAAAAGCATTAGAGATTCGCACCAAGACCTGGGCGCTCTTTGCCGAGCGGCAGAAGCAGGGGCTGGAAAACACCGGTGCCGTGAGTCAGGCTGAAGGTAAAAAGCATCTGGCAGAAAATGATCTGGTGCAAATTGATGTGCGCATTGCCGAAACGCGCAATCGTCTGGCGGCGCTGGTGGGCGCTGGCCCGGACCGTGGGCTGCAGATCACGCCCCCGAAAACACTGATGGCCACGACTTATGCGCTGCCTGCGGATATCGGTATTAACCTGGTGGGCCGACGGCCGGATATCGTGGCGACGCGTTGGCAGGCCGAAGCCTCGCAAAGCCGGATCGAGCAGCGTCAGGCCGCCTTTTATCCCAACGTGAATATTGCTGCGTTTGTCGGTGGTCAATCGCTCGGAATCAACAAACTGATCGAGTCGGGCTCCTACATGAGTAACGCCGGCCCGGCCATTTATCTGCCGATCTTTCTGGGAGGTAAGTTGCGGGCGGACTTGAACGTGGCGCGGGCAGAATATGACGAAAACGTTGCCAATTACGAGAAGACACTGATTCAGGCGTTGAACGAAGTGGCCGATGTCGCAGCCGGTCTGCAGCAGCTCAACAAGCAGGTGCGTCTTGCCGATCAGAGTGTGGCGGCACAAACGCAGGGGCTGACGGTTGCGGCTAACCGCTACAAAGGTGGGCTGGCCAATTACCTGGATGTGTTGGTTGCCGAAGATGAGCTGCTGAGCAGCTGGCGCGTGCAAACCGATGTGCGTACTCGTGCGTTCATTCTCGATGTGGCGCTGACCAAGGCCCTGGGTGGTGGTTATCAGACGGATGCCGCTGCAGATCGTCGCCAAGATAAAAAGAGTGAGGAATTTCCCCGATGAGCCGTAAGCAACAGATTGTTAACAAACTGGCCGAACGTAAAAAGGCATTCTCAATCCTCGGTGCGGTGGTTGCCATTTGCACCGTGGCCTTTGGTTTGTACTGGGGGTTGTATGGATCACGTTATGTGAGTACCGATAACGCCTATACCGCCACGGAAATTGCTCAGGTCACGCCCGAAGTGGATGGCACCATTGCAGCGGTACGCGTGGTGGACACCAACAGCGTTAAGGCAGGCGATGTCCTGGCCGAAATTGATCCGCGGGATATGCAGGTTGCTTACGACAAGGCTAAGGCCAACTTTGACCGCGCTAAAATTGACTTTGAGCGACGCAAGGCGCTGTCAGCCTCCGGTTCGGTGTCTGCTGATGAACTGACCCGTTCGGAAAACGATCTGGCGCTGGCCAGTGCCAACTTTCGTGAGGCTTCGCTGAATCTGGAACGTACCACGATCAAATCACCGATTGACGGTGTCGTGGCCAAGCGCCAGGTGCAGCTGGGCCAACGTGTACGGGCTGGTACACCGCTCATGGTGATCGTGCCGTTGCATAAGCTGCATGTGGATGCCAACTTTAAGGAAAGCGAGCTGGAGAAGATTCAGGTGGGTCAGCCGGTGCGCCTTACCTCGGATCTCTACGGCAGCCGTGTGGTGTATCACGGTGTGGTCGACGGGTTTTCGGGCGGAACGGGGGCGGCCTTTGCCACCATTCCGGCACAGAATGCGACGGGTAACTGGATCAAGGTCGTGCAGCGTGTGCCGGTTCGCATTCGTCTGAAACCGGAAGAGTTGGCTGAAAACCCGTTGAGCGTGGGTGTCTCGATGCGCGTGCGCGTGGATACCCGGGCCGACTGATGTCCGTAGCAGACAAAACCCCACAGCCGCTGACGGGCTGGCAGTTGTGGGCGGCGGCGATGTTCCTGTCCATGGCGAACCTCATCGCCATTCTGGACATGACGATTGCCAATGTCTCGGTGCTCACCATTGCAGGCGGCCTGGCAGTCACGCCAACCCAGGGGACCTGGGTCATTACGTCCTATGCCGTGGCCGAAGCGATTACCGTGCCGCTGACCGGCTGGTTTACCCAGCGCTATGGGTCAGTTCGCGTGTTTGTCATTGCCATGGCGGCCTTTGGCCTATGTTCGGCACTAGCCGGGATGTCTTCCTCGCTCGGCTTCCTGGTCTTTGCGCGGGTGCTGCAGGGCATGGCCGGTGGGCCGCTGATGCCCTTGTCACAAACCCTGCTGCTGCGCATTTTTCCGAAAGAAAAAGCGGGTGCGGCAACCGGTATCTGGGCCATGACCACGCTGGTCGGCCCGGTGCTTGGCCCCATTCTCGGTGGGTGGATCTGCGATAACTACACCTGGCCCTGGATCTTTCTCATTAATCTACCGATTGCCGCCGCGTGTGCCTGGATCTGCTGGAAAATTCTGCGCTCGTATGAAACCCGCATCGTCCGCAACCCGATTGATATGGTGGGTTTTGCACTCCTCATTATCTGGGTTGGTGCTTTGCAGATCATGCTCGATGAAGGCAAGAACCTCGATTGGTTTTCATCGAACATCATCATCGCGTTGGCCATTACCGCCGTGGTAGGCTTCGCCGCGTTCATGATCTGGGAATTGACGGCAGAGCACCCCATTGTGGATTTGCGGGTGTTCCGACATCGTGGCTTTAGTGCTGCTGTGCTTACCATCTCGCTCACCTTTGCCGGTTTTTTTGCGGCCAATGTGCTAACGCCGCTCTGGCTACAGAGCTTCATGGCCTACACCGCGACTGATGCCGGTATGACGACGGCCTGGATCGGCATCATGGCCTTTCTGACAGCACCAGCCGTGGCCGGGATGTCCATGAAAATGGATCCGCGTAAACTGGTCTTTGTCGGAGTGCTCTGGCTGGGCCTCATGACCCTATACCGCACCGTCGCAACCACTGATATGACCTACTGGGATGTTGCCTGGCCCTTGATGTTACTGGGTCTGGGTATGCCGTTCTTCTTTATTCCTTCCACCGCTGCGGCACTGGCCAGTGTGGATGAGGCGGAAACCAACTCAGCAGCCGGCCTGATGAACTTCATGCGCACGCTGTCCGGTGCCATCGCCACGTCAATGGTGACTTCCTATTGGGAGGATGAAATCACCCGTAACCGGGCCGAGCTGGTGGGGGTCATTGATCCAGCGCGAATGACCTACACTCAGCTCATTGAGCAGGGCATGACCGATGCGCAAGCAGCGGCGGTACTGGAGCGCATGGTGACGGAACAGAGTGTCATGCTCGCGACCAACGAATTAATGCTGGTTGTGGCGTTAATGCTGATATTCTCGGCTTTCGTGATCTGGCTGGTGCCGAAGCCCACGCGGACGATTGATCCTTCCGCAGCACATTAATGATTGACCGACACTCCAAGGAGCCCAACATGAGCAAATCAGGCCTTTTATCGCTAATTCTGGCGGGAGCTCTGGTGCAGACATCGGTTGCTTCAGCCTGTACGGCAGTCGATGTGCAAGCCAAGGATGGTACGGTCGTCGCCAGCAGGACCATGGAATGGTTCTTCGATATGCAGTGGCAAGTGGTGAGTATGCCTCAAGGCACGGATTACACCATGACGGCGCCGGCATCGACTGGGCTCCCGGCGGTGAGCCAACAGACACGTTATGGCATTGTTGGAATATCCACCGGCATTATTGCAGGCACAACCTTTCTGGAAGGCCAGAACACCGCCGGTTTAGGTATGAGCGCTAATTTTCTGCCGGGGTTCACCGAATATCAGAAAGTGACCGCGCAGGATAAAGCCTATGTCTCGATTCTGGATTTCGGGACTTGGGCATTAGGGTCCTTTGCCAGTGTGGCGGAACTTAAAACCGGTTTGAAAGGCCTCAAGGTTTGGTATGACCCATCCTTGAAGACAGGCCCGACACCGCCAACGCTGCATTATGTGTTTAATGACCGATCCGGTCATGGCATCGTGGTCGAGTTTGTCGGTGGCGAAATGAAGATCCACGACAATAAGGTCCATGTACTGACCAATGCACCTACTTATGACTGGCATGTGACCAATTTGCGTAACTACATCAATATTGGCACCACCGTAAATGCCAATGTCAAAATCAATAACGCAGATCTGACCGCTCTGGGGTCTGGTGGTAACACCATGGCGTTGCGGGCTGATTATTCGCCACCCTCGCGTTTTGCCCGAGCCGCGTTCCTGCGTGCCTATAGCCCACAGCCGGCAACAAAAGAAGAGGCATTACAACTGACGGCACATATTCTGAACAATGTGGATATTCCCAAGGGGGTGGCTGGAGAAACCTTGGGCAAGGAAACCGCCTGGGATACGACGCAGTGGGTCGCTTTGAAAGATCTGACGAATAATCAGTTCTACATTGCCGATTACGATCACCGGACGAACTTTGTCAAAATTGATATGAGTCAGTTGGCGCAGAGTACGACCGTGACGAAGAAGCTGATTGGGAGTTTGCCGTATCCGGCACCCGCAGATATTTCTGCTGTAATGAAGTAGCGTTTGATCCACGCATTTTCGCACTTTCCGAGCCGGTATAATCCGGCATGGCGTCTCCGTAGTTAAATGGATATAACTTTCCCCTCCTAAGGGAAGATTAGTGGTTCGATTCCACTCGGGGACACCACGTTACTTACCCGTGGATACTGCACCCCATGAAATATCTGATAACCCTGGCAATCATTGGCCTGTTGATCTGGCTGTGGCGTGCGCAATCCCGAAATAAGGCCACAGACCTTGGCTTGCCCATGGTGGGTGCGCCAGCGCCGGCGTTTGAATTACCCGATACACGGGGAAATCGTCACACGCTGGCCGATTACCGGGGGCGCTGGGTGGTGCTCTATTTTTACCCCAAGGCTGATACGCCGGGGTGTACTCGGCAGTCCTGTAAGTTCCGCGATGACTGGCATAGCTTTCAGCAAATGGGCGTTGCACTGGCCGGTATCAGTGCCGATACGCCGGCCGCCAATGCGGCGTTTGCGCTTAAATTCCATTTGCCATTTCCATTGTTCTCTGACACGGGTGGGGCGTTTGCCCGCCAGTATGGTGCCTGGATGAATCTGGGTATTACCGGATTTCCACGTCGCTATACATACATCATTGATCCGGATGGCCGTATCGCCAAGGTTTACACCGATGTTTCGGTATCCGAGCACAGTGAAGAAGTGCTGGCGGACCTCAAGCGTTTGATGGGGTACTGAGATGCCGTTGCTGTCGGTGAATGCGGGCTGCCTAGCATACGGCGATGTACCGTTGCTGGACCATGTGGATTTTCAGATTGATGCCGGTGAGCGCGTTGCGCTGATTGGCCGTAACGGCACGGGTAAATCCTCCCTGCTGGCGGCCATTGCCGGTTTGCGGGCGCTGGATGACGGCCAGGTTTGGAAAGCACCGGATTTGCGCATTACCTATGTCGCCCAGGAGCCCGAATTTGAACCGGGCGCTACGGTGTTTGATGCGGTGGTGGGCGGACTGGGCGACCAGTCCCGCTTACTCGCGGCGTATCACGAGTTGTCGCACCGCCTGGCAGATATGCCTGAAGCCGAGCGGGCAGGGGCCCTCGATGAGCTAGCTCGGTTGCAGCATGAGCTGGAAGCCAGCGATGCCTGGCAACAGAATGCACTGGCAGAACGGGTGATTGCCGAGTTTCATCTGAACGCCGATGCCCGTATTGACGATCTATCCGGTGGTCAGAAGAAACGGGTGGCCCTGGCGCGTGGCCTGGTTTGCGAGCCGGATGTGCTGCTGCTCGACGAGCCGACCAACCACCTGGATATTGCTGCTATCGACTGGTTGGAAAATCTGTTGCTGGCACGGAACGTGGCACTGCTTTTCATTACCCACGACCGACGCTTTCTGGATCGCTTGGCAACGCGGATTGTGGAGCTGGACCGTGGGCTACTCAGTAGTTATCCAGGATCTTTTACCAAATATCAGGAACGCAAAGCCCAGCGGCTGCATGAAGAGTCGCTGGAGCAGGCGCGCGCCGATAAGCTGCTGGCCCAGGAAGAAATTTGGATCCGCAAAGGCGTGGAGGCGCGCCGTACCCGTGCCGTGTTCCGCGTGCAGCGCCTGGATCAACTGCGTGCCGAGCGTGCGGCACGCCGTAATCAGCAGGGTCAGGTGGCCATGCGCGTTGATTCTGGTGATACGTCGGGTGCGCTGGTCGCTGATCTGATTAACGTTTCCAAGTCTTACGGCGACCGCAAGATTATTGATAATTTCAGCGGGCGCATTATGCGCGGTGATCGTGTCGGCTTGATTGGTCCGAACGGTGCTGGTAAAACCACGATGCTGCGCTTAATCCTCGGTGAGATCGAGCCCGATAGTGGCACGGTGAAGCGTGGGACAAAACAGCAGGTGGCCTACTTTGACCAGTTCCGCACGGCGCTGGACCCGGAGGCACCACTGCATGAAGTCATTTCCCCCGGCTCAGATTATGTTGAGGTCGGTGGTCATCGCACGCATGTGATGAGCTACCTGGGCGACTTTCTATTCTCACCGCAGCGTGCGCGTTCCCCGGTCAAATCGCTTTCTGGTGGCGAACGCAACCGCCTGCTGCTCGCCCGGTTGTTTGCACGACCGGCCAATATTCTGGTGCTGGACGAACCGACCAACGACCTGGATATCGATACGCTGGAATTACTGGAAAGCCTGCTACAGGACTACCAGGGCACCATTCTGCTGGTCAGCCACGACCGGAGCTTCCTCGATAACGTCGTGACTCAGGTCATTGCGGCAGAGGGGGACGGGCAATGGCGCGAATTTGTGGGCGGTTATAGCGACTGGGCGGCATGGCATGCGGCGCAGACCAAGAGCGTGGAAAAAGTCAGTGCCGGCAAACCGGTGAGTAAGTCCGCTGAATCGTTATCAGCCGCACCGGCTACCGGTAGCCGCGCCACCAAGTTGAGCTACAAAGAGCAGCAACAACTGAATGCGTTGCCCGGCCAGATTGAAGCGCTGGAAGCCGAACAGGCAGCATTGATGGACAAGGTGAATGACCCAGCCACCTATGCCAGCGACCCGGGCGCGGCACAGGGGATGGCCAACCGGCTGGCGGCCATTGATGAAGAGTTGCTGGTCCTGCTTGAGCGCTGGGAGGCGCTCGAAGCAAAGACCGGTAAGGCCTAACAGGAGCGATCAGCTTAAAACCGGGTAGTCCGTATAACCGGTTTCCGCGCCACCATAAAAAGTATTCGGATCGGGTTCGTTGAGCGGGGCGTTTTCACGCAGTCGGCGCACCAGATCCGGGTTGGCAATAAAAGGCCGGCCAAAGGCCACCATATCGACTAGGTTAGCGCCCAGTAATGCCTCGGCGCTGGTGGCGTTGTAGCCGCCACAGGTCATGAGCGTACCGACGAAGGCTTCACGGAGTTGCAGGCGGAATGCCGGTGTCAGTGGTGCGCCACCGGCCCAGTCTGGTTCGGCAATGTGCAGGAAAGCGATGTTGCGCTGGCTGAAGGCTTTCGCCAGATAAAGCGCCATCTCGGTGGATTCCGTGTCATCAATGTCGTTGAACACACCCTGTGGCGAGAGGCGCACGCCGACCTTGTCTGCACCAATGGCGGCAACGACGGCATTGACCACTTCCAGCAGGAAGCGCGCTCGGTTCTCCAGGCTGCCACCATAGGCATCGGTACGCTGGTTGCTGTTAGGCGACAGAAACTGGTTCAGCAAATAGCCGTTGGCGGCATGCACTTCCACAAAATCAAAACCGGCCTTGACGGCGTTACGGGCGGCGGTTGCGTAATCGGCCACAATGCTAGGTAGCTCGCTCGCTTCTAGTGCGCGGGGCATGGCCGTGGGCACATTGGCCGGTGTGCCATCGGGCTGGATGACAAAGCACTGGCCTTTGGCCTGAATGGCTGACGGCGCCACCGGGTCGGCACCGCCCGGTTGCAGGAGCGGATGAGAGATCCGGCCGACGTGCCAGAGTTGCAATGCCATGTGACCACCCTGGGCGTGGACGGCATCAACCACGGTTTTCCAGCCGGCAATCTGTGCCTCGCTATAGATACCCGGTGTCCAGGCATAGCCCTGACCCTGTTGCGAGATCTGTGAGGCTTCACTGATGATCAGTCCGGCGCTGGCACGCTGGGCGTAATAGGTGGCGTTCAGTGCGGTTGCTGCATCACCGGCACCCGCACGGGAGCGGGTCATGGGTGCCATGGCGATACGGTTGCTGAGGCGGGTTTTGCCGACGGTCGTTGGGGTAAAAAGCAAGGCATCGCTCATCATAGGCTCCGTCTTCGAAAAGATTGCTGGGGGTTACTGAATCTGCCAATCCAGCTTGAATTCGCCGTAACCGTTGGTGGCCAGATGTTCGGCCAGCCAGGGCATGCAGGTTTCCAGCGTTTCGGGCAGTGTCCAGGGGGGGTTAATGATGAACATGCCGCTTCCGGTCATGCCCAGGCCATCACTCGCTGCGTGTTGGGTCGATAGCGTGACATGCAGCCAGTTGGGGGCGCCTAGTTTCAACAGGCGCTGCGGTAGTTCAACGGCCTCTCGGCGCGCCAGTTGCGGATACCACACGGCATAGGTGCCGGTGGCAAACCGTTGCATGGTGTCCTTCAGGCTGGCGACGACTTTGCCGTAGTCGGTTTTGTCTTCATACGACGGGTCAATCAGCACGGCAGCACGGCGGGCCGGTGGCGGCATCAGTGCCTTGAGCCCGGCCAGGCCATCGGCCACATTGATCTGTGTGCGCTTCTGAACAAACTTCATGGTCTGGGCGAGTAGCGGTGCATCGGTGCTATGCCGCTCGAAAAAACGCAGTGGATCGGCAAAGCGCGTGCAGTAGCCTGAAATCCAGGGGGAGCCCGGGTAGTGTTTCAAGGCCGGGCTGGCGTTGGCTGCTTTCACGATTTCACGATAGCGGGCCACGGCCTCCGGGAGTTCATCTTCCGGGAGATCCCAGAGCTTGCCGATGCCGGTGGTCCATTCACCGGTTTTACGGGCCATGGTGCTTTCCACCAGATACATACCGGCGCCAGCATGGGTGTCCAGCACCATGAAGGGTTTGTCCTTCTGGCTGTAGTAATCCAGGATCTGGATCCAGACCAGGTGTTTGAGCACGTCGGCGGGGTTGCCGGCATGAAAGGCGTGGCGATAACTCAGCATGGGGTTTCTACGGTTAGAGGAGGGGCGCCATCAACTGGGCGGCGTTTTCTTTCAGGCGTTCGAGTAACGGACGATCCTGCCAGCCGGTGGCATCGACGGGCACCGACCGCTCCAGATAATGTGTCTGCAGGTCACGGACCTGACGGCTGAAGACGGCATCATAGATCATGAGGGTGATTTCATAGTTCAGGCGCAGGCTGCGCATGTCCAGATTGACGGAGCCAAAAATGGTGAATCGGCGATCAACCACCAGACTCTTGGTGTGCAGTAGCCCGCCGGTAAATTGCTGAATCTTCACGCCGGCGGCCAGTAGGTCGCCCATATAACTGCGGCTGGCGTAACGCACCAGCTTGGAATCGACCCGTTGCGGCACGATCAGCGTGACATCCACGCCGCGGCAGGCGGCTGTTTGCAGCGCCTGGAACAGGGCATCATCCGGCACGAAGTACGGTGTCGTCAGCACCACTTCTTCGCGCGCATCGAGTACGGCGCTCAG
>JACCDU010099667.1_pt1 | contig 12546 bp, 12 predicted proteins | sample 7446081 | NCBI WGS metagenome assembly JACCDU01 (sample SAMN15323447, study PRJNA562643) | freshwater metagenome | isolation source: river surface water | place: USA:Blue River Watershed | collected 2017-08-17 | reverse complement strand
AGCGGGAGTAACTACACCTAGGTCACTCACACCTAATGAGATCAACTTTGTCCGCGCATACTCTTGGAAAGCGGCAACGCACCACAGCGCAATTGGAATCCACGCAGGAACACCAATTACATACAGGGTGTAAAACCAGAGCGCTTCACTGATTCGGTCGACAACAGAGTCAAGGGTTGCACCCCACTTGCTGTCACGCTGCTGGAATATTGCAACGCTTCCATCGATTCCATCGCAAAAGAGCGAGAAAACTAGGAAGCCAATAGACCACCACGTCTGGGCCGTTAAAGCGGTACCGACAGCACCTAACAAACCTAAGTAGGTAAGGGCATTTGGTGAGATGCGAAGCAAAGTACAAATCAAGCCAAAGCGATATGAAATATTGAGCCAAGCTCCGACGATGCCCTTTGTTTCTGCATCGCTATGCAAAGAACTCCACTTTGCCTTGAACTCTTGGTTACTGAGCATCATTGAGCTTTCTGTAGATTTCTTGGGTGGCTGTCGAACTATTCATTGTGTAAAAGTGTAAGCCCGGAGCACCTGCTGCGAGCAGCTCTTTGCACAGTGATGTCGCTATCTCTACTCCTAGTTCACGCACAGCTTGTGGATCATTTTCAACTGCGGCGAAGGCTTCGGCGATTTGTGGAGGAATTGGAGTTCCACCAAGTTCAGCCATGCGATGAAGCAACTTGACGTTGGTGACCGGCAGGATGCCGGGAATGATTACTAAATTGGATCCGCGTGCCTCAAGTGCTTCAACTAATCGGGTGTACCGCTTTGCTTCAAAGAAAAATTGGGTGGTGGCAAAGGTTGCACCTAGTTCCTCTTTGCGAATAAGAACATCTACATCTTTATCAAAATCACCATGTGAGGCAGGGTGACCATCTGGGAATGCAGCAACTCCGATTGTGAATCCACCAAACTCATCAGCTAATTGAACTAATTCATCGGCATGATTGAATCCACCTGGTGTTGGAGTCCATGGCGCACTTGGTCCCCCAGTTGGATCTCCACGCAGTGCCAAAATACTTGTGATGCCTGCTTCTTTATAACTGTGCAAAATTGCGATCAATTCATCACGAGTAGATCCAACACATGTCAGGTGAGCAACAGTTGAAATACCTGTCCGCTTAGTAATTTCTTGAGCAATGCGAATTGAACGATCGCGGGTTGATCCACCAGCCCCATATGTAACTGAGACAAAGTCTGGGGAGATTGATTTAAGCCCTTCGATGGCAGCCCACAGGCGTTCTTCACCCTCAACATCCTTTGGAGGGAAGAACTCGAATGAGTACGAAGTGCGAAGTACCACGGAGTGAGGGTACCGTTACCGCGTGAGTTCAGAGCCGAAGGCAACATTAAAGAGCGTGCGAAGCGCCGTTGAAGAAGAGTTAAGCATCTTCCTTAACCGCGAGAGCACATATCTGAATTCGATCTCATCTGATTTATCACCCGTTTCCGATGCCCTGACCTCCTTCTTATTAGATAGCGGTAAGCGTCTACGTCCCTTGTTTGCCTATGCAGGATTTACTGCAGCTGGTGGAGCGATCGAGAAATCAACTACCCGGGCGATGGCGGCATTAGAACTCTTGCAAGCGTGTGCTTTGATTCATGATGATCTGATGGATGGTTCAGATACACGTAGAGGTAAGCCATCGATACATCGACACTTTGAATCTATCCATATTCAGCATCAACTCGATGGCCCCGCGCCTCAATACGGATTATCTGCTGCGGTGCTTCTGGGTGATCTAGCACTTGTGTGGTCTGATCAAATGCTCAACAGCGCCGGATTATCGACAGAGCAATACTCGCGAATGATTCCTTTGTATAACGAGATGCGTGTTGAGTTAATGGCTGGTCAGTTCTTGGATATTCATGAACAAACTCAAAAGGACACCAGCACGGAACGTTCTATGAAAATTGCGCGTTACAAGTCGGGTAAGTACACAATTGAACGTCCCCTTCACTTAGGTGCCGCAATGAGTGCAAATCTGAATAGTGAAATCTTTGCTGCACTTTCGGCATACGGTCTACCATTGGGCGAAGCTTTCCAACTTCGTGATGATCTTTTAGGTGTCTTTGGTGATCCGTCAGTGACAGGTAAGCCTGCCGGTGATGATCTTCGTGAAGGTAAGCGAACAGTTTTGATTGCAATGACCCATGAGCGCCAATCCCCCGCGCAGGCTGAGATCTGCAAAAAGTACTTTGGTCGTGCAGATCTTGACGCTCAAGGTGTTGCGGTACTTCAGGAAATCATTGAAACAACAGGTGCTCGTGCCGAACTTGAAACAACTATTGAAAAACTTACCGATTCTGCCCTAGCGGCTGCTCAATCATCACAATTCACCAACGATGGAAAGGCTTTGCTCGTCGAGCTAGCTAACATCGCAACAAAAAGGAGTGCTTAAATGCCTGCTCGCGTCAAAGGACCCACAGATCATGTCGTCATCGTTGGAGCAGGTTATGCCGGCTTAAGCGCTGCACTACGTCTGGCAGGTGCAGGTCGCAAGGTAACTGTCATTGAACGTGAAGCTGTTCCTGGTGGTCGAAGCGGTTTACTGCAAAAAGATGGCTACTCCTTTGATACCGGGCCTTCTGTACTAACAATGCCTTCATTGATTCAAGATGCATTTAGCTGTGTCGGAGAAGACATGAAGGATTGGGTTGAATTGATGCCTATATCCCCTTTGTATCGCGCCTTTTATGCAGATGGATCTCAATTAGATGTTCATGCAAATACAGCACAGATGGAGGCTGAGATTGCAGAGAAAATTAGCCCAGAAGAGGCTGCAGGTTACGCAAAGTATGTAGATTTTGTGACCAAGTTATACAAGTATGAAATGAATGATTTTATTGATCGCAATATTGATTCACCATTTAATCTCTTAACACCTAACCTTGCACGTTTGATTGCACTTGGTGGTTTCCGCCGACTTTCTCCAAAGGTTAATCAGTTTATGAAGGATCCACGTTTGCAGAAGGTGTACTCATTCCAGGCGATGTATGCCGGAGTGAGCCCACAGCAAGCATTAGCAATTTATGCGGTTATTGCATACATGGATTCAGTCAATGGTGTCTTCTTCCCTAAAGGTGGAATGCATGCGGTACCACGCGCGATGGCGGCGGCTGCACAAAAGCATGGAGTAGAATTCAAATACAGCACAACGGTTTCAAAGGTAGATGTGGAAAATGGTCGCGCAAAGGCGGTCATCACCGAAGATGGTCAACGCATTGAGTGCGATGCGATCATTTTGAATCCAGATCTGCCTGTTGCTTGGCGCGATCTACTGGGTAAAACCCCATTGAATGTGAAGCGTCTTAACTACTCCCCTTCATGTGTAACTATGTTGGTGGGCTCTTCCAAGAAGTACGACTTTGCCGCTCACCACAATATTCACTTCGGTGAATCATGGGATGGCGTCTTTGATGAGTTAATCAAGAAGAAGCAGTTGATGAGCGACCCAAGTGTTTTGGTCACAATTCCTTCACTAGATGATCCCGCTTTAGCTCCTGCAGGAAAGACTTCTTACTATGTTCTATTCCCTACTCCCAACCTGACGGCAGATATTGATTGGACCAAGCAAACCAAGCCTTACCGAGATCACATGGTTGAAACACTTGAGCAACGGGGATACACAGGTTTTGGTGATGCAATTGAGACTGAAGTCGTAACAACTCCGCTTGATTGGAAAAATCAAGGAATGGAAGAAGGTGCACCATTTGCTAGTGCGCATACCTTCTTCCAAACTGGTCCATTTAGACCACGCAATATGGCTGCTGGAATTGAAAATGTTGTCTTTGCCGGATCTGGCACACAACCAGGAGTTGGCGTACCAATGGTTTTGATTTCGGGTCGTCTTGCTGCAGAACGTATTGTGGGACCAGTTAAGTAAATGGATGAGTTAACCGCTGCAGGGATTACAGATCCCGATCTTCGCGCATCCTACGAAGAATGCAAGCGGCTCAATGCACTACATGGAAAGACTTACTACTTAGCAACTTTGCTACTGCCCAAGGCAAAACGTCCCTTTGTTCATGCGCTGTACGGCTTTGCACGTTATGCCGACGAAATCGTAGATGACTTAGCATCCGAACTAAGTGTTGAAGAAAAGGCTCAAGTTCTGAGCAAGTGGGGAAATGGTGTTTTGGCAGATCTCAAAAAAGGCACAAGCCAGGATCATGTAGGTCGTGCCTTGATTGATACCGTCAAACGTTTTGATATCCCCCACGAACACTTTGAGGCTTTTTTGCACTCAATGACTATGGATTTAACGGTTCAAGAGTATGAAAGTTATGAGGATTTACTCGAGTACGTCTATGGCTCTGCCGCTGTAATCGGTCTTGAAATGGTTCCAATTCTGGGCCCACTTCACAATGATGCTTTTGAAGCGGCGAAGAAACTTGGAATTGCTTTCCAGTTAGCTAACTTTATTCGGGATGTCGATGAGGATCTTGATCGTGGGCGTGTATATCTGCCCCTTAAGGAGCTAGATCAGTTTGGTGTTACTCGTGAGATGCTTGAAGAGCGTGTGCTGACACCAGAAATTGTTGAAGCGTTGAAGTTCCAAATCGCTCGAGTTCGCCAATTACAGGCAGAGGCTGCACCTGGGATAAAAATGCTCGAAGCATCAAGTCGCCCATGCATTGAAGCGGCAAGCACTTTGTACTGTGGCATCGTGGATGAGGTAGAAAAGATCGGTTATGACATCTTCAATCACAGAGCCAAGACATCGACAGCTCGAAGAATTCGTGTTGCGGGTGCTGCTTTTGTTAAGCGACAACTGATTTCACGCTAAAGTAACAACCACGGGAGCCCACAAGGCTGAGAGGGTCTGAGATTCAGACCGACCGATTGACCCATCCGGTAATGCGGATGTGGAAAGGAATGAACTATGTCAACCACTTTATTTACAGCCTGGGGCTATGAAGTATCAATTCTTGAATTCACAGCAGCGGTCGCTTCATTTATTGGTGTTTATCTTGGAACAACTGGAAAACGAATCACATGGCCTTGGTGGGTTTTAAGCAGCGGTTTGTACGGTCTCTTTTTCTACCAGGTAGATCTTTTTGCAAGTGCAATTCTGCAAATTGTTTTCATAGGTGCAGCGATTTATGGTTGGTTTGGATGGGCACCAACAGGAGCTGTACCTGGAAGGATCTCTACCCGCAACAGAGTAGGAGTTGCGATTGGAACTCTTGTAAGTGTTGCGGTGCTATCTCCTGTGTTGGCAGAGCTTAAAGCTGCTGCAACCTGGACCGATGCCTTCATCCTTATCGGTTCAATTGTTGCGCAATTGCTCATGGTGTATGAGAAGTATGAGACTTGGGTACTTTGGCTTATCGTCAATGTAGTTGCAACGATTCAATATCTCTCACTCGGATACTGGTTTACCGCACTTCTCTATGGAGTTTTTGCGATAGTTGCCATTCTCGGATGGAAACGCTGGCGTGACTCTCTTAGCCATTGATGGTCCGGCAGGGGCTGGAAAAACCACTCTCGCAGCTAAGTTAGAGGCTGAGTTCTCAGCCCATTCAACGGTTCGCACAATTCATATGGATGATCTCTACGATGGTTGGGATGGCGCACTTGGTAGTGCGCTAACTCAAACTTTAGAAGAGCTAACTTTGGCTCATTTATCAGCCAAAGAGTGCACCGTTAAATTCTTCAATTGGCATCTCATGAAATTTGATCGTGAGGAGGTTATTACTCCTACCGATTACTTAATTCTTGAAGGTGTTGGGGCTGCCCAAGCAGTGGTTCGGAAAGCAGGTGCGACAACCTATTGGTTAGATATCGATGCGGAGACTGGTCTGAATAGGGTTTTAGCTCGCGATGGTGCACATATCGAAAAAGAAATGCGCCAGTGGCAGATTCAACAATCAATTCACTTTGATCTGGATCAAACCCGGGAAAACTGCGAGTTTAAACTCACTTCGTAAGGCTTTTGGGCGCGCCCTTAGGCATTGTGCAAGGTGGGCTCCATAAAATCTGCACATGTCTGATCTGACCGGAGAGCTCATTGATGGGCGCTACCAATTATTGCGTCAGGTCGCTAATGGTGGAATGGCTTCTATCTATGAAGCTATCGATACCCGGCTTGATCGAAAAGTTGCGGTCAAGATCATGCACCCACACCTTGCGCAAGATGAAGCCTTCGTTTCACGGTTTATAAAGGAGGCTAAGGCTGCAGCCGCACTCTCTCACCCCAATATCGTCGCAGTTCAAGATCAGGGTTGGAATCAAAGCGGAGTTCCCGCGGTCTTTTTAGTAATGGAGTTGATTGAAGGCCACACTCTTCGGGAGTACCTCAACGAACGCGGTCGATTTGAAATTAAAGATGCGATTAATTACTTAACTCCGATCTTGAGCGCTCTAGCTGCTGCGCATGCACTTGGCATTGTTCATCGGGATATCAAGCCTGAAAATATCTTGATCTCCAAGGAAGGCCGAATCAAGATCGCTGATTTTGGTTTAGCGCGAGGTGAGCTTATTGGTTCCACCATGACCGCAGAATCAAGTGTGATTCTAGGAAGTGTTTCTTATCTCTCCCCCGAGCAGGTGCAGCGCGGAGTAGCTGATTCTCGGAGCGATGTTTACGCCGCTGGAATCGTTGCCTATGAAATGCTTACTGGAGAAAAACCCTTCTCGGCAGAGTCTCCCATTCAAGTCGCCTACATGCATGTCAATGAGGAGATTCCGCGCCTTCGTAGCAAACGCAAGGATATTCCACAAGCTTTAGATGATTTGATTGCAAGTTCGACCGCAAAAAATCCGGATGAGCGACCACGTACCGCTGGCGATTTCTTGGAGAAGTTGCAGCAGATTCAAATTGATTTAGATCCACGCAAGAATCAAATGGATTTAGGTTTAGATCTACCAGTGGAGCCAATTAGAGAAAAGCCACGCAAGAAGGTTAAAGAGGTTGCACCCGTTGAACCCACAGCTCCAGTGGTGGAGACAACTAAGGAGATTCGCCGCAAAGAAGAGAAGAAAAAGCGTGCAAGCAAGCGGGTTCGACGCAATCGTAAGGTGGCATTGATCCTGGCGGTTGCTCTTGGTGTTGGCGGTTGGTGGACCTTAGTCGGTCCTGGTTCTCGAGTTGTTGTGCCATCAATTGTTGGTGGAAGTTTTGATGAAGCGGTCAGTGTTATTTCTCCCTTGGGGCTTACTGCAGTTGTTGTTGAGAATAGATTTGATGAAGAGATCCCTAAGGGAAAGATCATCGAAAGTATTCCCGCAGGTGGAGGAAAGGTAGATGCTGGCGGAACGGTTAAATTAATTGTTTCTAAGGGGCCTGAACGTTATTCAGTTCCGATGACTACGGGATTAACACCAGAGGCTGCGCAGGTAGCGATCAAAAAGTCACCGCTACTAGTTGGAACAATTACCGAGGTATTTAACTCTGATATCCCAAAGGGGTTTGTAATTTCTTCATCGCCTGCATCTGGAGCTTCAGTAAAGCGCGACACCACGGTTAATCTTCTGGTCTCAAAGGGAATTGAACAAATCGCACTTGCTTCATATCTCGGTAAGAGTGGTGAACAGGCGCTCAATGAGTTAACCGAGGCGGGTTTTGATGTTGAAGCAGGCTATGCCTTCAATGAGACTGTTCCAGAACTTGCTGTTATTTCACAAAATCCGGCAGGTGGGGCAACTGCTAACAAGGGTGGCAAGGTCACAATTCTGATTTCAAAGGGTCCTCGTTATACATACATTCCTAAGACAGTAATCACCATGGATGCAATCGCGGCAAAGTCGATGCTTGAATCCCTTGGTTTAAAGGTCAAGGTTGTGTCTATTGGAAATAACAAGAAAAAGGTTGTTAAAAAAGTTTCACCTGCGGTCAACACCAAGGTAAAGCGTGGCAGTACGGTGACGATTACCGTAGGGTAAGCCAATGCCCACACCAGTTAAGAGACCTCGTATCGGTGCCCACACCCCGACTACTGGTGGAATGGCGAAGAGATCAATCGCCTACGCACAAGAAATCGGCGCAGAGGCGATTCAAGTTTTTGCATCAAGTCCTCGAACATGGGCGATGCCTGAAGCAAAACCTGAACTAGATGAGGCCTTTAAAATCAAAGCCGCCGAGCTTGATATTGAAAGCTATGTTCATGCTCCCTTTTTAATTAACTTGGGCTCTCCTACTGAGGCTACCTACCTAAACTCTTTGGCTTCAACTAAGTATTCGCTGCAACGTGGTGCAGAGATCGGCGCACTTGGCGTAGTTATTCATACAGGCTCAGCAGTCGATGTTAATCATGTAGAAAAAGCGTGGAAGCAGATTCATGATGGCATGATGCCGATTCTCAACGCATTAGGTGATGACGCTCCATATCTATTGCTTGAGCCAACAGCTGGACAGGGGCAAAGCCTTGTAAAGAAGCTCGATGATCTTGAGATGTATTTAAAGGCACTTGAATACCATCCAAAGGTGGGTATCTGTCTCGATACCTGCCATGTATTTGCTGCAGGACATGACATCTCAGTTAAAGGCGGCATGACCGCAACAATCGATCTATTAATTGAAGTTGCTGGGATTGAGAGATTCCAATTGGTACATGCCAATGACTCGATGGATGTATGCGGTGCGCTGAAGGATCGCCACCAAAATATTGGAGATGGTCATATCGGCGTCGATCCTTTTAAGGAGCTGCTATCCCACCCAGCGGTTGCTAATGCGCCATTAATTCTTGAAACACCAGGTATGGAGCCAGAACACGGCAAGGAAGTTGCCTTGCTGAAGAAGTTACGCGGCTAATGTCTGCACGCCATCAACTCCAACTCAAATTAGCTCCATGGGCGCTACTTTCGGTAGCAGCAGCCTGGGGCTTTGCCTTCGTAGTCATGAAGGATGCGATTGAACGCCAAAGCGTTAATAACTTTCTCTTTACTCGATTTACTCTTGCTGTGGTAGTAATGCTGATTATTAGACCGCAGACCGTAAAGCATTTCAATAAGGATTTACTGCAACGTGGTTCATTAGCTGGGGTATTTCTAGGTCTTGGCTACATCGCACAAACTCTAGGACTGGAGCGCACAGGTGCTGCGATCACTGGTTTCATTACAGGTTTGTATGTCGTTTTAACACCTTTAATTGCCTGGTTAGTACTGAAAGAAAAGATTTCACGATTCACCTGGTTGTGCATCATGCTTGCAACAGTTGGTTTAGGACTGTTATCAATCAGGGGTTTCTCAGTTGGAATTGGTGAGATGTTTGTTCTGGCAAGTGCATTCTTGTTTGCCGCTCATATTATCGCCTTAAGTAAATGGTCATCTGGACGTGATGTATATGCCATGACCGTTGTGCAACTTACGATGTGTGCAATCTTGTCGGGTGTTGCATCTATCCCTGGTGGTTACTCGGCTCCGCCAGATACAGGTGTTTGGGCGGTCGTTGTCTTTACCGCTGTCTTTGCAACCGCGATCGCCTTCATTGTTCAGACTTGGTCACAGGCACATATGAGCGCAACAAAGGTTGCTGTCATTTTGACTATGGAGGTTGTCTTTGCAGCAGCCTTTGCGATCCTCTTTGGAGGCGAAGTGCTTACGCTGCAAAGTGCCATTGGTGGCCTTTTGGTAGTGATAGCTATGTATTTGATTGTGTTGAAGGAACAGAAGTAGGCTGTTGCAATGGCGATTGACCTTCGAAGTGACACAGTAACCCGCCCAACGGAAGCGATGCGCGAAGCAATCGCTGCTGCACCCGTTGGCGATGATGTTTACAGTGATGATCCGACGGTTAACTCACTTGAAGAACGTGTTGCTGCAATGTTTGGCAAGGAAGCTGGCTTGTTTACTCCAACTGGTTCACTTGCTAATCAATTAGCGATTCGCATGTTGGTAGCACCCGGCGAAGAGTTAATCGCAGAAACCAATAGCCACATCGTGCGTGCCGAGCTAGGCGCAGCAGCGGTTTTCAGCGGAATTACAACACGTACCTTTCCTGCAAAAAACGGCTTGCTCAAGGCGGCAGATGCCCTTGAAATTGCACGCCCAAACAGCGGTCCTTACCTAGTTTCCACTACCGCCATTGCAGTAGAAAACACCCACAACTTTGGTGGTGGAACTGTTCAACCGATTTCAGAGATTACCGCCCTACGTAAAGGTGCAGATGATCTTGGTGTTGCTTTGCATTTAGATGGTGCACGTATTTGGAACGCTCATGTTGCATCTGGTGTTGCATTTACAGAGTATGGAAAGTACTTCGACACTATCTCTGTCTGTCTATCAAAGGGGTTGGGCGCACCAGTTGGATCTGTAATGCTCTCCACCAAGGAACGTGTAGCCAAGGCACGTGTGTGGCGCAAGCGATACGGGGCTGGAATGCGCCAAATTGGTTTATTGGCAGCTGGTGCACATTACGCACTAGATAACAACATTGACCGCTTAGCTGAAGATCACCGTCGTGCTCAAGTGCTTGCGAAAGCGATTGCCGCCATTGATTCATCATTGATTGATCCAACGACGGTTCACACCAATATCGTAGGTTTAGATCTTGCCGCTCTTCCAATTACCGCAGCTGAACTTGCTGCACGTTGTAAGGATGCGGGTCTATGGATCAGCGCGCTTGGTCCAAAGTATGCACGCCTTGTGACACATCTTGATTTTGATGATGCTCAATGCGATGAAGCGATTGAAATTTTAAAGAAAGCCCTCGTGGCTTAAGAGCCACTGCTTCTTATCTACACCGTAAGCGTAATTACCTAGCGCTCCCCCGGTTTTGACAACGCGGTGGCAAGGAACAACAAGCATGATCGCATTGTTGGCACATGCACTTCCGGCGGCGCGAACCGCTGCAGGGCTACCAGCTTTTTCCGCCAAATCCGAATACGACCAGGTTTTTCCTGGTGCAATCTTGCGCATCGCTTTCCAGGCAGCTTGTGAAAAGGGTGCTCCTGGTTGGCGAACCTTGATTCCGTTAAGCGCAGTTAAATCTCCGTCAAAGTAATCATTTACTAGATCGGAGATAACAGGAATTGATTTAACTATCTTTGCATCTTTACCTGCTTTTAGGGCAGAGATAGTAGAAAGATTTGCGCCGATCAGAATTTGATCATCAGCAAGTAAGTTGAGTGTGCCTACAGGGGTTTTATGAGAAGTAATAAGAAGTGGCACTTGCTAAAATTAGCGATCGCGCAACATTTCAGCAACTAAAAATGCAAGCTCTAAAGATTGAGCGTGATTTAGGCGTGGATCGCAGGCGGTTTCGTATCGTGAAGCGAGATCCTCATGAGATATCTGCTCGCCACCGCCAACACACTCGGTGACATCATCACCTGTAAGTTCGATATGAACTCCACCTGGATGAGTTCCAAGGGCTTTATGTACTTCGAAGAAGCCCTTTACCTCATCCATAACATCATCAAAGCTTCGGGTCTTGTATCCAGATGGAGCCTCGTAGGTATTGCCATGCATGGGATCGCACACCCACAGCACCTTCGCGCCAGATTTAGTCACGCCATCAACAAGTGCTGGCAGGATTTCGCGGATGTTCTTTGCGCCCATACGGGTAATAAAGGTAATTCGCCCTGGTTCGCGATTGGGATCCAACTTATCGATGAGTGCCAGCGCATCCTCAACTGTGGACTTAGGTCCCAACTTGATGCCAATTGGATTGCGAACCTTTGAAGCAAAATCAACATGTGCACCATCTAGTTGACGAGTACGTTCGCCGATCCAGATGAAGTGACCTGAAACATCGTATGCATCACCTGTGCGTGAATCGATACGAGTTAACGCCTTTTCATACTCCATAATTAACGCTTCATGGCTGGCAAAAAAATCAACTGATTTAAAGCTTTCAGGATCAACGCCAGCAGATTTCATAAAGGCAAGTGCGCGGCCAATTTCATTGGCCATCTTCTCGTAACGATCGCCAACCTTTGAATCGCGGATAAATCCCTTATTCCATTCATGAACCTGGCGAAGATCGGCAAAACCACCCTGAGTAAATGCACGAACCAAATTCAGAGTTGCAGCAGATGTGTTGTACACGCGGACTAATCGCATTGGATCGGGAGTACGTGCAGCCTCTGTGAATTCAATATCGTTTACTGCATCTCCGCGGTAAGCAGGAAGTTTTACATCTCCTCGAGTTTCAAAATCACTAGAACGAGGCTTTGCAAACTGCCCCGCCATACGACCTACCTTGATTACCGGAAGGCTTGAGTAGTATTGCAATACAGCAGCCATCTGGAGAATAGTTTTAATGCGGTTTCGAATTGAATCTGCGGTAGCTGCTGCAAATGTCTCTGCGCAATCCCCACCCTGTAACCAAAATGCTTTACCCTCTGCAGCGAGCGCGATGCGAGCTTTTAAATCATCACACTCACCAGCAAAGACCAATGGAGGTAGCGCTTTAAGTTCTGCTACCGCCGCCTTTACTTGTGGACCCTCTGGCCCACCTGGCCAGGTTGGTTGCTGGGCAGCAACAAGGCCAGGTGTGAACAGGGAGTCAATGTGTGTGCTCATTGGAGAAGTTTAGAGTGTCTATGAGTAACTGCGAGAGGCAATTATCCGAAGAAGATCTCTGACTCCTT
>JACCDU010083156.1_pt1 | contig 12554 bp, 11 predicted proteins | sample 7446081 | NCBI WGS metagenome assembly JACCDU01 (sample SAMN15323447, study PRJNA562643) | freshwater metagenome | isolation source: river surface water | place: USA:Blue River Watershed | collected 2017-08-17 | reverse complement strand
TGTTGCAGCATTAAATTGGTACTTCAAATAATCCTGACCACCATACATAGCCAAAATCTCACCAGTACCGGGCTTAATTGCGACTAATCCAATGTGTAGGTTTTCTGGTGCTTTAGTTGGTGCTTCTTTATTCACCGCTGCAACTGCTGCCTCTTGTGCATCCTTTACTAAAGTGGTTTTAATAATGTAGCCACCAATCATCAACTGCTCATCAGTAAAACCAAGTTGATTTAACTCTCGCTCTACCCAAGAAATAACATAACCTTTAGGTCCAGCAAGAGCGCCTGAGGTGACTCTTGGATTAATTATTGGAAATTTAACTTTTTCTGCTTTTTCTTTCTCCAGCCAACCAGCGTCAACCATGCCATCAATTACATATGTAAATCTTTTTTCTAATCTAGGTAAATTCTCTTTTTTAAACCCTGGATCATAAAGACCTGGGCTTCGCAAAATACTTGCTAACACCGCAGATTGGGCGGTGGTTAATTTATCCACGGTAGTACCAAAATAAACTTGGGATGCGGTCTGCACGCCATATGAGCCACGACCAAAGTAAATTGTGTTTAAGTAGTTTTCTAAAATTTCATCTTTAGTAAATTGATTTTCTAACTTTATTGCAATCACTAACTCTTTAATCTTGCGTTGAATAGACCGCTCTGGTGTTAAGAAGGCTGTCTTGGCATATTGCTGGGTGATTGTTGAACCGCCTTGTAGTGAGCCACCTCTTAAGTTGTTCCAAACCGCTCTGGCAATACCGATTGGGCTGACTGCTCGATTTGAATAAAAGTTTCTATCTTCAGCGGCCATCACCGCATTTCTTACCTGTACTGGAATTTCAGCAAGTGTTACAACGGTTCTATTCTCAGAACCAATTCGACCAATCTCAGTGCCATCTGCGTATTGGATGATGGTTGCTTGGCTATTTACATAAGCATTTGGATCTGGAATTGAAACTGTGAAGTAGGCAAAACCAAAGAGGAAAATTCCGCCAACAAATGCGTAGCCGGCGGCTAAAAAACCTAGCCTAGGTAGTTTTTCTACAAAATTGCTCACGCGACAAGATTACCCGTTAATCATCATCTAATAAGGTGTGCACCTTCCGTGGTGGCTTTCGATATATTCCATCTCCCAATAAAAAGGATTCAACTAGGTGATTCCAGTGGCAATCGGTACAGATCTCCACAACATAGACGCGAAATTCACCGTACTCACTTTGCATTTGGTTTAACTCATCTTGATTCTTAATTCGACCTGAGTATTGGCCGAGTTGATCGCCAAAGGCATAGCGCAGATCAACAATCTTAAATTTCTTGCAAACTGGGCAAGGCCGTTTGGTTAACTCACCATGATATTTAGCTGCTCTTCTTAAATAAGGATCGGCATCACATGCATCCATGGCACTGGCTGAGCCTTGAAAGAGTGCAATTAGGGTGCGCCTCTTACTCAATGAGTAATCAATAGATGATCGCATCGTGGCTAACATAAGATCCAAGGTTAATCCTAAATTAATTACTACGCTTGCCCTTATGGGGATTTGGCCAGTTGGCAAAGGCTCAAGATTAAATCGGATTCTGACAATCCGTTGGAGCGGTCAGTTAACCGAAGGCTTATTTCAATCAGCCTTAGCAAGCTTTGTTTTATTCTCACCTGAGCGAGCGCCAAATGCAGTATCTGCGGCATTAGCCTTTGCCGTTGTTTTACTGCCATATTCATTAATTGGTCCCTACGTTGGCACATTTCTAGATCGTTTTTCACGGCAGAGGATTATTAGAAATTGTAATTATTTAAGAGCGGTGAATTTATTAATTATTGCCTGGCTAATTAACAACAGCTCAACTGGAATAATTCTTACCTTATTTGTTTTATTTGCATTTGGCGTTAATCGATTGATTTTATCTGGGCTCTCAGCTGGCCTGCCATTGCTAGTTAAGAAAGAGGAGTTAATCGCAGCAAACGCGTTAGCGGTAACTGGTGGCACAATCTGGGTGGTAATTGGTGGTGGTATTGGAATTGCAATTAAAAATCTACTTAGCAAAGGTGCTGATGCTGATTATGCCGATGCGGTCGTTGTTTTAGTTGCAGCGATGGGTTTTTTCATCGCAGCACTTGCCTGCTTTAGATTAAATAAATATGAGATTGGACCAAGTGAACATGAAACCTCCCGTGAGGTGCGAGGTTATAAAGAGGTATTAGAGGGTGTGGCAATTCTGCGATCTCATCCAGATGCACTTCGCGGCATTGTTGCAGTTGGTATCCAACGTGGTGGTATTACCGCTTTAACCTTAATGGCGCTGTTGCTAGAGCGAAACTCATTTAATGATCCACAGGATCCAGATGCTGGTCTTGCTGGTTTTGGAATGGCACTTGCTATTGCTGGCATTGGCATTGGACTTGGCGCAATCATTTCACCTTATGGTGTTTTAAAATTTGGTAGACATAGGTGGATGCGATTGTTAATGTTTTTATGTGTTCCGCCATTAATAGTCTATGCAGCACAGGTAAATGAGATCACAATGATTGGCAGTGCTTTCTTAGTTGGACTTTGTGGTCAGGGAATTAAAGTTACAAATGATGCGCTAGTGCAATCAAAAATTAATGATGATTATCGGGGAAGAGTTTTTGCCTTTTATGATGTTGCAGTAAATGCTGGAATTGTAATTGGCGCAATTGGAGCAGCACTCTTGCTGCCAGATAATGGTGTAACCGCTACCTTGCCAATTGTGATTGCATTGTTTTATCTATTTGGGGCAACTGTATTAATGCGGAAAGCTACTTTTGCTCCTTCCACCAAGTAAGTAAAGCTTGTTTAGCTTTTTCCTCACCCAATGGTCCATGTTCTAGTCGAAGTTCAAGTAAGAAGTCATAAGCCTTTCCAACAGTAGGAGATGGCTTTATCTCTAAAATCTCCATGATTTGCTCACCAGATAGATCTGGGCGAATCTTATTTAGCTCCTCTTGCTGCATTAGCAATTCAATTCGCTCCTCTAATTGATCATAAGTTCTAGCTAACCCTTCTGCCTTTTTCTTATTTCTAGTTGTGCAATCTGCTCTGGTTAATAGGTGCAGGTGGGTAAGTAATTCACCAGCATCTCTGACATACCTTCGAACTGCTGAATCAGTCCACTCACCTGAGCCGTAGCCGTGAAAGCGAAGGTGAAGAAATACCAGTTGAGAAACATCATTAATAATGTGATTATCAAAACGTAATTTTTTCATCCGCTCTTTACACATCCGAGCGCCCACAACCTCATGGTGATGAAATGAAACCCCACCACCTGCAATTAACTGCTTTGTTTTTGGCTTGCCAATGTCATGTAAAAGAGCTGCCAGGCGCAAAGTTAAATTTGGGCCAGCTAAGCGATCCTCTAATGCAATCGCTTGCTCAAGCACGGTTAGGGAGTGTTCATAAACATCTTTGTGATGGTGGTGTTCATCTATCTCAAGCTTTAGTTTTGGCACCTCTGGCAGGAAGTGATCTGCTAACCCAGTTTCCACCAATAATGTGATGCCAAGGCGGGGGGATGGGCTCATTATTATTTTTATAAACTCATCTCGAATTCGCTCAGCTGAAATAATTTCAAGCCTGGTTGCCATATTTTTAATAGCTACTAAAACTGATTGATCTACCTCAAAATTTAGTTGACTCATAAATCTTGCTGCCCGCATCATTCGAAGCGGGTCATCACTAAATGAGTCCTCCGGCTTGCCCGGTGTTTTAATAATCTTTTTTTGCAAATCAGCAACACCATTAAATAAATCAATAAAGGTTGGCTCATTAGTTGTTAGCTCAAGTGCCATAGCGTTTATTGTGAAATCTCTTCTGGCTAAATCAGCCTCAATGCTTTTACCAAACTCAACATCTGGTTTGCGAGAAGTGGGGTCATAACTTTCACTTCGATAAGTTGTGATCTCAACTGTTATTTCATCTTTTTTGCCAGCAACTGTGCCAAAGGCTGCGCCAATATCCCATACAGAATCTGCCCACTTTTTTAAAATCTTTTCACTATCTTTTGGATGCGCATCAGTTGTGAAATCTAAATCATTTCCTAATCTGCCTAAAATCGCATCCCTTACCGGACCACCAACGAGAGCTAATTTAAATCCAGCAACTTTAAATAATTTTGCTAGCTCTGAGGCATCTGGTGCCTGTTTAGTAAGAGTTGTAATCGCAAGTTGGGCTGCTGCATCAATTGGTGTTTTCACGGTGGCACTAGGTTAGAGCAGGCAGGCTTGCCATTGAGTGGTAATACCCAAGGGGCTCAAGGATTGAGGCAGTATCCTTGCGATATGACCCCAGCAGATAATGCGGGTGGCAATCAGGATTTAAGCAGTGCTCGTAAGGGTGCGCAAAATAGTGGTTCTGGTAAGCCCGCTAAAAAACATAATTCAGCAAACCGCAAAAACAATAAAGGTAATCAGGGTGGAAAAAATACACCCAGAGCTAAATATGCCAAGCGAGTTGATGAGGTAAGTGCGGGTGGATTAGTTGTTGATAAAACTGGCACAAAGGGCTTATTAATTGGCAGATTAGATCCAAAGGATGCCTCGCATGAAAGATTACTTTGGTCGCTACCAAAAGGACATATTGAATCTGGTGAATCACCAGAGGAGGCGGCAATCCGTGAGGTGGCAGAGGAAACTGGAATCAAAAGTGAGATCACCAGATCTTTAGGTGTAATTGATTTTTGGTTTATGGCAAGTGGCAAAAGAATTCATAAAACCGTTCACCATTTCTTATTTACTGAAGTTGGCGGCAAATTAGCGCCACAGGTAACAGAGGTTGATGATGTTGCCTGGTTTCCAATTGATGAGATTGTAAGCAAGCTTGCCTACCCCGATGAGCGCAAATTAATTGCAAAGTCTGGGAAATTAACGCCGTGAGAAAAGTTTTAACTCTTCTTACACTCTTACTTCTTTCAAATACTTTCTTAACTACTCCAGCCCAAGCAGTACAAGAGATAGTAATTACTGAGCCAACCCATCGCCTATCTGATGGTGTCTTCTTTGATGATGAGTTAGCAGCAAAGCTTGCTCCCACTGGGGAGTTGGGCTTACTTGTTTTCTCGCCTAGTAGGGGTGCTAGAAGTTGGTTAGTTGATCCAGCCACAATCTCAGAAATTGTGGCAATGAGTAATGGCTATGTAATTGCAGATGGCTGGGAGATTAAAGATGCCCAAGTTAGTGGGCAGGATCTTGCTAAGGCATGGTTAGCACAGTTTTTAAGAATCTCTCGCTCTGAAAAAATATCAGTACTAACTTATGGCAACCCATCTCGGTATTGGGTTGATCAACTTCTTGATAACCAAATTACATATATAAATGCCAGTGGCAAGATCTCCGTGGAGGGCGTGCTTGGTAAAGCTACTAACCAAAGTGCTTTCCAAAATGGTGAAAAACAAGGATTAAGTAAGGCTAATACCAACTTTTTAAAGTATGCCCAGCGCCAAATTGAGTTATTCAGCACTCTTGTTGATCAAAAAGAATTGTTGAGTTACCAATTACGTATTAGCCAACTATTAAATCCAGATATTGAAAAGAATCAATTACAAGATCTAATTAGAGATTTTGATAAATCCATTACCCAACTGCGCAATAAACTAAAGATTACTAAAACTAAATTTACGATTACTTCATCAAAAGAAGAGTTGCCAATCACGTTAGTAAATGATTTTCAGTCGCCAATCAATTTGAAGTTGAGTATTCGGGCGATAAATAGCAAGGTGGTGGTAACACCGGTTGAGCAGATTAAAATTGAGGCAAATTCAAAACAACAAGTCCTTCTACCGGTTGAAGTATTAGCGACAGGTCAATCATCGCTACTGGCCCAATTAACTAACTTGGATAACAAACCAGTTGGTTATCCAGTAAGTATCAATTTAAAACTTTCAGTAATTAGCCCAGTTGCCACCTGGATTACCTCAGCAGCTGCGGTACTTTTATTTGTCGCAGCTTTAATTCAAAGTCTTCGAAGTGTTAGGAGGCGAAAGTAATGTCAGATAATCAATTGTTTAAAGCCTCCTCAATTATGGCACTTGGCACCATTGCATCTCGCGTGACTGGATTAATACGTAATTTGATGTTGGCAGCACTGCTTGGAACTGCAATTCTTGGTGATACCTACAACGTGGCAAACACAATGCCAAATATTTTATATAACTTACTAATTGGTGGCGCTCTTACTGCAGTCTTTGTTCCGCAAATTGTTAGATCTTTAAGGGATAGCGATCAAGGCTCAGCTTTTATATCTAGGTTATTTACCGTCACTGTTACATTTTTATTTGCGTTAACAGTAATTGGTATTTTACTTTCTCCACAGCTGGTAAATATTTATGCACCAGAGTATGCCGGATCAAAGGAGTTTGATGTAACAGTAACTTTGATGCGCTATTGCTTGCCACAGATATTTTTCCTGGGTTTATTTGCATTATTAGGGCAAATTGCTAATGCTAAAGATCGATTTGGCCCAATGATGTGGGCTCCTGTAATTAACAACTTTCTTGCTATTGCCCTTTTTTACTTCCTATTGGTTAGCCGAGGTGATTTGTCGGTAGCTAACATTTCTAGCCAAGATCTGCTTTGGTTGGGATTAGGCACCACCGCAGGCTACTTAGCTCAAGCACTTATTTTGTTTCCAGTTGTTTTCAAATCTGGCGTCAAACTATCCCTTAGGTTTGATTGGGCGAACTCACAAATTATCAAATCATTTAAGTTAGCTGGTTGGAGCTTTGCCTACGCAATGATTTCTCAGCTTTCATATTTGGTCACAATAAATATTGCTACCTCAGCTGCAGTTAAATCTGCAGCGGAAGGTATCTCTACTGGTGTGGGCTACACACCGTATGCAAATGCATATTTGATATTAATACTTCCACATTCCATTATTACTGTATCTATTGTTACAGCACTATTGCCTAAATTATCTAATTTGGTAATTGATAAAAAATATCAAGCGATTTCAGATTCAATGTCTTTAACAATGCGTTTAATGGGAATATTTATAATTCCGGCCGCAGTTTTGTTTTTATTTTTTGGTGATGTAATTGCAAAGGTTTTATACTTTGGTATTCCAACCGATGATGCCAATTATTTAGGACTTACATTATCCGCTTTTGCTCTCGGATTGATCCCAGTAAGTATTAATCTGGTGCTACTTCGTGGTTTAAATGCATTTGAAAATCTTAAATCACAAGTTGTTGGTAATTTGATCATGAATATAATTTCAGTAGTTTTATCATTAATTGCCGCTTTTTACTTAGAGCCAAAATGGGTAACGGTTGGACTTGCTGCAATCTTTACTGTGCACTACTTCATTGGCGCAGGTATCTCATTTATATTGATTAAAAAACATGGTGTGCAGATACCAGTTTTGAGCTTAGCTGCTTTTTATCTTAAGTTAATTTTTATATTTGTGCTTTCGGCCATGCCAATTTGGCTAGCCAGAGAGTTGGATTTGGGCGGGAATTTAATTTACCTTTTACTTGTTTTATCAACATCAGCAATTATCTATCTGTTGGTGCTTAAAGCATTGAAAATAACCGAGGTCACAACCTTAATAAAAGTAATTAAGGGTAGAAGGGAATAGGCTGGTTCTGTGAGCGATATTAATGAAGTAGTCATTGTCGGATCTGGTCCAGCCGGTTACACCGCAGCTATTTATGCGGCCAGGGCACAGTTAAAGCCAATTATTTATGAAGGTTCAGTTACCGCAGGTGGTGCGTTAATGAACACCACTGAGGTTGAAAATTTTCCAGGGTTTGCAACCGGTGTTATGGGGCCAGAGTTAATGGAATCGATGCGCAAACAGGTTGAACGCTTTGATGCCAAAATTATTACTGATGACATTGTCTCAATGAAATTAACCGGTGAGATAAAAGAGTTGACTGATGGTTCTGGAAACACTGTAAAAGCTAAATCTGTAATTTTGGCAATGGGATCGGCATATAAAGAGATTGGTTTGCCAAATGAAAAGAGATTATCTGGTCGTGGAGTTTCTTGGTGTGCAACATGTGATGGATTTTTCTTTAGGGATCAGGTAATTGCAATTGTTGGTGGTGGAGATTCTGCTATGGAGGAGGCAAACTTCTTAACTAAATTTGCCAGCAAAGTGGTGTTGATTCATCGTCGTGATTCATTTAGAGCTTCAAAAATTATGGTTGATCGAGCTAGTGCAAACCCAAAGATTGAATTTTTATTTAACCATGAAGTAGTTGATGTCTTAGGTGAAGAAAAAGTAGTTGGTCTGAAATTGAAAAATACTGTTACTGGAGAAGAAAGCGTTAAAGACTTCACTGGTTTATTTGTTGCAATAGGTCATCTTCCTAGAAGTGAGTTGGTGGTTGGGCAAGTTGAGTTAAATTCTGATGGTTATGTTCAAGTTGAAGGCAGAAGTACTAAAACAAAGATCCCAGGAGTATTTGCCTGTGGTGATTTAGTAGATTTCACCTACCGCCAAGCAATTACCGCAGCTGGCTCAGGCTGTCAGGCAGCCTTAGATGCTGAGCGGTTTTTAGCCGGGCATTAAGTTTTAAAAGTAAGATAAGCAGATAACTAAAAGGAGAGATCAATGGCAACATCAAAGGTAACTACCGCTGATTTTGAATCAGTTGTATTAAAGAGTGCAACACCAGTATTGGTGGATTTTTGGGCAGAGTGGTGTGGTCCTTGCCGCGCCGTTGGGCCTATTTTGGAAGAGATTTCAAATGAGTATGGCGATAAGCTAAAAATTGTTAAGTTAAATACAGATGAAGAGGGCTCAATTGCAATGAAATATGGCATCTCTTCAATTCCCACTATGAATGTATTTGTTGGTGGCGAGGTTGTTAAAACGATTGTGGGCGCTAAACCAAAGCCAGCATTGCTTAAAGATCTTGAAAGTTATATCAAGTAATTAACGAATAAAGTATTTAAGAATTTATGAGCGATCTACCAAAGTTAGGTGATCGCTCAACTGCAATTGAGTTGATTTCAAATACCTTACTTCGCCTAGGGTTTATCACCGCCCCATCAGATATCTTTGATGAAAAATTAACCCAAGGTATTAAAGCTTTTCAGCAGGAGCGCGGGTTAACTGCTACTGGTGTTATAAATGAAATTACTGCCAGATCTTTAGAGGAGGCTAGATTTAAACTTGGCGATCGAGTTTTGTCCTTCAACTCTAGCTCTGTTATGCGCGGTGATGATGTAAGTAATTTACAAGATCGATTAATTCAAATGGGATTTAATTGCGGCAAAGTTGATGGCATATTTGGCGCGAACACAGAGAGAGCGGTTAAAGAGTTTCAAAAATCAGTTGGTATTGCCTCTGATGGAAAATGTGGGCCGGCAACTTTAATCTCGTTGATGCGCTTGGTTAAAACTGTATCAGGAGGTGCGCCAAATGAACTGCGCGAAAGTGTTAAACACTCAGTTAGATCTCCTGCGTTAGCAAATAAAGTTATTGTGATTGACCCAAGTTGGGGTGGTGAATTTACGGGTGAAAGTGCCAACGGTGTTGTTGAGTCAGAGATAGTTTTTGATTTAGCCCAACGCTTGGAAGGCCGCTTAATTGCTTTGGGTGTGAATGTGGTTTTAACAAGGAGTGCTAATAATTCACCCCTGGAAATTGATCGAATTAAGGTTGCAAACTCAGTAAATGCAGATTTAGTTATCGCTTTAAAGGTTGATAGCTATAAGAATGAGAATGCAAATGGAGTAGCAACCTACTTTTATGGCCGTGATGATAAAGGTGTCAGGTCAGTTGTTGGTGAGCGATTTGCCAATTTAATTCAACGTGAAATTTGTGCCCGGACTGATTTATTAAATTGCCAAACCCATGCCAAAAGTTGGGATTTGCTTAGATTAACTGTTGCGCCAACTATAAGAATTGATTTGGGATACCTTTCAAATCCAAAAGATGCAAAACGATTAGCCGCTGCTGCATTTCGAGATCAGTTGGCTGAAGCCATGATTGTGGCAATTCAACGGCTTTATTTATCAGCAGAGGATGATGCCAAGACTGGCACCTTGAAAATATCTGATTTAAGAAGAGCAGGGCTTAGAAACTAGTTTTATCTCCCCTTGCGATATGGCAAACTTGGTTAATGGATTCAGGTAGAAACTTAAGGGTAGTTAAATCAGATTCACCTGTTCGCATTCACACTGGTGAACCTGAGAATCTGCCAGAACGTTTTGCCCATCGCGCAGTTGGCATGAAAGCAAGTGAGATTAGATCTCTCTTTGCAGTTGCAAGCAGACCAGAGATTGTTTCCTTAGCTGGTGGTATGCCAAATCTTTCAGCCCTGCCAATGGAGATGATGGCATCTGTGACCCAAAAATTGATTTTAGAAAATGGTGCAGAGGCTTTGCAGTATGGAAGTGGTCAGGGACATCCAAAGCTGCGTGAGCAGATTTGTGATGTGATGGCACTTGAAGGAATTAAAGCCCATCCAGATGATGTGATTGTTACTACCGGCTCCCAACAAGCTTTAGATTTGATCTCTCGTATTTTTATTGATCCAAATGATGTGGTCTTAGTTGAAGCTCCTTCCTATGTTGGAGCCCTTGGCACCTTTAAACAGTATGAAGCTCAAGTTGTGCATGTAGCGATGGATCAAGATGGCTTAATTCCCTCCGCCTTAATTGATGCGATTAAAACTACAAAAGCAAATGGGAAGAAAATAAAGTTTTTATACCTAATTCCAAATTACCAAAATCCAGCTGGTGTATTACTGCCGGCAGATCGCCGCAGTGAGATTTTAGATATTTGCAGGGCGGAAGAAATTTTTATTGTGGAAGATAACCCATATGGTTTATTAGGTTTTGATAAACCATCGCCTAATGCGATGCGAGCTAGTGATTCAGAAAATGTTATATATCTTGGAACATTTTCAAAAACTATCGCACCAGGTCTTCGGGTTGGTTGGGCGTTAGTGCCACAATCCTTAAAGGAGAAGATGGTAATTGCCTCTGAGTCTTCAATACTTTGTCCATCTAATTTCACCCAACTTGTAATCTCTAGCTACCTAGCAAATCAACCTTGGCGAGATCAGATTGCCTCCTTTGCCAAGTTATATAAGGAAAGGCGAGATGCAGCACTTGCTGCCTTAGATAAGTATTTTCCAAAGGGTGCTACTTGGACAAAACCAGGTGGTGGCTTTTATATCTGGGTTACCTTGCCGCCAGAAATTGATACTAATGCGCTTGTGCCAAAAGCAATTGCAGCCAAGGTGGCGTATGTGCCGGGCACTGCATTTTATGCAGATGGCTTTGGTTCTTGGTCACTTCGAATCTCATTTTGTCATCCAACACCTGAGCGAATAACTGATGGAATTAAAGCACTTGCAGGTGTTATTAAAACAGAGATGGAGAGCCGGCAAATCAATTAATCAGTAATTACCTTGCTGATTCGCTCTAAATCTTCAATAGTTGCAAACTCAATCACAATCTTTCCTTTTTGCTTACCTAGCTCAACAGTAACCCTTGTATCTAAGTGATCTGAAAGTTGATCTGAGATCTCTTTTAATTTAGGCGCAATTATTGTTCCGCTGCGGACAGATCCGCCTTTCACCTTTGCCGCCCCTGTTGCCACAATCTCTTCAACTGCTCTAACAGTTAAGCCCTCAGCCACAATTCGGTTGGCTAAGTTTTCAATCTCTTTTTCATCAGTTAAAGATAAAAGTGCTCTGGCATGTCCTGCCGAAATTACTCCCGCTGCAACCTTTCGCTGCACCGATGGTGGCAGATTCAAAAGGCGCATAGTGTTGGTAATTGCTGGGCGGGACTTACTTAATTTAACCGCTAACTCATCATGGGTGTAGGAAAAATCATTTAATAACTGTTGGTATGCCGCGCCCTCTTCAAGTGGATTTAATTGGCTGCGGTGAATGTTTTCAATTAATGCCTCACGTAGTAATTGATCATCACTGGTTTGTCTAATAATTACTGGAATGCTTTTTAAGCCGGCAAGTTTGGCAGCTCTAAATCTTCTCTCACCCATAATCAATTGATACTTACCGTTTCCAATTGATCTAACAACTGGTGGTTGTAGTAAGCCAACCTCTTTAATGGAAAGTGCTAACTCAGTTAATTGATCTTCATCAAATACAGTTCTTGGTTGTTTTGGATTTGCGCTGATGTTGTTAACATCAATCTCATCTCGATTAGCTGTTAGCACGCCACTTTGAGTTTTAATCTCAGTTGGCATAACTGAGGTTGGAATTAACGCATCTAACCCGCGACCTAATCCACCTTTACGAGCGCTCATTATGCGCTTTCATTTTGAAGATTAATTGGCGCTCCGCCTCTATTTGCAATCTCTCTAGCAACTGACATATACGCAATAGCACCAGGACTTGAAGCGTCATATGTCATAACGGTTTGTCCATAGGAAGGAGCTTCTGAAACTCTTACCGCTCTTGGAATTGGAATATTGACTAACTCAGTTGGAAAATGTTTCTTAACATTATCGGCAACATCATTTGCCAATCTAGTTCTGCCATCAAACATTGTTAAAACAATTGTGGTTAGTGAGATTCTTGGATTTAATCTTTTCTGCACCTCACCCAATGTTTGAAGCA
>JACCDU010585453.1_pt1 | contig 12557 bp, 13 predicted proteins | sample 7446081 | NCBI WGS metagenome assembly JACCDU01 (sample SAMN15323447, study PRJNA562643) | freshwater metagenome | isolation source: river surface water | place: USA:Blue River Watershed | collected 2017-08-17 | reverse complement strand
GTCGAAGCGATGATTATCAACATCGACCGCAAGGCGCGTAGCATCCAGCTGTCGATCAAGGCGAAGGACAATGCCGAGACCCAGGAAGCGATGCAGAAGATGTCGGCGGATTCCGCTGCCGCTTCGGGCACGACCAGCCTCGGCGCACTGCTCAAGGCAAAGCTCGACAACAAAGGCTGATCCGGGCATAACTGATGACCAAGTCGGAGCTGATTGCCCGTCTGGCCGAGCGTTATCCGCAACTGGTCGCAAAGGATGCGGATTTCGCGGTCAAGACACTGCTCGACGCGATGACCGATGCACTGGCCGCCGGCCAGCGCATCGAGATTCGTGGTTTCGGCAGCTTCGGGCTGAACAGCAGGCCGCCCCGTATTGGCCGCAATCCGAAATCCGGCGAGACGGTGATGGTGCCCGAGAAGCGGGTGCCGCACTTCAAGCCGGGCAAGGAATTGCGCGAACGGGTGGATGCGATGGTCGGGCAACCGATCCTCGACGACTGACGTTCAGCAGTCCGGTAACCCCTGAGAACGGCATCCGCAAGGATGCCGTTTTTTTTTGGGTATTTCTTTTCGCGTACAATTTCGCGGAAACTCTACGAGACGCTGAGGCTCCGGTTGATGTGTGTACCCGGTACCCAGCGAATCCCTTGCCCATGAAGATCCTGGCCCGCCTGATTGCCGTCGCACTGTTCATCGTCTTCTTCGGTTTTGCGCTGAAGAACACGGACGAAGTCGTGCTGCATTTCTTCTGGAACAGCGAAGCGCGCTCGCCGCTGATCCTGCTGCTGCTGGCCTTCCTGGTGGCCGGCACCGTGATGGGCGTGCTGGCAATGACCGGCACCGTGCTGCGCCACCGCCGCGAAGCGATGCGACTGCGCAAGGAACTGGAGCAGATGAAGGCCGAGGCGGCCCAACAGGCTGCAGCCCGCAGCCAGCCGCCCACGCCCGATACCCTGATCGAGCAGATCGGCTTGTAAACGGGTACTCAACCAAAGGCATCCTGATGGAATTTGAAACCTGGTGGCTGCTCGGCATACCGTTCTTCTTTGCGCTCGGCTGGATTGCGGCACGGGTCGATATCCGTGCGGTGGTGGCCGAGTCGCGCAGCCTGCCGCGCAGCTATTACAAGGGGCTGAACCAGCTGCTCGACGACAATCCCGACAAGGCGATCGATACCTTCGTCGACATCGCACGCCTCGATCCCGAGACGGCCGAGCTGCATTTCGCGCTGGGCAAACTGTTCCGCCAGCGCGGTGATATCGAGCGCGCGGTACGCGTGCATCAGAACCTCCTGGCGCGTGCCGACCTGTCGCCGGAACTGGCCGGTCAGGCCCGCTATGAACTGGGGCAGGATTACCTGAAGGCCGGCTTGCTGGACCGCGCTGAAGAAACCTTCCATGCACTCGCCGGCACTGCGTATGCGGCACAGGCCAGCCGCGCGCTGCTCGAGATCTATCAGCGCGAAAAGGAATGGCGGCGCGCGATCGATGCAGCGCAAGCCTTGCAGGCATCGGGCGCGGGCGCGTACCAGAAGGAGATTGCGCAATTCCACTGCGAGCTGGCGCAGGATGAGCTGGTGCATGCCGGCCCAGACCTTGCACTGGCGACGCTCGAGAAAGCATTGCAGTTCGACCGCAGCAATGTGCGCGCGACCATCCTGTCCGGCGATGCGTTGCTGGCGAAGGGCGATGTCGAAGGTGCGCTGCGTACCTGGCGGCGCGTCGAGCAGCAGAGCGCGCCCCATGTGGCACTGGTGGCGCCGCGCCTGATGAAAGGCTACAAGGAGGTCGGCCGCGCGCGCGAGGGCGTGAACCTGCTGCAAGGCTACCTGGCCGAAGCGCCATCGATTGATTTGCTTGAAGTGGTGTTCAAGGCTGTCGTCGAGCTTGATGGTCCGGATGCGGCCAATCAACTGGTCAGCGATGAGCTGCGCCGTACCCCCACATTGTTGGGCCTCGACAAACTGATCGAGGCGCGCCTGATGTACTCTCCGCCCGAGCGGCTGGCCGAACTGTCGATGGTGAAAAGCCTGGTCGGCGGTTATGCGCAAAAGCTGGCGCGTTACCAGTGCAGCCACTGCGGTTTCAAGGCCAAGCAGTTCTACTGGCAGTGCCCCGGTTGCAGCCAGTGGGAGAGCTATGCGCCGCGCCGCACCGAAGAACTCTCCGTGATGAACCAGGGCTGATCGCGCCTGACCGCGTCGGCCCCGGAAGGGGCTGGTGACAGGCCATCGACAACTCGCTGCCACGCTTGGTTGCCGGATTGCCGGCGGCATCGCTGGCGTTGCGCCTCGCGCAAGCGCGCGTGCTGGTCGCCGGCGACGTGATGCTGGACCGCTACTGGTTCGGCGACGTGCAACGCATCTCGCCCGAAGCGCCGGTGCCGGTGGTGCAAGTCGTGCGCAGCGACGACCGCCTCGGCGGCGCCGCCAATGTCGCACGTAATATCGCATCGCTCGGATCCGGTGTCGGGTTGCTCGGCATCGTCGGCGACGATGATGCGGGCCGGCGCGTGCATGCGCTGCTGGCCGAAGCCGGCATCAGCGATTTTGTGGCCGACAACAGCGATCTACCCACCATCGTCAAGCTGCGCGTGCTCGGCCGCCAGCAACAATTACTGCGCATCGATTTCGATCCTGCACCCCTGCGCTCTCTGCCCGCCGTCTGTGAAACCGCGCTGCGAGGCTGCCAGGTGCTCGTGCTGTCCGACTATGCGAAAGGCACGCTGCAGGATGCCGCAGCGCTGATCGCGGCTGCACGCGAGCGTGGACTGCCGGTGCTGGTTGATCCCAAGGGCGAGGATTATCAGCGCTATGCCGGCGCGACACTGATCACTCCGAACCGTGCCGAGCTGCGGCAGGTGGTCGGCCGCTGGCACGACGAGGCCGAGCTGTGCAATCGCGCGCAATCACTACGCACATCGCTGCAGCTGGCGGCGCTGTTGCTGACCCGTTCCGAGGAAGGCATGAGCCTGTTCGATGCCGGTGGCGTGCGTCATTTTGCGGCGCAGGCGCGCGAAGTGTTCGATGTATCCGGTGCCGGTGATACCGTGATTGCCGTCATCGCTGCATTGCTCGCGAGTGGCGTCGGACTGGGTCATGCGGTATCGGTCGCGAATCGTGCGGCAGGACTGGCTGTGAGCAAACTGGGTACTGCGACAATCAGTTTTGATGAGTTGTTCGGTTGATGGTGATACACGCGTGCTCATGCAAACTAATCATGATTGTTTGATGTAACAAAACGTCCATCTTCCCGTTTAATGCGTGGGTATGATTTTTTCACGCGAAGGAGGATCATCATGCAGCACACACACGGTTCCCTGCAGTTCCTGCGCTTGCCGACGTTCTCGCGCTTGTCGCATTTCCTGAAGTATCTGTGCCTCAGTCTGTGCCTCTCGGCAGGCACAGCGCTGGCCGCTGCCGATGTCAACACAGCGGACCAGGCCGCGCTCGACAGCATTGCGGGCGTCGGCCCGACCACCTCGAAGGCCATTCTCGACGAGCGCGCCAGGCATGGCAATTACAAGGACTGGGCTGACCTGGAACGGCGCGTGAAAGGCATCGGTGAGCGCAATGCTGTCAAGCTTTCGGCCGCCGGTTTGCTGGTGAACGGGCAGTCGCGGCCGGCGGGGCTGACGACCATGAAGATGAAGGCGGATAAAGCCGACAAGACCGACAAGCTCGACAAGCCGGAGCCGGTCGGCAAGCCCGAGAAGCCTGTAGGCCTCGCGTCATCGGCCAATGCTGCAAATACCGCCAAAGCGGGGACTACGGCCAACACAGCCAATACGGCCAATTTGGCCAACGCGGGCGGCGCGGGCAACGCTGGCAATTCGGGCAATACCGTCAACGCGGCCAATGCCAGCAAAGCAGCGAAGGGCGGCGACGGCGCGAAGTAGCACGCGAAGGCAGGCCGACCACCCCGGTCGGCCACACCGGATAAAATGACGGTTTGCCCCAAGACCAAGCAGACCGCCATGCAATTCCATTCGATCGAGGACCTCGTCGGCAATACACCGCTGGTGCAGCTCAAGCGCATCCCCGGTGAGGATGCTGCCCGCCGCAACAACATCATCCTGGGCAAGATGGAAGGCAACAACCCGGCCGGCTCGGTGAAGGACAGGCCGGCACTGTCGATGATCCGTGGTGCCGAAGAGCGCGGCGAGATCAAGCCCGGCGATACGCTGATCGAGGCGACCAGTGGCAACACCGGTATTGCGCTTGCGATGGCTGCCGCAATGCGCGGTTACAAGATGATCCTGCTGATGCCGGAGAACCTGAGCCTGGAGCGTCGCCAGAGCATGGCCGCGTATGGCGCGGAGATCATCCTCACGCCCAAGACCGGCGGCATGGAATATGCCCGTGACCTGGCAGACCAGATGCAAAAGGAAGGCAAGGGCATCATCCTCGATCAGTTCGCGAATCCCGACAACCCGCGCGCACACTATGAAGCCACGGGTCCCGAGATCTGGCGCGATACCGAAGGTCGCGTCACGCATTTTGTCAGCGCGATGGGTACCACCGGCACCATCATGGGCGTATCGAAATACCTGAAGGAACAGAACTCGGATATCCGTATCGTGGGTGCGCAGCCGGAGGACGGTTCACAGATCCCCGGCATCCGCAAATGGCCGGAAGCGTATTTGCCGCGCATCTTTGATCGCAGCCGCGTGGATCAGGTCGAGAATGTCAGCCAGTCTGCTGCCGAGCAGATGGCGCGGCGGATGGCGGTGGAGGAAGGCATCTTTGCCGGCATCTCTGCGGCCGGCGCATGCGAAGTCGCATTGCGCATTTCGCAGACCACCGAGAATGCGGTGATCGTTTTCATTGTGTGCGATCGCGGCGATCGCTATCTGTCGACCGGGGTCTTTCCCGCCTGACCCCGTTCCATGGCAGATGCATTGCAGCTCAGTTGCCCTGTAACTTGGGCTTGAACTGCTTGTCACTGATCCTGAATTTTTCGCGCCGGTCTCCCATCAGGATGCGCAGTTCGCGAATGCTCAGGTCGCTGACTTCATGCATGCGGATCAGCAAGGATGCGCCAACCGGCAGCCTGCGGTGACGGATCTTGCTGATCACCGGCGGTGCAACTTCGAGCGCGCGCGACAGCGCAGCATCATTCTTCAGGTGCAGCTTCTCGATCAGTGAATCGAGCAGGTTGTTGGGATCGTAGGCCACCTGATCGGCCAGCCGATTGCTGTCGTGATGATGTTCAAACTGAGTCGTCATGTGAATGCTCATTCCCACACAAATGTTGAGTCAAACGCGCCGGATGGTGCGCAGTGAAGACAACACACGCTGTACTCACCCCTTGCTCCCTTCCAAACCAGGCCTCGCAGGCTCGAATTCTTTTGTTTTTATTAATGAAATTCTATGTATTGTTAGCAATAAAGTAAAATGATTTTTATTTAGGAAATACCTGACTGCGTTACCGTGTCGTGCGCATCATTGGACAAGTCCATGATTCATAACGGTTTAATGCGCACGTCCGTGCCTGTGATGGCTACCCGGGCTGAGCCATTGTTAAATCCATCCCGGGCTATTTTCCTTATTGCAATTTTATTGTAGTAATTTCGGCAATTCCTTGTCTTGAGAATTCGCAATGCTCATGGACAATGTTTGCCCGATGAGAAATGGCTTCCCTTGTGTCCGACGGAATCACCGGCAAAAGGTTTCGAGGAGGGGCAGAGCAGGGCGGCCTGGGCTGGCGCATCAGCCGGGCAGGATCAAGCAGAAATTCTGGCGCGTACGCGTTGCAGCAGCTGTTGCCAGCCATCGACGCCCAGCGCGCGCAGCGTCGCCAGGTTACGTTCGACGATGGCATCGCTGTCGGGCATCGCGGCAATCGCCTTGTCGAGACTGTCTTCCCGCAGCAAGTGCAGGGTCGGGAAAGGTGAGCGATTGCTGTGGTTGGTGATGTCATCCGCATCGACACCGCCAAAGCGGTAATCCGGATGGAAGCTTGCAATCTGCACCACGCCGGTCAGCCCGCTGTCGTCGAGCAGCGCATCGGCAACGTCCAGAAAGTCATTGAAATCAAGGAAGTCCTGCAGCACCCACGGATGGATCAGCAACAGCGTATCCATCGTGTCAGCCGGTGTGTCCAGCAGCGACTGCAGCGCGTGGCCCAGATCCTCCAGCAAGGCTTCCGGCGTGCGTGCCTCGCTCACCTGCCACGCGATCTGGCCGCGCCGGTATACTGCATTCGCAAACGGGCACAGGTTGAGCCCGATTACGGCGTCTTCCAGCCAGCCGCGCGTCAGTGCGATGACGGTGGCTTCATCGATCGCTGCATCAACGCTGTGACCCCACCCCGCGGGTGTCGGAGTCGCCATCTGTGTCGGAATTGGTGCCGGTGCTCCGGCCATACCTGCAGCTGAACCTGCAGCTGAACCTGCAGCCGCACCTGCTGCAGGCGTGGGCGGTGTGTCTGTCTTCATTGCATGGATCGCTGACGTTGTTGCGCCACCGCCTGCCCAAGCTCGATCACCGCCATCGCGTAAAAGAAGCTGCGGTTGTACTGCGTGATCGCGAAGAAATTCCCGGTGCCGATCCAGTAGCGTGTCGGCCGGTCGCCATCCTGCAGGTCGACCAGTCCGTAGGTGATCGATTCCGGCACCGCAAGCGCAACATTGACGCCTGCCTCTTTCATTTGCGTCAGCGTGTAACGCGCCTCCAGGCTCTGGCCGATCAGTCCCGGCCAGCTCGCATCGGATGCCGACGATACCGCGACCGGATACACCAGTGGCAAGCCGGACAACCAGCCGTGATTCGCGAGGAAGCTGCCGACACTGCCGATGGCATCGATCGGTGAATTGCGCAAATCGATCTTGCCGTCGCCATCGAAATCGACCGCATACTTGCGTATGCTGCCTGGCATGAATTGCGGCCAGCCGATCGCGCCGGCGAACGAGCCATGCAATGCAAATGGATCGACTTCATTCTCGCGTGCATACAGCAGCACCTGGCGTAGTTCATTGCGGAAGTAAGCCTTGCGCGCATCGCGGTTCGGCGTCTCTGGGTACGCGAATGCGAGCGTGGTCAGCGCATCGACGACGCGGAAGCGTCCGGTATCTCGGCCATAGAAGGTTTCGACCCCGATGATGCCAACGATGATGTCCGCCGGCACACCAAACTCAGCTTCCGCACGTCGCAGCGCATCTTCATGCCGGTTCCAGAACGCGACGCCTGCCTGCAGCCGCTGTGGTTCGACGAAGCGCTCGCGGTAGGCAGTCCAGTTCTTCGCACGTCCGGCCGGCGGCGGGTTGATCAGCTTGACGACCGCATCGATGTAATGGGTCCGGCTGAAATGCGCGCGCAACGCTTCACGATCGAAGCCGTGCTCATTGCTCATTTCATCAATGAATTCCGTAACCGCGCGCCATTGATTGAAGTTCGCAAACTCGGGATCGCCATGCGCTGTCGCCTGATGCATGCGCGCCATGGTCGCCTTGCTGCCTTTGCCGGCGCCTTTGGCTTTGCTCCGGTCTTTGGCCTTGCTCTTGCCCGTTCGTGAGCCGCCAGAGGCTCCGTTGTCCTTGCCTGGCGTCTTTGCCACTGCCTTGCCAGAGGGCCTGGCATTCGAAGTCGCGCCAGTACCCGGGTTTGAACTAGAACGCGGGCTCGTGCTTGTCGTCGCTGCAGCTGGGCTGTCAGCAGCAAGCGTAGTCAAGGCAGGGAGGCAAAACGTCGCGCTCAGCGCTAGCAACAGCGGGGAGAGGATAGGCTTCATGGTGGTCGCCAGTATAGTGCAAGCATCCGCGACAGCGAATGCGTGCCGGCGGGCGGCCTGCCGGCATACGCTCTCAGGCATAATAGTTCGCATGAGCACCGCGATTTTTTCCCATCCCGATTGCAGCAAGCATGAAATGGGTGACTGGCATCCCGAGTCGCCGGCGCGGCTGCAGGCGATCGAGGATCAATTGATCGCGAGCGGGCTGGCGACATTGCTGGTGAGACGTGACGCACCGCTGGCCAGCACCGAGCAGATCGAGCGCGTGCACCAGGGCTGCGCGTTGGCTGCCGTGCGCGATGCGTTGCCGGGTCCCGGCGGCTATCATCCGATCGATGCGGATACGCTGCTCAACGAGCATAGCTGGCAGGCTGCCTTGCGCGCCGCCGGTGCCGCAGTAGCAGCGGTCGATGCGGTGATCGCTGGCGAAGTCGACAATGCCTTCTGCGCGATTCGCCCGCCCGGTCATCATGCGCGGCCGGACAGCCCGATGGGCTTCTGCCTGTTCAACAATGTCGCGATCGCCGCGCGGCATGCGCTCGATGTGCACGGTCTGCAGCGCGTTGCCATCGTCGATTTCGATGTGCATCACGGGAATGGGACCGAAGAAGCTTTCAGCGGTGATGAGCGCGTGTTGATGACCAGCTTCTTCCAGCACCCGCTGTATCCGTACAGCGGTGTACATGCGATGGGATCGGCACCCACGAACATGGTCAACATACCGGTGCCGGCCTATACGCGCGGCGAAGCAGTGCGTGAACTGATCAACGCGCACTGGCTGCCGGCGCTCAATGCGCATCGGCCACAGATGATCTTCATTTCGGCAGGTTTTGATGCACATCGTGAGGATGACATCGCCAGTCTCGGTCTGGTCGAAGCGGACTATGCATGGATTACCAGCCGTATCGTCGAGATCGCGCAGACCCATGCACAGGGCCGCATCGTCAGCTGCCTCGAAGGGGGGTACAACCTGTCGGCACTGGGCCGCAGCGTGGTAGCCCATTTGCGCTCACTGGCCGAACTGGGTTGAGGGCGTGGCCGGCGAGTAGCAGGCAACAGATTCGGCACACGCCGTGGCGACAAGCTCGGCAACCGATTCAGTGCAGGTTTCAGCGACAAATTCAGTTTCAGTTTTAGATTCAGTTTCATATTCAGGTTCAGGAAAGACGCATGTCCATACAATGGTTCCCCGGTCACATGAACGCCGCGCGCAAGAAAGCCGCCGAGTCCATGGAAAAGGTTGACATGGTGATCGAGGTGCTCGATGCCCGTGTGCCGCTGGCCAGCAGCAACCCGATGATCGAGGCCTTGCGGCGGGCACGGCAGCGTCCCTGCCTGAAGATCCTGAACAAGAGCGACCTGGCCGACCCGGCCGCGACCAAGGCCTGGCTGGCGTATTTCAGCCAGCAGAAAGACGTGCATGCGGTTGCGCTCACGACCAAAAAGCCGGCCGAGGTCGCGCGTATCCCCGATCACTGCCTGAAGATCGCGCCGCATCGTGGCACCGCGCTAAAACCGCTGCGCGTGATGATCATGGGCATACCGAACGTCGGCAAGTCAACGCTGATGAATGCGCTGTTGAAGAAGCGGGTGGCCAAGGTCGGCGACGAGCCGGCGGTCACCAAGGCGCAGCAGCGCCTTTTCCTGGGCAACAACATCGTGCTGATCGATACGCCGGGCCTGATGTGGCCCAAGATCGAGCACCCGACCGACGGTCTGATGCTGGCGGCCAGCCATGCCATCGGCGTGAATGCGATCATCGAGGAAGAGGTGGCATCCTTCCTCGCCGAGCTGCTGCTGGCGCGCTACCCCGCATTGCTGACAGCGCGCTATGGCGTGACGGCAGTAGGCATGGATGGTGTCGGTGTGATCGAAGCGATTGCGACGCGGCGTGGCTATCGTTTGAAGGGTGGCGATGCGGATTTCGAAAAGGCTGCGCACACGCTGCTGCAGGACTACCGCAGTGGCGCGTTAGGTCGCATCAGCCTCGAGACGCCGGACAGCCGGGTCGCGCTGCTGGCCAGCTATGTGCCGCCACCATCGCTGGGCGAGCCGCAGCCTTTGCCGGAAGCCGAAGAAGACTGACGCCGACCTTGTGACCCGTAGCGCCGCTGCGGCCGCCCGGGCATCTACAATAGGCTGCCAGGCAAGCAGCAAGGTAAGTCAAAAGGCAAGAGAAAAGACAAGCCAAAAGGCAATCTACAAAACAAGCGACAAAACAAGCCGCAGAGGAGACGCGCGATGGCCGAGCAGACAGAAGTCCAGCCCTATGTGATTCGCAATGATCGCAAAGGCGTGACCACGCTGACGCTGAACCGTGGTGACAAGTTCAACCCGCTGTCGGAAGAGATGCTGGCCGCGTTGCAGGCGGAGGTCGATGCGATCGCGAAAGACCCGGCAGTGCGCGTGGTCGTGCTGGCGGCGCAAGGCAAGGCCTTCTGTGCCGGACACGACCTGAAGCAGATGCGCGCGTCGCCCTCCGCGGCGTATTACAAGAAGTTGTTCGACCAGTGCAGCAAGCTGATGCTGGCGATACAGCAGATGCCGCAGCCGGTGATTGCGCGTGTGCAGGGTATCGCGACCGCAGCCGGATGCCAGCTGGTTGCGATGTGCGATCTGGCCGTCGCGTCATCGGAAGCAAAGTTTGCGGTATCGGGCGTGAACTATGGTCTGTTCTGTTCGACGCCGTCAGTCGGGCTGTCGCGCAACATCGGCCGCAAGCAGGCGATGGAAATGCTGCTGACCGGGGAATTCATCGATGCCCAGACCGCGATGGAACGCGGACTGATCAATCGTGTGGTGGGGTCTGACGCGCTGGATGAAGCCATCGCGAAGCTGACCGCCAGCATCCTTGCGAAGCCGGCGGTCGCGATCGCGATGGGAAAGCAGCTGTTCTACCGTCAGGCTGAGATGGGCATTCACGCCGCCTACCAACTGGCTGGCGAGACCATGGCCTGCAACATGATGGATGAAGCTGCGCTGGAGGGCGTGCAAGCCTTCGTCGACAAGCGCAAGCCAGGCTGGCAGCGCTGAGCAACCAGCGCCAAACATCGAACGTCAGACGCCGAACGCCAGACACGTCAAAGTACGTAACCGGAATGGTCAGGATCAAGCTCACAGTAGAAGGTGGGCTTGCGGTCGATGACCCGGTGCTCGGTCAGATCAACAGGCTTTGGAATGCCACGGAATGCCATCGTTGGCATGATCAGCACCTCCTTCTGTTTGACGGTACGGATGAAGTTGAAAAGGTGTACCTGCACCCCCCAAACACCGACGAAGACAATATTGGTATCGCGATGCTCGGTGAGTTGAGGATACGACGGCGGGTTGGCATAGCTCTGATTGGGATCCGACGTGGTGGATATCGCATGGGGTGCCAACAAGATATTTCCGTCAATCAATTGGCTTTTCCTGAATGGACCGGCGGGGTCTTTCGTATAGATGCCCTTGAACAAATTGCCCCGGAAGACGAAATCTTCGTTTGTCATGAGTTTTTTCAGCCCACTGACCATGGGCTTGGTGACGCATGAAACCAATTGGCTGGCGATAGGAATCCGCGCATAGCTGCTTATGCGCAGCGCGCTGTTTATGGCATTGAAGTGGCCGGTTTCAACATGGCAGTAGTCCACCTTGCCGATGACTTCATCCCATTGAAGTTTTTGGTGCCAGAAGTTTGAGAGGAACTGCAGACGTCTTTCCTCGGTTGTCAGTTCGCAGCCTAAACGGTCCATGGCCTCGGTATCGATGGCCGTCACCAGCTTCCTTCGATCCGCTTCTGGTAACTCAGCAAAAGTTTCCCGAAAAGATTTCATCAGAAATTCGAGGTGTTTAGGTGAAATCGCCTTCTCGAGTGGCGTCTGTTCGTTTTGCACATGGTAGTAATTCAAGAATCTGGGGATCCAATCCAGAAATGTTTTCAGATCCCAGGCAAGCGCCATGGCATGAGCGAGTGGGGATCCGTCGATGGCATTGACGTCCATCTTCAGATATTCAGCGGTTGCCGCCTCCTGGAGGTTGATCGCATAGCGAAGGATGAGTTTGTCCAAGTTCTTGTGAAAATTTGCGTCGAACTGGAGTTTCCTGAGTTCAACGGTACATGCTTCAGCCATGCGCCAGACGTCTGATTTCTGTGCTTCAGAGAGCTTGCAAATCACCGGGGCGGAGTGGTGAATGGCAGGCACCGTGTTCTGAAGAACAGGAGCGGTACCGTGGATGGTACGAGAGACATTGCGAACCACCGGCGCAGCCTTGTGCCTGTCAGGCTTGGTCCTTGGTGGGTCAGGTAGGGTGTTGCGAGCGCGTTGGGTGGCCGAACCGCGGATGGTCTTGAACATGATTGTCTCCCTGTTCTGGTTTTTGCCCGGCTTTGCATCGCTGATAAAAGGCAAATTAGGCGTGAGATGCAGGAAACGATCTGTGTCTGGTTCGGTAATGGAGTTCGGTGGGCGCAAGTATCACTTGCGATTACACAGTTGGTTTTGACCTTGCGCTGATCGAAACCTTGCGTACTGATGTCGCCGCTTCGGCCGGGTAGTTGCAGGCGAAAAAAAAGCCCGCATCGCTGCGGGCTTTTTCAAACAGCGTGGGCTGGTGACGATTACATCATGCCGTCCATGCCGCCCATGCCACCCATACCGCCCATGCCACCCATGCCGCCAGCAGCCGGCTTGTCTTCGACCAGCTCGGACACCATGCAGTCGGTGGTCAGCATCAGGCCGGCGATCGAGGCTGCGTTCTGCAGCGCCGAACGGGTGACCTTGGCCGGGTCCAGCACGCCCATCTCGACCATGTCGCCATAGGTGCCGTTGGCCGCGTTGTAGCCGAAGTT
>JACCDU010632967.1_pt1 | contig 12567 bp, 9 predicted proteins | sample 7446081 | NCBI WGS metagenome assembly JACCDU01 (sample SAMN15323447, study PRJNA562643) | freshwater metagenome | isolation source: river surface water | place: USA:Blue River Watershed | collected 2017-08-17 | reverse complement strand
GAAGGTTTGGATCCGGCAGTTGGTGGTGACGCTGACTTAACTTTCGGTATTGACGTAGGTAACTACCCAATAACAAGAGGTTGGACTTTCGGTCTTAACTTGAGCTTCTAAGCTCAAACAAATGATTTTGAATCGAGTTATAGCAACTATAATTGATTAAACAAATGAACAATTTCAAATTAAAAATCGGTGCCCTACTTGCATCCGGAGCGATGTTAGTAGCTGTGAGTTGTAGCGAGGAGTTTTTGGAAGTCCCGCCGGTTGGTCAATTGGCTGAAGCCCAGCTTTCTACTTTAGCTGGTCTAGATGCATCTCTGATCGCGGCATACTCCCAAGTAAACGGACGTGGCAACAGATTAGGATCTCCATCCAACTGGGTGTGGGGTAGTATTAGAGGGGGAGAGGCCAATAAAGGTACTGACCCAGGTGACTTTACGACGATCAACCCTATTCAGCGCTTTGAAAACAACGCTGCTGGAGGTGAAATGGGATCGAAGTACAATGTATGTTACGAAGGTATCGCACGTGCAAACAACGTGTTGAGACTTTTGACCAAAGCTGGTGCAACTGTGACGGCTGCCGATCAGGCACGTCTTTCTGCTCAGGCAAGATTCTTAAGAGCGCACTTTTACTTTGAGCTTGCTCGTGACTACGACAAGACTCCTTATGTGGATGAAACTGTAGACTATGGTTCTGGTCTAGAGAAAATAAAGAATGACAAATCGCTTTGGCCATTTATCATTGCGGATTTGGAATTTGCGATCTCTAAGCTTCCTGCAACTCAGCCTCAAGTAGGTCGAGTAAACGTATGGGCTGCGAAGTCATACTTGGCTAAAGTGTACATGTACACCAAGGAGTTTACCAAGGCAAAAGCATTGTTTGACGATGTAATTGCTAATGGGGTAACTTCAAATGGTTTGAAGTACAATTTGGTTCCTTACTACGATGACATGTTCCGTGGCAAGAACGATAACCACCAGGAATCTATCTGGGCTTATCAGTCTGCTGCCAATACGGGCTCTGTAAACAACGCCAACCCTGAGTTTGACTTGAACTTCCCTTACAATACCGGACCTGCTGGTCCAGGTAACTGCTGCGGATTCTTCCAGCCAAGCTTCACCTTCGTGAATGCGTTCAGAACAAAGGATGGTCTTCCACTTTTGGATAAGTCATACAACACTGGTGCAAACCAAGTGAAGAACGACATGGATGTAGCTTCTGGCGCAGCCTTCACTCCTGATGCTGGTGAGCTTGATCCTCGTTTGGATCATACTGTAGGTCGTAGAGGTATCCCGTATTTGGATTGGATGGATCACCCAGGTCAAGCTTGGATCCGTAACCAACCGAACGCAGGTCCTTACTCTCCTAAGAAGTATGTCTATGCGAAGTCTGAGTCAGGAACTTTCCAGGACAACTCTTCTTGGACTCCAGGTTATACTGGTATCAACTTCATGATCATCCGCTTTGCAGACGTGCTATTGCTAGCTGCTGAAGCTGAAATCGAAGTAGGTAGCTTGGAAAAAGCACGTGAGTATGTAAACCGTGTTCGTACTAGAGCCATCAATTCTGAATTGAAGAGAAGCAATGGTACTCCTGCTGCTAACTACAAGATCAGCACGTATACTGCCGCTTGGACAAGCAAAGATGCTGCTAGACTAGCTGTACGTCACGAGCGTCTTCTAGAGTTGGGTATGGAAGGTCACCGTTTCTATGACCTTCAGCGTTGGGGTACTGCCCAGGCTGAATTGGACTTCTACTTTGCTTATGACGGAGCTAAACTTTCTTCAGCCCTTGGTGGAGCAAAGTATTCCGATAAGTTCAAGTGGGTTCCAATCCCTCAAGATCAAATTGACTTGGTAGGTAAGGATATCTTGGTGCAAAACCCAGGATTCTAATCTACTAATCAGATAGTACTTAAAGAGAAGGTCATTCGACCTTCTCTTTTTTTTTGCCCAATGCGCTTCGCCTCATTTTTTTACCAAGGGAATGTATTATTTTTCTACTTCTTAGCTTATTTCTTTCCGTGATGAGATTATTCACCCTACTTCTTGCTACAGCACTTGGTTTACTGCTTGTTTCCTGTCAATCTGAGGACACACTTTTTGTGCTCAAGACGGCCGACGAGACTGGAATTGACTTCAATAACCAAATAGATGAAACGGACAGTTTCAATATCCTTACCGACGAATACATCTTCAATGGAGGAGGGGTAGCTACGGCTGATTTTGATAACAATGGATTACCTGATCTCTTTTTTACAGGAAATCAGGTTGCCAACCGACTTTACCTGAATCAGGGAGAGTTTTCTTTCCAAGATATATCCGAAGAAGCTGGGATCCTCGCAGCAGATAAATGGTGTACAGGTGCTGTAGTCGTCGATATCAATCAAGACGGTTGGGCGGATATCTATGTGGCAGCCGCTATGAAAAAAGGACCTGGAGAGCGTAATAACCTCCTTTTTGTAAACCAAGGCAAAAATACCCAAGGAAAAATCACCTTTAAAGAAATGGCTAGCCAATATGGAATTGCGGATTCGGGCAATTCCATGGGGGCCGCCTTTCTGGATTACGACTTAGATGGTGACCTAGATCTCTATGTGCTCAACAACGAGCAATTGGCAGCAAAACCGACCAACTTCAGAGCAAAGGTCACCGATGGATCGGCCATCAATAACGACTCTTTTTACAGAAACAATGGGAATGGAACCTTTACCAATGTGACCTTGGAAGCAGGTATCCGATACGAGGGATTTGGCTTGGGCTTGGCGATTGGAGATGTAAATAACGATGGTTGGCCAGATATTCATGTTAGCAACGACTACATCACCAATGACATTCTCTACATCAATAACCAAAACGGAACCTTTACCAACCAAACCAAGGATTTGTTGCGCCACCAAAGCCAGTTCTCCATGGGCTCGGATATGTCTGATGTAAACAATGATGGGCTACCAGACTTGATTACTATTGATATGCTTGGTGAGGATAGCTACCGCAAGAAAACCACCATAGGCAAGAATGTTTACCAAACCTACCTCAACAACGAGGAGTTTGGCTATGAATACCAGTATGTGCGCAATATGCTGCACATCAACAATGGACCTGGTGTTCCATTTAGTGAAGTAGGGATGTTTGCTGGAATCTATCAAACCGATTGGAGCTGGGCACCCTTGTTTGCCGATATGGATAACGATGGCAATAGAGATCTGTTAATCACCAATGGATTTCCTCGTGACATTACAGACAAGGATTTTGCCAATTATCGAGCTGATGTAGGAAATATTGCCTCTACGAGGCAGCTCCTGGATTCCATTCCTATCGTAAAAATCCCAAACTATGCCTACAAGCACAAGGGCAATCTTGCTTTTGAAGATGTGGGTCAAGCTTGGGGATTGAGTCAACCGTCTTTCTCCAATGGTGCGGTGATCTTGGATTTGGACTTGGATGGAGATTTGGATTATGTGGTCAATAACATCAATGATCCAGCCTTTGTCTTTGAAAATACGCTGAATCAGCAGGAGAAAAAGCCAAACTACCTTCGCATCAAATTACAAGGCCCAAAAACCAATTCAGATGGTCTAGGAGCAAAGGTTTGGGTAAAGTTTGGCAACGGCAAACTGGGCTACCAGGAAATGCAAGTCGTGCGAGGCTACATGTCTTCCACCGAACCTGTGCTTCATTTTGGATTGGATTCTGCCGCGGTGGTAGATGAGATCTTGGTGAAGTGGCCTGATGGAAAAGTCAGTTCCCAAAAGCAAGTTTCCGCCAATCAAGTGGTGAAAATAGCCTATAGCCAAGCAAGTGTGGGAAGCGCTGCAGTTGCTCTTGCTGAGTTGGCTCAAGCAAACCAACTCTTTGCTGAGATTTCTGATTCCTTAGGGATTAGCTATGTGCATCAGGAGATGGACAAAATCGATTACAATATCCAGCGTACTTTGCCTCATAAACTATCCCAATATGGGCCCACACTTGCGGTGGGTGATTTGAATGGGGATGGGAGAGAGGATTTGGTGGTTGGCTCTTCTTCAGGATTTGCCCCGGTGTGGTACAGTCAAAACGGAAATGGATCCTTTACCCAAAAAAATCTGCTTCCGGCTGGAGAGGGCATCAGCCAAGAGGTGACGGGAGTGCTTTTAGTTGACCTGGATAACGATGCAGACTTGGACTTGTACTTGCTTTCAGGGAGTGCTGAATTCGTTCCTGGAGCTCCTGAATACCAGGATCGAGTATATGTCAACGATGGAAAAGGCAACTTTAAATTGGATCCAACTTCTTCCATTGCAGTTGGCAACGGGTCTGTCGTCCGAGGGGCAGATTTTAATGGGGATGGATATTTAGATGTATTCGTAGGAGGGCGCGCTCCCATTGGGCAATACCCGCTTCCTGAGAAGTCATTTCTTTTGAAAAATGAAAAGGGCAAATTGACCGATGTGACTAAATCCTGGATTCCTGAATTGGAGAACCTAGGAATGCTTACCGACGCACTTTGGACAGATGTGAATCGTGATGGAAAGGTAGATTTGGTTGTGGTAGGAGAGCTGATGCCGATTACACTATTTCTGAATACTGGAAAGCGCTTTGAATTAGCCAAAGCCACAGGCCTGGAAGAATTTAGCGGCTGGTGGAATAGCATCATCTCTGCCGACCTGGATCAGGATGGTGACTCGGACTGGGTAGTGGGGAATATTGGTGCCAACAATCCGTATCATCCGACTGCGGCCCGTCCATACAAGGTTTATGCAAAAGATTTTGACGCCAATGGCTCGGTAGACCCTGTCTCTTTTGCCTATTACAAATCCAAAATCGGGGGCGATTACCAGGCTTATCCAACGCATTTTTGGGATGATTTGATTGGACAGAGCCCGATGTTCAGACGAAAATTTGATCGCTACAAATACTTTGCCCTGAGTACCGACCAAACCTTCTTCACGGAAGAGGAGAAGAAGGATGTGCGTGTGCTTACTGGAAATTACGATCGTTCTGCTTGGGTGGAGAATTTGGGGAACGGAAAGTTTACCCTTCATGAATTGCCGTGGCAAGCGCAGTTGGCACCGATGAACGGAATGCTAGCAGAAGATGTTAATAAAGATGGATTTCTTGACCTAGTTCAGGTAGGGAATGACTATGGCAATGAAGTATTTATTGGAAGGCTAGATGCTTCCGTAGGTTGGGTATTTCTTGGTGATGGTAAAGGTAGCTTTGCTGCCAAGCCTGCAAGAGAGAGCGGCTTTGTAGTTCCTGGGGATGCCAAGGCCTTGGTCAAACTCGCACGTAGTGGAGGGGAAGCCTTGTATATCGCCTCACAAAATAGATCCAAGCTTTTGGCCTTTACGGCGAAGCAGCAAGGAACAACTCTCTTGCAGGTGCCAACAGATGCCATGGCGGTGGAGTTGGTGCTTGCTAACGGCAAAAAGCAACGGATCGACACGAGCTATGGGGCGGGCTTTGGTTCGCAATCTAGCCGTACCATTCACCTCCCACAAGGGGTAAAATCAGTCACGAAAATCAACTACCGAGGAGAGTCAAGTACACTTCCTTTAACCAAGTAATTAGCGGTACAATTCTCCTGGTTTGGCCTGGCAAATGTCACCAATCAGGTCTGCAACCTTGTCTGTCACATCTTCAAAATAGCGTCTTCCTTTTTCTGGAGACGCTTTTTTTGGATTTCCGATGCCCGTATCCTCGGACACCTCAGACCACTTGCGCTCGGCCCAGGCCCACTTTTCGCGAATGCCGCGAATCACTGATTTTTTCTCCGCTCCATCACCGGCTTCAGCTAGTGGAGATACCAATTCTGGATGTAAGTATTGTATCAAGGAAGTTTCCATTTCGTCTGCATGATCACCTCCTTCTTCAAAATAGGCGGATTTGTCGAGCGCCTGAAACCAATTGCAGGTGAATAAGAGCATATCTGGGTATTTCAATCCCAATTCACGTAGCATGGGTTGGAAGTTATTTCCTCCATGGCTATTTAAAATCAATAGTTTTTTGAGTCCCTGTCGTTGAAACACTTCAATGAGGTCCTGAAGAATCAACAGTTGCGTGCTTGGATTGAGGTTGAGATCTAGGTAAATGTCCGATTGCCCTGTATTTACGCCAAAAGGGACAGTGGGGAGTACGACCACCTTGTTGCCTTTTTCCCATGCCTTTCGCGCCCCTTCCGCTGCAAGGGCGTCTGCTTCATAGACATCTGTGCCGTAGGGAAGGTGGTAATTATGCGCCTCGGTGGCTCCCCACGGCAATACGGCGAGCTCGTAGCGAAAAGTTTGGAGTGATTTCCAGCTGGCTTCTTTCAGGATGTAGGGTCTCATGGATTTATTGGGAGTTTTGATAAAAGGAAGGGGTAATTTGGAGCAAAATTGATAATTTGTCTTCCAGATTCTAAAGTACAATCCATGTCGCAAAGAAGAAAGTTTATCAAGCAATCCTTGTTGGGCTCGGCCCTATTGATACCCGGGCTATCCACCCTTGATGCACAAGCAGCTCCTGCCAAAAGAGTAGCAGGAACAAAACCGATTATCCTTTCCACTTGGAATCATGGGATTCCGGCCAATGCGGATGCTTGGGCCAAATTGAAAGAAACTGGAAGCCTCTTGGATGCGGTGGAAGCAGGGGTTAGGAATACGGAGTTGGATCTAGAAAGCCTATCTGTAGGCCTTCAAGGCTTACCTGATCGGGAAGGAATTACCACCCTAGATGCTTCCATTATGCTTGGAGACGGATCCTGTGGGTCGGTGGCTTTTGTCAGACAAGTCAAGCATCCCATTTCGCTTGCAAGAGCGGTCATGGAAAAAACCCCTCACGTGATGCTTGCGGGAGAAGGAGCACGACAGTTTGCTATAGCACAAGGCTTTCCGATGGAAAAGGAAAAGTTAAGTCCCAAAGCACAGGTAGAATACGATAAATGGAAGGTGACCAGCCAATACAAGCCGGTTATCAATATCGAAAATCACGATACCATCGGAATGATTGGATTGGATGCTTCAGGAAAATTGGCTGGCAGCTGCACTACGAGTGGTTTGGCTTACAAGATGCATGGGAGGATAGGAGATAGCCCAATCATCGGTGCTGGGTTATTTGTTGACGATGAGGTAGGTGCTGCCACGGCGACTGGCTTGGGTGAGTCGATCATCCGAATCTGTGGCAGTTTTTTAATTGTAGAGTTGATGCGCCAGGGTAGAAGTCCTCAAGAAGCCTGCGAAGAGGCGGTTCGTCGCTTGGTAGCCAAAAACAAAAACATAAAAGACATTCAAGCAGGCTTTTTGGCCATCAATAAAGATGGAGAAGTGGGTGCTTATGCAGTTCATCCGGGATTCAACTTTGCTCAGGCCACCGAGTCTGGCAATGTATTGATTGATGCGGCTAGTCATTTTAAGGCATGAGGATTCTCTTAGAAGCCCCTGTATTCAATTTGCAGGCTTCCTTGGAGGCTGCACAATTTGGAATCGATCGCTTGGAGCTATGTTCTAATTTTCCCGAAGGGGGAGAAACCCCCAGTGCGGGAATGCTTCGCTTCTTGAAGCGTGAAATCGATCTTCCCATTTTTGTGATGATCCGGCCTCGTGGAGGTAATTTTGTCTATTCATCCAAGGAGTTGCTGGTGATGAAGCAGGACATTCAACTTTTAGGTGATTTAGGAGCAGATGGATTTGTATTTGGGGCCTTAGATGCCCAGGGATCGGTCAATGAAGCTGCTTGTGAATCCTTGTTGCGAGCCGCTGAATCCAGGCCATGTACTTTTCACCGGGCATTTGATGCAGCGGCAGATCTTCCAGGTTCCTTGGAAAAAATCATCCAACTCGGCTTTCAACGTGTACTGACTTCAGGAGGTGAAAATACCCTCACGGAAGGATTGGATCAGGTAATGGCGCTTTTGAAGCAAGCCAAAGAGCGGATTATCATCCTTCCAGGTGGAGGGCTTAAAGCAGCGCATGTCTCACGCTTGAAGGAATCCGAGTATTTGAAAGAGGTGCATGCCTCCTGCAAGTTGGCCAAGCCAGCTGACAATCAATTTGTCAAACCAGGCCTTTCTTTTGCGGGGGCTCCTTTAGATTTCAGCCTAAATTTTGGGATCGACCCACAACTTGTCCAAGAGTTTAAATCTGTATTGTAAATCAATGATGCGTTCAGCTTGGGGTCTTGTGTTTGTGGTGTTGTTGGCTTGGGCCTGTGAACCGATTTCAGAGCGAAAGCAGCCTCCTCCTAGTCTGTACCAACTATCTCAGTCGGATCTTAATCTTTCGGGTGAGCAATTGGCCAAGGGATATTGTGCAGCTTGCCATCTCATGCCTGACCCTTCAATCTTGGATAAGAAGACCTGGGCCACACTGCTCCCAGATATGCGCAAGCGTATGGGCTTGTATTTGGAAGAGGACTTTGGAACGGCTTTACCCGAAGATGAAGGAGTTCCAGAAGGTGTTTATTCCAAGATTCCCTACATCACCCGTGAAAACTGGGCCAAGTTAGAAGCCTATTATTTGGAGAATGCTCCGGATACCTTGCTGCTGCAAGCCAGGAAAGAGGCACCCAAACTCGGAATTCCAGGTTTCAAGTTAGAGGTGCCAGAATTTAAGGGCATTCGTCCCAGTTTGACGACTTTACTACGTATTCATCCGAAGACGGGTGATTTGTGGGTAGGCCATCGGTTTCGCGCCTTGTTCCGATTGGACTCGAAGAATAAGTTCAAGCAACTTGATTCCCTGCCTACCCGAGTAGCTCCGGTAGACTTAATTTGGAATACTCCGAACTCCTTTGATTTGTTATCCATGGGAAAGATGGATCCCTCCAACGATTCCATAGGCCTTTTGTCCACCTATTCATTCAATTCAAAGCGCTGGGAGGAGACCCCTCGAATCGATCAGTTGATGCGGCCTATAGATATGGAAGTAGCGGACTGGAATGGAGATGGCAAGAAGGATTACGTGCTTTGCCAATTTGGGAATCACCTAGGCAAACTGAGTATTTTTTTAAGTAAAGGTGATGGGTTTACCGAAGTGATTTTAAAGCCAGATCCAGGAGTAAGGCGATCCATTGCAGTGGATTACGAGGGAGATGGGGACCTGGATTTGATGGTTTTATTTTCTCAGGCCAAAGAAGGGATATCCCTTTTTGAAAATATAGGGCAGGGGAAATTTAAAGAAAAGCAGCTCTTGGCATTCCATCCAGCATTTGGATCCAGTGACTTTCGTTTTGAGGATGTCAATGGAGATCGAAAACCGGAGCTTGTGCTGGTAAATGGGGACAATGCAGACCAAAGCCAAATTTTCAAACCTTATCATGGGCTGCGAATTTTTGAGCGCGATTCGAATGGGAACTACCAAGAAAGTTGGTTCTATCCCATGCATGGTGCGAGTGGCTTGGAGCTGGGTGACTTTGATCAAGATGGAAAAGTGGATGTGGTGACCATTGCCTTTTTTCCAGACCGAAAACAAATTTCCTTTCAGAATCTGATTTACTTCAAGCAAGATGCATCGGGAAACTTTCATCCCCACATCTTAAAGGAGCAGCTGGCGGACCATTGGCTCACGCTGACCAAAGGGGATTTGGATTTGGATGGAGACGAGGATCTGGTAATCGGGACCTTTGCCTTTGACCAATTGTACCAAGTGCCAAACAGCCCCTGGAAGCCCTTTGTGATTTTGAGGAATACGCTGCGCTAAGGTTTTGCTTACTTGGATTGCTCCAAGGCTCGTTCCACATCTTGGATGATGTCCTCGTAGTGCTCAAGACCCACGGAAAGTCGAATCAGTCCATCTGTGATGCCCACTTTTTGCCGCTCCTCTGGACTCAACTTGCTGTGTGTCGTGGATGCTGGATGGGTGACGATGCTTCGACTATCTCCAAGATTGGGCGTAATAGAAATCATCTGCAATTGGTCTATAAATCGCTGCGCTCTTGGTAATCCTCCTTTGACGGTCAAGGTAAGAATCCCTCCGCCTGCTTTCATTTGCTTGAGAGCCAAGGCATGCTGGGCATGGGAAGGGAGAAAAGGATAGTTTACTGCGTTAAGCTGTGCATTGCCTTCAAAGTAACGGGCCACCTTTTCTGCATTCTCGCAGTGGCGATCCATACGGAGCGCCAAAGTCTCCATGCTTTTGGATAGTATCCAGGCATTGAATGGGGAAAGAGAAGGACCTGTATGACGGGTAAAAAAGCGTACTTCTTCGATCAATTCTTTTTTTCCGAGGATCAATCCTCCGAGTACTCTTCCTTGTCCATCGATGTATTTGGTGGCGCTATGGGTTACGAGATGTGCTCCCCATTTGGCGGGTTGCTGCAGGTAGGGAGTTGCAAAGCAGTTGTCCACGACTAGGATAAGTCCATGTGCTGCCGCAAATTTACCCGCCCACTCGAGGTCAATGATTTCCAGACCTGGGTTGGAGGGTGTTTCTAGAAATAGCATTTTGGTGTTGGGCTGCAGCAATTTGTCCCAATTTTGAAAGTCGGAGATGTCACCATAGGTGGAGGTTATGCCCCATTTTGGAAACACGCGCGTGAGGAGCTGGTGGGTGGAGCCAAACAAAGAACGGGCTGCCAGGATATGATCTCCTTGCTTAAGTAGAGAAGCGATACTTCCAAACATCGCCGCCATCCCTGAAGCGGTAGCAATGCCATCTTCCGTGCCCTCGGCACGGCACACTTTTTCGATCAGGTCTGAGGAGTTGGGATTGGAATAGCGGGAGTAAATATTGCCTTGAACCTCTTCGGCAAACATGGCTCGGGCTTCTTCAGCTGATTCAAAGACAAAACTGGAGCTGAGGTAAAGCGCAGATGAATGTTCGCGTTGGTTAGATCGTTCTTGGATGCGAATTGCATCGGTTTCAAAGTGTGACATCTCGGTTCGGTTAATAGGTAACTCAGGGAACGATTTCAAAAGAAATTTCCCAAGGCCGTGAACGAACTGAAAGAGGGGTAGGTGGAGTTACGCCAATTTATAGTTCCCGCAATGGGTAGGAATTGGCACCTTACTTTTTTGGAGTGGGTTGCCAGAGGGTCTTAGAGCCTAATCTCTCGCCTCTTCTTTATAAAATAGTACCTGAAAGGTTTACAAATAAATGAGGATGTAATCGCAATTCCAAATTCTTGAAAAAATCAATCGTTGAATTGCGTCATGGTGTGTGCTATCCCGACGGTACAAAATCCTAACGCCATGGCGATGGCCTTATCCATGATTTCGGGAAGTACATCCAATTCTTGCTGGGTAAATCGACCCAAGACATAGTCTACTTGTCTTCCTTTGGGAAAATTGTCCCCAATACCCATGCGCAAGCGGGGATAGTCCTGCCCTCCGCAGAGCTCCTCGATATTTCGGAGTCCATTGTGTCCTGCAGCACTTCCTTTGGGTCTCATCCGAAGTTTCTCAAAGGGAATCGCCACATCATCCACCAGTACCAAGATATTTTCTTTAGGAATGTTGAGGGTTTTCATCCAATAATTCACTGCCTTACCACTCAAATTCATGTAGGTAGTGGGTTTGATGAGATGGAGAGTCCGTGATTTGTATTTGAATTCGGTTTTGAAGGCAAGGCGATCGCTCTTCCACACGGCACCTTCCTTGTCTGCAAGGCGGTCTAGTGTGAGGAAACCAATGTTGTGGCGCGTCAATTCGTATTCAGGGCCAATATTACCCAAGCCTACAAGTAAGTAATTCATGGAATGCGGGTTCGATGGGATAAAAATAAAAAATCCTGCTCGGGAATGAGCAGGATTTTCGTTGAAGAAAGTTAGGAATTATTCTCCCTTCTTTCCACGTAGTGCTCTTGGGATACCGATGGTCACGATAGACACATTCGGAGAAGTCAAGATTTCAAATCCTTCGGTCTTCAATTCACCTACTTTGAAAGATTTTCCAAGGTCTAGGTTGGTGATGTCAACCACTACATAGTCAGGAAGGGTTTTAGCCATTCCTTTTACTTTTAGTTTTCTAGTTTTAAACTCCAGCTTACCACCTTTTGCGATACCAGGGGAATTTCCTTCGATTTTCACAGGAATTTCAAATTTGATTGCTTTAGCATCTGTGTAAGCCATGAAGTCTGCATGGAGCAATACCTCACTTACTGGGTGGAATTGGGCTTCTTTCAAAACCGCTTTGATGAGTCTTCCTTCGATGTTTAGTTCTACCAAGTGCACCTCAGGTGTGTAGATCAGGTCTCTGAAAAGAATCGCTGGGGAGTAGAAATGAACTTGATCAGGAATACCTGGTCCATAAACCACGCAGGGTACATTGCCGGCATCTCTGATTTCATTCAAAGCAGCACTGTCGAGATTTGCTCTTTTAAACCCTATAATCTCTAGTGTTTTCATGTGTATGTGTATTTAAAATTGGTTCAAATAAATAAGGAACTGATGGAGGTATTTCCGGTTACTGCATGAATTGCTTTTCCAAATAGTTCTCCTACAGACAATACTCTAATTTTGGAACTAGGATGCTTCAGTGTGATGGTGTCGGTGATTACTAACTCCTCCAAAACCGAATTCTCAATATTTTCATATGCCTTTCCAGAGAGTACTCCGTGTGTGACAATGGCGCGTACCGAATTGGCTCCTTTTTCCATGATGATTTGGGCAG
>JACCDU010535729.1_pt1 | contig 12568 bp, 10 predicted proteins | sample 7446081 | NCBI WGS metagenome assembly JACCDU01 (sample SAMN15323447, study PRJNA562643) | freshwater metagenome | isolation source: river surface water | place: USA:Blue River Watershed | collected 2017-08-17 | reverse complement strand
TTGAGAATCGATCTGCTGAGTTCACTGCCGAAGCTGGTACAACCACCAGAATCATTTCGTCGGGATATGGCGCTCTCGCAGTTCAGAGCGACCACGCCGAGCTTGAAATGCGCGCGTCCTGGTCTCCGGTGAACACAGATGTTGCTTCGCATCTCGAGGCTTGGCAGGATTTGGTTTGCATCATGTCGGGTTTCCCCCACTTGCCAGTTGGAGTTTCCAAGCTAACGATGAGAGCAAGGCCTTGACCAAGGGCGCAGAAAACGCTCAAGAATCAGTAGAGATTTTGCCCCTCCTGTCGGCGCCTAGGGCAAAGCCTGTCCTGCTTGTCGAAACAAAAGGCCAGCTAGATAGCGCGATTCTGGAGTTGGCTTCCGGCGCGGGACCGTTCGCCGTTGATGCTGAGCGGGCATCGGGTTTCAAGTACTCACAGCGCGCATATCTGATTCAAATTCACCGCAGGGGCGGCCCGATTTTTCTCATCGACCCAATCGCAGTGTCGCATAGCGAGGAATCGAATTCTGACGCAACTAGCTTCGCAGAACTGCGAAGCGTGCTCAGCCAAGCGCCCTGGATTCTCCACGCCGCAAGCCAAGACTTACCCTGTCTCAGGGAGTTGGGTTTGGAGGCACCCGAGCTGTTTGACACCGAATTGGGGTCTCGCATTGCGGGGGTTCCGAGAGTAGGTTTGGGCGCCGTCACGGAGCATTTCCTCAAGCTTCGTCTAGCAAAGGAACACTCGGCGGTCGACTGGTCGACGAGACCCATGCATCAGGACTGGCTGAACTACGCGGCGCTCGACGTAGATGTGCTTCACGAACTTTGGGATGCTTTGTCAGCCGAACTAGAATCCCAGGGGAAAATTGCTTGGGCAAAGGCCGAATTTGCATTCATTCTGAACGCTCCGCCAAAACCTCCAAAGACTGAAAAGTGGCGCTCCACAACTGGACTGAACGAAGTGAAGGACCAGCGTGGGCTAGCAATCGCACGTTCACTGTGGGAAGCCCGCGAAAGACTTGCCATGAAGCTCGACGTATCCCCCGGTCGCCTGATACCCGATTCGTCAATTAGCACTTTAGCTAAGAATCCGGTCGCAACTCGTCCGGAGCTAGCATCTAATCGCTCTTTCGTAGGTCGCGCAAGCCGCAGTTATCTTGACACCTGGTGGGCGGCCCTTCAAGAAGCACAAAACACCAGGGACTTACCGCCGTTGAGACTTCCACAGACCGGCATACCCAATCATCGCGTTTGGGCAAATAGATTTCCTGATGCCAACGCTCGGTTGCAGGCTCTAAAGCCCGCAATCGGATCGATTGCAGAAGAAGTGAGCATCCCTCTAGAAAATCTGCTCACCCCCGACTATTTAAGACAACTAGCTTGGGAGCCACCTGCGGACATCACAGCTCAGTCAGTTGCATCTTTCTTGTCAGCCCTTGGGGCAAGAGACTGGCAAGTGAACTTGGTATGTGAGGCCCTCGCAGAAGCGCTGACCAAAGACCCTCAAGAATTGGCGAAATCGAAAGAGCTAGACCCTAGTTAGGTTTTGCGTGTGGCACCTTCTGGCCACTGACCTGAGCCAAAATGTCGGCCGCGATTTGGTTCGCGGTCAAACCAGTCTCTTCAAAAATCTCTGCACGTGATGCGTGATCGATAAAGCGGTCAGGTAGGCCAACCTCGTTCAAAGCCGTGTCGACCCCGGCGGCACGCATTTCCTGCCTTACCCGCGTGCCAATACCTCCGACACGAATTCCGTCTTCAATCGTGACCACTAGTCGGTGTTCCGATGCCAGCTTGATGACTGAATCAGCCACTGGAATGACCCACCTAGGGTCAATTACGGTGCAACCAACTCCCTTTGCTTCGAGCAACTCGGAAACGTTCAACGCCAAATCCGCCATGCTGCCAACTGCAACCAGAAGCACATCCTTCTTTGAAGCTATTCGAAGTACATCTACTCCGTCGGCAAGTCGTTCAAGGGCGTCTATGTCGGCGCCAGCATTTCCCTTAGCGAATCGCAGCACCGTCGGAGCGTTAGAGACCGCAACAGCCTCGTTCAGCTCCTCCTTGAGAGTTCTAGCGTCACGTGGAGCCGCGATGCGGATACCGGGCACCAGTTGCAGCAAAGATAGATCCCAGACACCGTGGTGGCTAGGACCATCTGGTCCCGTCACTCCGGCACGGTCGAGAACGAAAGTTACTCCAGCCTTGTGCAGCGCTACATCCATAAGCACCTGGTCAAATGCTCGATTCATAAAGGTCGCATAGACGGCAACAACCGGGTGTAGCCCCCCAAATGCCATACCCGCCGACGATGTCACGGCGTGCTGCTCTGCGATTCCAACATCGAAAACTCGCTTCGGAAAAACCTCTGCGAACTTCTTCAGACCAACCGGGATAAGCATCGCACCAGTGATCGCGATGATGTCCTCTCGCTTTGCAGCAATATCGACAAGCTCATCGCCAAAAACATCGGTCCAGCTCTGCTTGGTTTTCGAGTCAAGCGCCTTACCGGTTTCTGGGTCAATTTGCCCGACGGCGTGGAACTGATCAGCCTCGTCACCCATGGCGGGCTCGTATCCCTTGCCCTTTTGCGTGATTGTGTGAACAATCACCGGGTTGGCATATTTTTTTGCCTGGTGCAATGCCTGTTCGAGGGCCTGGATGTCGTGACCATCGATCGGGCCGATGTATTTGATGTCGAGGTTTGGGAACATGCCCTTGGGCGCGAAAGTTCCGAAGATGCCCTTGCCCGCACCACGTGCAGCAGAGTAGATCAGGCGTCCTGGCAGACCGAACTTGTAGAAGAGCTCCTTGCTGATCTTGTACAGGCGTCGATAGTTCTTATTGGTTCTAACGTCATTCAAGTAGCGCGCGAATCCGCCAATGGTTGGAGCGTATGAACGACCATTGTCGTTGACGACAATCACGAGTTTCCGGTCGTTGTCATCCGAGATGTTGTTGAGTGCTTCCCACGCCATACCGCCGGTCAAAGCACCGTCACCAATAACAGCAACTACGAACCTGTCATCCTGACCAGTCAGTCGATATGCCTTGGCGATTCCGTCGGCCCAAGACAACGATGAAGAAGCGTGCGAAGACTCTACGATGTCATGAATCGACTCAGAGCGCTGAGGGTAGCCGGCAAGCCCATTTTTCTGTCTCAGGGTTTCAAAGTCCTTGCGACCGGTGAGAATCTTGTGCACGTAACTTTGATGCCCTGTGTCGAAAATCACCGAGTCCTTAGGTGAATCGAACACACGATGAATGGCCATCGTCGTCTCGACAACCCCAAGATTTGGCCCAAGGTGACCGCCGGTTTTCGCAACCTTAGACACAAGAAATTCGCGAATCTCCTGCGCCAAACTGCGCAATTCTTGAACGCTCAGCGAGTCGAGGTCTCTCGGCCCACTGATGCGATCAAGAATGCTCATACTTACGCTACTAGGCTGCGAAGAACGTACTGAAGAATGCCACCGTTGCGGTAGTAGTCCGCTTCTCCAGGAGTATCGATTCGAACTACTGCGTCAAATTCGACAACCTGCTTACCCGCAGCAGAGTGCTCTGATGGCGTCGCAGTTACCTTTACGGTCTTTGGTGTTTGTCCCTCGTTGAGTTTCTCAACACCAACGATGCTGAAGATCTCAGTTCCATCCAGGCCAAGCGAATCCGCCGACTTTCCTGCAGGGAACTGCAACGGCAAAACACCCATTCCAATCAGGTTGCTGCGGTGAATTCGCTCGAAGCTCTCGGTGATTACCGCACGTACTCCTAGCAGACTTGTGCCCTTAGCTGCCCAGTCACGCGATGAACCAGAACCATACTCCTTGCCACCTAGGATCACAAGCGGGGTGCCTTGAGCCTGGTAGTTGCTAGAGGCGTCATAGATGAAGCTCTGCGGCGCATCAGCCTGGGTGAAGTCACGGGTGTAACCGCCCTCTACATCGTTTAGGAGCTGATTGCGAAGGCGAATGTTCGCAAAGGTACCGCGAATCATTACCTCGTGGTTTCCACGACGTGAGCCATAGCTGTTGAAGTCGACGCGAGAAATACCGTTGTCGGTCAGGTACTTTCCAGCTGGTGAGTCAGCCTTGATTGAACCAGCTGGGCTGATGTGGTCCGTTGTGACAGAATCGCCCAACTTGGCTAGCACGCGTGCTCCAAGGATGTCCTTGACGGCATCCGGCGTCATCTTCATGCCGTCGAAGTAAGGCGGTTTGCGAACATATGTTGACTTAGGATCCCATTCGAAAACAGCACCCTCGGGTGTAGGCAAAGCCTTCCAACGTCCGTCGCCCTCAAAAACTCCCGCATACTGAGTCTTGAACATGTCTGAGTTAATCGACTCATCGATGGTCTTCTGAACCTCTGCAGCGGTTGGCCAGATGTCAGCTAGGTATACGTCGTTACCGTCAACATCCTGACCTAGTGCATCGTTCTCAAAGTCGAAGTCCATAGTTCCAGCGAGGGCGTAAGCGATTACCAATGGCGGTGAAGCCAAGTAGTTCATCTTCACGTCAGGGCTAATGCGACCTTCAAAGTTACGGTTTCCAGAAAGCACCGCGGTAACGGCTAGATCGTTGTGGTTGATTGCTTCTGAGATCTCGTCTGAGAGCGGGCCAGAGTTTCCGATACAGGTTGCGCAGCCGTAGCCAACAAGGTTGAAGCCGAGGGCATCAAGATCCTTGGTTAGTCCAGCCTTGTTGTAATACTCGGTTACGACCTTGGAGCCCGGAGCAAGAGATGTCTTGACCCAAGGCTTGGCTTTCAAGCCCTTAGCAACCGCCTTGCGAGCAACCAAACCTGCTGCAAGCATGACCGACGGGTTTGAGGTGTTGGTACAAGAGGTGATTGAGGCGATGGCCACGTGTCCGTTGTCCAAAGCGAAGTCTTGACCCTTGACTGCAGTCGGCTTAGATGCCTTCTCCGAGTAGCTAGAAATAACCTTTTCAAAGGCTTGCTTCGCTTCGCTCAAGACGATGCGGTCTTGTGGTCGCTTAGGGCCCGCAATCGAAGGTACTACCGTCGATAGATCAAGTTCTAGGTATTCGCTGAAGCGCGGTTCGATGCTTGGGTCGTGCCATAGGCCCTGAGCCTTGCTGTAGGCCTCAACAAGATCGATTTGTTCCTGCGGACGACCGGTGATGCGAAGGTAATCCAGCGTAACCTCGTCGATTGGGAACATCGCTGCGGTAGAGCCAAACTCCGGGCTCATGTTGCCGATAGTCGCACGGTTTGCCAGAGGTACACTGCTTACGCCAGCACCATAGAACTCAACGAACTTGCCTACAACGCCATGCTTTCGAAGCATTTCGGTGATGGTTAGTACCACGTCGGTTGCGGTTACGCCGGTAGCAATCTGACCGGTTAGCTTGAAACCGACTACCTTCGGGATGAGCATTGAAACAGGCTGTCCCAGCATGGCTGCCTCGGCCTCGATGCCGCCGACACCCCAACCGAGTACACCGAGTCCATTCACCATTGTGGTGTGTGAATCAGTACCTACGCAGCTGTCTGGGTAGGCCTGAAGTTCACCATTGACCTCGCGAGCCATGATGGTGCGGGCCAAATACTCGATGTTCACCTGGTGAACAATGCCGGTGCCTGGTGGAACAACCTTGAAGTCATCAAAAGCGGTCTGGCCCCAGCGCAGGAATTGGTAACGCTCGCCATTTCGGTTGTACTCGAATTCGACGTTCTTTTCGAAGGCGTCTGCGCTTCCGGCAACGTCGATCTGAACTGAGTGGTCGATGACGAGCTCAGCAGGCGCAAGAGGATTGATTCGCTTCGGGTCGCCACCGAGTTCCGCTACGGCTTCGCGCATGGTTGCTAGGTCAACGACACAAGGCACACCGGTGAAGTCCTGCATGATTACTCGAGCTGGAGTGAACTGAATTTCGACGTCAGGCTCTGCAGTTGGATCCCAATTGACCAAGGCGTTAACGTGGTCCGCGGTGATATTTGCGCCATCCTCGGTGCGAAGCAGGTTCTCGAGCAGAATCTTGAGACTGTAAGGCAGCGTCTTAGCGTCTACAGAGTTCAGTTTGAAGATTCGGTAACCCTTATTTCCGACATTCAAAATGTCGGCTGAACCGAAACTGTTTACTTTGGACATGCTTGTCTTTCCTTACTTTGCGAGCTTCGTTGCCTAAAACAAAATTAGCACTATTGGCGGTCTGCGAATTCACTTCGGATGGTTAGCCAGGTCAGCCAAATACAGATTGCGTAAAGCGGTACGCCCATGCTGACCCTTGCGATTCCGAGGGCCTCGATGTTACCGGCGAAATACAGCGGAACCTGGACCAAAAGCCTGCCGGCAAAGAGACCAACCCAGATTAGCGTTGCGCCGCTAAACCTGCGCATCTGAGTCTTGTTTTTGCGCCATTGGCTTCCGCGTCCAGTCAATAGTCCAACTAAAACTCCGATGATTGGCCATCGAATCAGCCAAGAAATAGAAATCACTAGCAAATAGATGCTGTTAGTGAAGAAACCTTGTAGGAAGTAGTCGGCAGGTTGCCCTCCGTCACGCAATGGAAGATAGGCGGCTATTGCAATGCCCGCCGCACCAACTAAAGCGTTCGCGATTGGGCGCTTTCGGATCACCTGAATAATCAGAAGCGTCAAGGATACGATGCCGGCTGCCACAACGCTTGGAACAAGCTCTTTTGTGACCGTAAACGCTGTGACAAAAACCGTCGAGGGCAAAATCGCATCGACGATACCAAGCCAGCCACCAACGGCAGAAAGCATCGACTGTTTGCTAAGCGAAGGTTTGCCGTCTACCGTTTCAAGGCCAAGCCGGGCGGCAGCAGCCTTACGAGCATCGCTCATTAGGATGTCCTAGGCGGGGCAACGGTGCCACCTGGAACTTTGAGTGGAAGTAGATCTCTCGGAGGCAGAGGGGTGTTATCTCTGACAACAATCAGCGAACGAAATACATCATCAATTTCGGCAGCAGCGCGTGGATCGTTTATCGCCGCTCCAGCAATCAAACCCCTGAGAAACCAACGAGGGCCATCCACCCCGACAAAACGAGCTATTCGCGTTCCCGATCTCACACCGTTGGAATCGAGGACTGGCACTCTGGCTAGAAGTTCTTGCCCGAGTGATCCGACTCGACGCTCAACTTCGCCTCCTTGAGCAGTCACAGACTGCTCCAGTTCAGCCCTGAGCGTGTGCCAAAGGCCTTCTGATCTTGGAGCAGCAAAAGCCTGAACTTGAAGCGATGAACCGCCAACATCGATACTGACGGCGATGACTTGCCCACTCGCATCTTCGATTTCAACCCGTAGCGCCATATCTGATCGTGCGGGCACCCTCAGCGACCCAAAGTCGATGAATGGTCTAGCGTCTTGAATTTCGGTTGCGTCGAAAGGGCCAGCGGTCTGACGATCGTTTGGTGCGGCCTTATCGCTAGACGAGTAAATTTCGTTCATTACTGGACCCCTGTCGAACCGAAACCATCATGACCACGCGAACTCTCGGGCAGTTTCTGAACTCGAACAAAATTGGCTACCTCGACTTGCTGAATTACAAGCTGGGCGATGCGATCACCGGTCTTCACTTCAAAGGCTTCTAGTGAACTGTTGAATAAAGTGACGGCGATCTCTCCGCGGTAACCCGCATCAACGGTTCCGGGTGCGTTCAAAACAGTGACACCAAACTTGGCGGCTAGTCCAGAACGAGGATGAACTAGCGCGACGTAGCCATTTGGTAAAGCAATTGAGACGCCGGTTTTTACGGTGACTCTTCCGTTTGCCGGGACACTTACCGATTCGGCCGCCCGCAAATCTGCCCCAGCATCGCCGGGCTTTGCATAAACAGGAAGAAACTGGTCTTCGCAGGTAATCAGTACGGGCACTTCGTTCACGGTAAGAGCGTAATCTAAATGTGTGATGCAAGTGCCTAAGCCAGTGACAAAAACATTTAGAGAGCGTGTACTGCCTAGCCCGGCTAGCTTTTTGCCCCTTCTGCTGCTTTACCCAAGTCTGCTCTTGGTGTTTCTGCCCATCAATGCCGGCCTCGGCCATCTGCTTGGAGCCTTGGCAACCCTGCTAGCGGTTTTTGCGTTGGTCCTGAACGCACCCGTCATTCTTGTTAGTGAAGGCCGGCTGTCGGTGAGAAACGCTCGCATTCAGATCGCCGAAATCGCAAAGACAGATGTCGTCGACAGCAATGAGGCCTTCGAGGAACGCACATCAAGGCTGGATTCTCGGGCTTACGTTGTCATTAAATCGAGCGTGCCAACATACTTGAAGATTTTTTTGAAATCTAACCCGGATGATCAAACGCCGTATTGGCTGATTTCGACTAGGCGGTCAACCGAGCTAAAGAATTTGCTCGACGCTAAAGACTGATTAGGGCTACTCGCACTCGACGCAGAGCTTGCCGTACTTGCCCTTTTTGGTCGATAGCAGCGAGTGGTGCTTCACAATGAAACACTCAGAACAGGTGAACTCGTCATCCTGCGGCGGAAGAACCACTACGTCAAGGTCTTCAGACACGACGTCTGGAATAGCGAAGCCTTCGCCGTGCTCTTCATCAACATCTACAACGCCAGAAAGCTTGTCCGGAATTCGGTCCTTGATCGCCTCGATGGACTCGGTGTCGTCGTCGTTTTTCCGAGGTGCGTCGTAATCGGTAGCCATTGCCTACCCTCTCGCTTCATTGTTCTAGGCGTGCATAGTGTGCAACAAAAGAATCCAAATAGCAAACACGCAACGCCGAGTGGCGATAAATCGACAAGTTCAGTGGCAAACTTCAGACAGGAGGTTCGCAAAATGGAAGATATTCGGCTCAGTGGTAACGATGGTGATTACCTAACACTCGAGACAGCCGATGGTGAACAGTATCGTTTGATCAATGACGAATCACTTCAGGCTGCAGTGAAGAGATCCAGGTCTGATGCGGCATCGAGTTCGTTGACACCGCGTGAACTCCAGGATGCTATTCGTAATGGCGCCACGCTCGAAGAGCTTGTGGAATCATCTGGCGCTTCCTTTGACTTTGTCGAAAAGTTTGCAGCACCGGTAATAGCCGAACTCGCCCACATAATCGAATCGGCAAAGACCCTCAGGCTTCCAAGCCTTGGTGAGGGTTCAGGATTGGAATTTGGTGACTTCGTTCAGTCGAAGCTTGCTGCGCTGGGTGCGACCGACATTAAGTGGTCAACTAAACGCACAGATTTCAATGTTTGGCACATCTCTGTTTCCTACCAAGCAAATGGATCAGCAACTGTAGCGGTTTGGTCCTTTGACCCAAGAAAACTCGTCTTGTCCCCTGAGAACGAGAAAGCAATCAATCTTGGAAAACGTGACAGCGCTCCGGCTGCCTTTCTTGGCGGACTAGTTTCAGACACTTCGACGCCAAATTTGGCATCAATCGAGACGACGAAACTATCTTTGGTCACCGAAGCAGCTCCAACGCATATTTCAGACGATGCTTCGGAGCCAACTTCAGGCTCCGTTTCGAAGCCGGTTTCTGAACCAACAATCGACGCTGCCGAGCAAGCGTTGGCCGAATCTAAAGACGATGCTCCCCTGAGCGCGACGGCCGACTTGCTGCAGGCCCTGCGCAAGAAGCGCGCGGAGGCATCAAGCGAACCTCAGTCCCAAACCATGCCTATTGAAATCATTGCTGAGAAAGCTGATGATGGTGTATCGGCGAGGCAGGATGCACCTCAGGAGCAGTCAGAGCAAGCGCCCAAAAAAGGTAGAGCGAGCATGCCGAGCTGGGATCAAATCGTCTTCGGCACCAAGACCGACGAGTAACGCTTTGTCGTCTTAGGCGTAACCGTTCAGCTTCACTAGTGGAACTCGCGTTTCCGCGTCCGAGATTGATCCATGCTGACCGATCATTTTCATACTCTGCGGCTTAGAGAACGATCGGTGATAAATAGCCACCGTAGTTTTCGCGATTAAAAACAGTTGAGGAAGCAGACTTCTGGCCTCAGCGGTTGGCTTTGCAAGCCAACCGGAATCTACTAGGTCTTGAACCTCGCAAATGTGCACATCGGCGCCCAGTATGTCGGTTAGGGATTCCCGCACCGATCTAGTGAGCGAATCCTCCTTGAGATACAGATACCTTGATCGAGGGTCACCTCCAACGCTATGCACCACGGTCCAGTCAAAGTCAAAGTCATCGAGATAAATGTGGTTCGACGTTGGCACATCCACAATTCCATGATCGGCGGTTACCAAGATGCCCGCCCGCTTTGGGGTCTCATCAACAAGACGCGAAAGTTCAGAATCCACATCCTCGGCTCGCTGCAACCACTGCATAGACCGAGATCCATACCTGTGAGCGGTCTGATCTAACTCAGGGATGTACAGATAAATCAGGCTACGCTTTTGCGTCTTAAGCAACGCAACAGCACGGGATACTCGTTTAGAGATTTCCTTCTCAGCTACGTAAGTCGCATCTCGCATGGTGGCGTTAGTGAATCCCGAATTTTCGTACTCGGGCGGACCAATGAAGTAACATTCCAACCCTGAGGATTTGGCCGTCTCTGACACTGTTGGCCGATGTTGAAGGTCTTTCGCCGCATTGGCCGTCAGACCAGTCAACAGGTTCAGTGGCTCACCGTCGTGTTGAACTTGATATCCAACAAAGCTGTGCACGCCGGGACGGTCGCCAGTTGCAAAGCTCACCAGGCTACTCGCGGTTGTGCTCGGAAATGCGCATCGAATCGCATTTAGAGACTGTTTGCCCAGGAACTTCATGTGCCCGGCCGCGAATGCAATGTTTTCGACACCGAGACCGTCTACCATCACAACGCACGCCGATTCAACCTTGCGTAGACCCAGGCGATTGTCGATTCCGGTAATCGAACCTAAGGCTGAAATGAATACGTCAGAGAGCCTCCCGAAGGATTTTGGCGGTGAAGGTAGCATCGTATTCATCACCACCAGTCTGCCACAGCAGCATGAAGCACCAGAGAGCCCATGACCGAAATACAGCCGAGCCACGACCGAATCGTTGACATTGACCTGTCCGACGAGATGCAGGGTTCATTCCTCGAGTACTCCTATTCGGTCATCTACGCTCGTGCGCTGCCCGACGCCCGCGACGGTCTAAAACCCGTTCACCGCCGAATCATTTACCAGATGGGCGAGATGGGTCTGCGACCAGACCGAGGCCACGTAAAGTCCGCCCGCGTGACCGGCGAAGTAATGGGCAAGTTGCACCCACACGGCGACTCGGCAATCTACGACGCCCTCGTGCGCATGGCACAACCCTTTTCACTTCGAGTGCCGATGATCGATGGACACGGAAACTTTGGAAGCCTCGACGATGGTCCAGCAGCAGCGAGATACACCGAAGCTAGACTCTCGCCGGCGTCACTGTTGATGAATGAGGGCCTTGACGAAGATGTCGTTGACTTCAAACCGAACTACGATGCGCAGCTCTCGGAACCTGAGGTGTTGCCAGCCGCCTTCCCTAACCTGCTGGTAAACGGATCCTCTGGAATTGCAGTTGGCATGGCGACAAACATGCCTCCACACAACCTCAGAGAAGTCATTGCCGGCGCGCGTTACCTTCTTGAGCACCCAGAAGCCACTACGGCCGATTTGATGAAGTTTATTCCTGGGCCAGATCTTCCAAACGGTGGCATCATCATGGGTCTCGACGGCGTTCGTGATGCTTACGAGACCGGAAGAGGTGTGTTCAAGACTCGAGCGAGAGTTTCAGTCGAAAGCGTCTCCCCCCGCAAGCTCGGTCTAGTTGTAACCGAGTTGCCATATCTGGTTGGGCCCGAAAAGGTCATCGAAAAGATCAAAGATGGCGTAAACAATAAAAAGCTTCAGGGCATCTCCGACGTCACCGACCTAACCGACCGAACCAATGGCTTGAAACTCGTCATCGAGCTCAAGACCGGTTTCGACCCGCAGGTTGTGCTCGATTTGCTATACCGTTTCACTCCGATGGAAGACAGCTTCGGCATCAATAACGTTGCACTTGTAGATGGTCGCCCGCTAACGCTCGGTCTTCGCGATTTGCTTGGCGTTTATCTTGCGCATCGAATTACCGTCATCCGCAGGCGCAGTAACAACAGACTAGGAAAACGAAAGGCTCGACTACACCTCGTAGAGGGTTTGCTGATTGCAATCCTGTCGATCGACGAGGTCATTCAAGTGATTCGTTCAAGCGAAGAGGTTGATGAGGCTCGTTCGAGACTCCAACAAATCTTTGATCTCTCCGAAATTCAGGCTGAATACATTCTCGAATTGAGACTGAGACGACTAACCAAGTTCTCAAAGATCGAACTTGAAGCGGAAAAGTCGAATCTGCTCGATGAAATTGCCGCTCTTGAGCGAATTCTGGCCAATGAAGGCGAACTTAGAAACCTAGTTTCTGTTGAACTCTCTGAAGTCGCCGATAAGTACGGTGACGCGCGCCGCACAACTTTGATTAGCGATGTCGAAGAAGTGAAACCGATGACGATGGCTAAGGCCGCTTCGGTAAGCGCCGAACTTGCTGACACTCCATGCGAAATCATCCTTACCTCCAGCGGTCAGCTGGGTCGTTATACCGTGAGCTACGAGCCGGCAACTAAGCGTTCAAAGCACGATGC
>JACCDU010239312.1_pt1 | contig 12570 bp, 10 predicted proteins | sample 7446081 | NCBI WGS metagenome assembly JACCDU01 (sample SAMN15323447, study PRJNA562643) | freshwater metagenome | isolation source: river surface water | place: USA:Blue River Watershed | collected 2017-08-17 | reverse complement strand
CATGCAAAGACGATCGTTCAACAAGGGCTTGCTGGGCGCGGCCGCCGCCGTGGCCACGGGTCTGCAGGGTGCGGCCTGGGCACAGGCCTGGCCCGCGCGGCCCATCAAATGGATCTTGTCGCAACCCGCCGGTTCTGGTCCCGACATCCTGGCGCGTTTTGTGGCCGACAACCTGAGCCGCCGCTTGGGCCAGCCCATCGTGGTGGACAACCGCCCGGGGGGCCAAAACGTCATTGGCGCCCAAGCGGCCATGCGCTCGCCCGCCGACGGCTACACCTTCTATTACGCGACCACCGCGGCCATGGTCACCAACGTCTTCACCTTCAAGGCGCTGCCCTACGACCCCGAAAAAGACTTTGCGCCCGTGCGTTTGATCGGTCGCAGTCCGTTTGTGATCGCAGCGGGTCCAGCCTTCACCGGCAACAGCCTGGCCGATGCCATTGCCCAAACCAAGGCCCAGCCCGACAAATTGGCCATGGCCACCGAAGGCCCCAAAACCTTCTCGGGCATGCTGGCCGACTCGTTTGCGGCCATGGCGGGCATCAAGTTCACGCACGTGCCTTACAACAAAGCGCCAGACGCCATTCAGGACTTGATCGGTGGCCGGGTCAACTTCATCTGTTTGCCTGAGGCGGCTTTGCTCAGCTACATCCGTTCGGGCCAGATCAAGGCCCTGGCGGTCAGCTCGGCCCAACGCACGGCCAACTTGCCGTCTGTGCCCACTTTGTCCGAGACCTTTGCCGGTTTTGAATACACCGGCTGGAACGGCCTGTTTGCGCCAGCAGGCACACCGGCGGCCATTTTGGACAGCGTCAGCCGCGAGCTGGAGGCGGTGCTCAAACAGCCGGAAGTGGCGCAGCGCTTGTTGTCACTGGGCTCGATTCCCGAGACCAAGATGAACGTGGCCGAGTTTGACGCCTTCATGCGGGCCGAAAGAACCCGTTGGGCGGGCATCGTCAAGGCCATCGGCATCAAGCCCGAGTAAGAAAAAAGGGGGCTGTGAACAGCCCCCTTGCTTTTGCGGTGTGGCGCTCTTAGCCCGCCAGACCCACAAACACGTTTTGCACGTCGTCGTTGTTGTCGATGGCGCCCAGGAAGGCTTCGACTTCTTCGAGCTGCTCGGCGCTCAGGTTGGCCGGGTCGACCGGGTTTTTGGGCTTGTAGCCCAGCTTGGCCGACACCACGTTGAAGCCGTGCGCGGGCAGAGCGCGGCTGACCAGGTCCAGGTCGGTGGCTTCGGTGATGAACACTGTCACGCCGTCTTCGTCGGCGGGTTCAAAGTCCTGTGCACCGGCTTCAATGGCGGCCAGCTCGGCGTCCGCTCCGGCTTGGGCGGGTTCGGCTTCGATGAAGCCCACATGGTCAAAGTCCCAGGACACTGAGCCCGAAGTGCCTTGCTGACCTTTGCGGAACAGCACGCGCATTTCGGACGCGGTGCGGTTCACGTTGTCGGTCAGCACTTCGATCATCACCGGCACCTGGTGTGGGGCAAAACCTTCGTAAATCACGCGGTCAAAGCTGACGGCATCGCCCAAGAGGCCCGCGCCTTTCTTGATGGCGCGCTCCAGCGTGTCTTTGGGCATGGAGACCTTGCGTGCCTGCTCGACCACCAGGCGCAGGCGCGCATTGGCCGCCGGGTCGGCACCGTTGCGGGCCGCAATCATGATGTCCTTGGCCAGGCGGCCAAAGAGTTTGCCTCTGGCGTCTGCGGCCTGTGCTTTGCCTTTGGCTTTCCATTGCGCGCCCATGGGGTGTCTTTCCAGGTTGGTGGCCGCACTCCAGGGCGCGGGCCGGGTCATCGGGCGTCAGGTCGGGTGACCTGACGCGTGTTTCAAGGGTGCCAGTTTAATCGCCCGGCAGTTGGGTGGCCCAGGCACAACGGTCAGGATGTGGGTACCCGTAAGCAAAACAGGGTGCCATTTGAGATAAAGTCTTGGGTTAATCCGCCTTAAAAGGGCGGTTTGGCGAATTGGTTCGACACACCGCCGAGCACACATTCTTTTTTCACATCCCTGATGACGAGACGATCCATGGCAGCAGACAAATCCAAAATCATTTACACCCTGACCGACGAAGCCCCTTTGTTGGCCACCGCCTCCTTCTTGCCGATCATCCGCACCTTCGCAGCGCCTGCCGGCATTGAAGTGGCCGAGAGCGACATTTCGGTGGCTGCGCGTATCCTGGGTGAGTTTTCTGATTTGCTGCCTGCCGAGCAGCGCGTGACCAACAACCTGGCCGAGCTGGGCAAGCTGACGCTCAAGCCTGAAGCCAACATCATCAAGCTGCCCAACATCAGCGCCTCTGTGGGCCAGTTGACCGCTGCCATCAAGGAATTGCAGGCCAAGGGTTATGCCCTGCCCGACTACCCCGAGAACCCCAAGACCGACGAAGAAAAGGCCCTCAAGGCCCGTTATGCCAAGTGCACCGGCTCGGCCGTGAACCCTGTGCTGCGTGAAGGCAACTCGGACCGCCGCGCTCCCCGCGCCGTGAAAGAGTTTGCCCGCAAAAACCCCCACAGCATGGCCGAGTGGAGCCAGGCTTCGCGTTCGCACGTCTCGCACATGCACAACGGCGACTTCTACCACGGCGAAAAGTCCATGACCCTGGACCGCGCCCGTGACGTGAAGATGGAGTTGATCACCAAGAGCGGCAAAACCATCATCCTGAAACCCAAGGTTTCCCTGCTCGACCGTGAAGTCATCGACAGCATGTTCATGAGCAAGAAGGCGCTGGTCGAGTTCTACACCAAGGAGATCGAAGACGCTCACAAGACTGGCGTGATGTTCTCGCTGCACGTCAAGGCCACCATGATGAAGGTCTCGCACCCCATCGTGTTCGGTCACTGCGTCAAGATCTTCTACAAAGAAGCGTTTGACAAGCACGGCAAGTTGTTTGAAGAGCTGGGCGTGAACGTGAACAACGGCATGGCCAACCTGTACGACAAGATCGCCACCTTGCCCCAGTCCAAGCAAGAAGAGATCAAGCGTGACCTGCATGCCTGCCACGAGCACCGCCCCGAGCTGGCCATGGTCGACTCCGCCAAGGGCATCACCAACTTCCACTCGCCCAACGACGTGATCGTGGATGCCTCCATGCCCGCCATGATCCGCAACGGCGGCAAGATGTGGGGCGCCGATGGTCGCCTGAAAGACGTCAAGGCCGTGATGCCTGAATCGACTTTTGCCCGCATTTACCAGGAGATGATCAACTTCTGCAAATGGCACGGCGCCTTCGACCCCAAGACCATGGGCACGGTGCCCAACGTCGGCCTGATGGCCCAGCAAGCCGAAGAGTATGGCTCGCACGACAAGACCTTTGAAATCTCCGAAGACGGCGTGGCCAACATCACCGACTTGAACACCGGTGAAGTGCTGTTGTCGCAAAACGTGGAAGCCGGTGACATCTGGCGCATGTGTCAGGTCAAGGACGCTGCGATCCGCGACTGGGTCAAGCTGGCCGTGACCCGTGCCCGCAACTCCGGCATGCCTGTGGTGTTCTGGCTCGACCAGTACCGCCCACACGAAGCCCAGTTGATCACCAAGGTCAAGATGTACCTGCACGAGCACAACACCGCCGGTCTGGACATCCAGATCATGAGCCAGGTGCGTGCGATGCGTTACACCTTGGAGCGCGTGGTGCGCGGTCTGGACACCATCAGCGCCACAGGCAACATCCTGCGCGACTACCTGACTGACCTGTTCCCGATCATGGAACTGGGCACCTCGGCCAAGATGCTGTCGGTCGTGCCTTTGATGGCCGGTGGCGGCATGTACGAAACCGGTGCCGGTGGCTCTGCGCCCAAGCACGTGCAGCAGCTGGTCGAAGAAAACCACCTGCGTTGGGACTCGCTGGGCGAATTCCTGGCGCTTGCAGTGAGCTTTGAAGACCTGGGTCTGAAGACCAACAACGCCAAAGCCACCGTGCTGGCCAAGACGCTGGATGCTGCCACAGGCAAACTGCTCGACAACAACAAGAACCCATCGCCCAAGACCGGTCAGCTGGACAACCGCGGCAGCCAGTTCTATCTGGCCATGTACTGGGCGCAAGAGCTGGCAGCGCAAACCGAAGACGCTGCACTGGCTGCCCAGTTCGCGCCTTTGGCCAAGCAACTGACCGACAACGAGAAGAAGATCGTGGATGAGCTCAATGCCGTGCAAGGCAAGCCTGTTGACATCGGTGGTTACTACATGCCTGACCAGGCTAAGCTGGCGGCCATCATGCGCCCCAGCGCGACCTTCAACGCGGCCCTGGCCAGCGTGAAGGCCTGATCGTTTCGGCGCTCAGCCCCAAAGCCATCCCGGTGAAAGCCGGGGTGGCTTTTTTCATGGGCAGTGCGACTTAAAGGCTGTACGCCAGACCCGAGGCCACGCCGCCAAACAAATCGCCTTCGACCAAGGCCACGCCCGGAAACGCCGCTTGCAAAGCGCGCTGGAAGGTGCGCAGCGCCGACGACCCCCCGGTGAGGTAAATCGCATCGATCTGCTTGTCGCGCAAGCCTGCGGCCTGCACGCATTCGCGCGCGCAGGCCACGGTGCGGTCCAGCAAGCTGGCCAGGTGGGTCTGCATGTCGCCGACACCCAAAGCCGCCGCCAGACGTGACTCGATCACCGACAGGTCAATGGCGGTGTCGGCATCGCTCACCGAGCAGTGGATCTTGGCTTGTTCCACCTCGTGCGCGATGTGGTGGCCGTGCCGATCAGTCAGCACCTGCATCAACCGCTCGTGCAAGCGCGGGTCGCTGTAATTGCTGCGCAGGGTCTTGGCGTGTGCGATTGCTTTGGGCTGGTACTGCCAGTGGATCAGGTGCCAGGTCGAGAGGTCAAAGAACACCCGGCTGGGCACCTCGCGTTGCTCAGGCCCCAGGTGTCGGTAGCCCAAGAGCGGCATGACCTGTTCCAGGCTGAGTTTCTGGTCGTAGTCGGTCCCGCCGATGTGTACGCCCGTGGTGGCCAGGATGTCGGCGCTGCGGTCGGCCTGCTGCATGCGTTCAGGCCCCAGACGCACCACGGTGAAGTCCGAGGTGCCTCCCCCTAAGTCCACCACCAGCACGGTGCTGTCTTGTGTCAGGCGACGCTCGTAGTCCAGCGCCGCCGCGATGGGCTCCAGCTGAAAAGACACGTCTTCAAAACCCACGGCCTGTGCGGCCTGGCGCAGCGAGGTTTCGGCCTGTGCATCACGCTCTGCATCGTCGTCCACAAAGTGCACGGGTCGACCCATCACCACCCGGGTGGGTGCAAACCCCAGCGATTGGGTGGCGCGTTCGCGCAGCGTGGTCAAGAAGGTGCCGATGATGTCTTGAAAGCTGATCTGTTGGTGGTTGACCAGCGTGGTCTCCATCAGCAGCGGGCTGCCCAGCAGGCTCTTGAGCGAGCGCATCAAACGGCCTTCGGTGCCTTCCAGGTAATGGCCAATCGCATCGCGCCCAAAATGGGTGGTGCCGTCTTCGGCGGTGTAAAACACCGCCGTGGGCATGGCCAGCGCATCGCCCTCCAGAGGGATCAGGCGGGCCGTGCCTTGGGGTGTGGCCCAGGCCATGGCCGAGTTGGAGGTGCCGAAATCGATGCCGAGCGTGCCGGAAAGCGTGGGGGTCATGAGCAAGAGGAGCTGAGCACAGGCATGTGCTGGGGTGTGCAAGGCATCGACACCGCGGGTGCGCCGATGCTTTTTGAGGACCGGCGATTGTGCCACCCCTCGGGGCCGTTTCCGCTCAGGCGGGTCTCCAAATCGTGGAAAATCGACACCTGTTCGTATTCCATTTTCAAAGTCCCTCATGACCGAAGCCACACAGCGCCCCGAATTGCCCGATCACCTGTCCATCGACCCGCGCAGCCCTTTCCACATCCGCGCCGTGTTCGAGCACGACATCGGCATCCGCTTCAATGGCAAAGAGCGCAACGATGTGGAGGAATACTGCATCAGCGAAGGCTGGGTGCGTGTGCCCGCAGGCAAAACGGTGGACCGCAAAGGTCAGCCGCTGCTGATCAAGATCAAGGGCACGGTCGAAGCTTTTTACCGCTGAGCCTTTAAGCGGTGCTCAGCCGCTGATGCGCCGCTGCAAATCCTCAAACGAGATCAACTCTCCCGCCAGCGCGCTCGCCATCACCGTGGGCGGGCTGGCCAGCCAGACCTGGCCGGGGCCTGAGCGTCCCGGGAAATTGCGGTTGATGGCGCTCACCGTGACTTGCGACGCATCGGTCGATGAACCGGGGCCGCAGTTGGCACAGGCCCCGCACGAGGGCTGCAAAATGCGCACGCCCAAAGCGGCGAAGGTTTTGTCGTAGCCCTTGGTCACGCAATAGTCCCGTACGGCGGTCGTGCCGTACTGCAAGAACACCTGCACGCCTTCGGGCACCTTCAGGCCCTGCGCCAGACCCCAGGCAAGCACCGCGTGGTAGTGGTCAAAGTCTTCGCGCTTGCCAGCGGTGCACGAGCCGCCGTAGGCGATGTCGATGCGCACGCGTTCGTGCAAGTCAGACAGCGCCAGGCCCTGGCCGGGGTCGCCGGGGTGCGCCACCATGGGGCTGAGCGTGTTCAGATCGACCGTCATCTGGTGGGCGTAATGCGCACTCTCGTCGCTGTGCATCCACGCTTGTAGCGCAAAGTCGACGCCACGGCGTTCTTTCAAAAAGCGCACCGTCTCGGCATCCGGTGCCACGATGCCGGTGAGCCCGCCCAGCTCGGCGCACATGTTGGTGAGCGTGGCGCGTTCGTCGGTGCTCAGGTGAGTGATGCCATCGCCCGCGAACTCGAACACCTTGCCCACGCCGCTGCCACCCCGAATGTAGGGCGTGGCCAGCAGGTGCAGCATAAGGTCTTTGGCGGTCACGCCCGCAGGCAGTTGGCCTTGCAGCTCAACACGCACGCATTCGGGCAGCGTCACGCGCACCGCGCCGGTCACAAAGGCGTTGGCCATGTCGGTGGTGCCCACACCAAAGGCCACGCAACCCAAAGCCCCGCTGTGCGGTGTGTGCGAATCGGTGCCCACCACCACCTGGCCGGGCAGCGCGTAGTGCTCGGCCACCATGGCGTGCGAGATGCCGGCCACGTTGCTGCCATCGCCCAGCAGCACTTCGGCATCGGTCAGCGTGCGGTGCATGCGCAGGCTGTGGCGCGCCGCAAAGTCGCGCTGCGCCTGGCTCATGGCGTGCATGTTGACGATCAGCCCGCCACGCACATGCGCGGGGCTTTCATCGACGTAAGACGTGTGGTCTTCAAACACCACGATTTGCTCCGGGCGTTGCAGCGTGAAGTCGTCGCCCAGTGCCCTGCGCAGCAGTGTGTCGGCCATGCCGGTGTAGTACTCGTGGATGAAGCGCCAGTCGGCCTGCACGAACAAGCCGTCGCCCGGTTGCGGCTGCTCGGGTGTGTGGGGCGCAGTCAGGCGGTGGCGCGTGAGGATTTTTTCAAACAGGGTTTGAGGGCCAGCATTCGCTTCGGTGCGCTCCAGTTGTAGGTCGGTGGCTTCAGCCCCGACATGGGGGGCTTTGGCGCGGGCTTCATGTCGGGGCTGAAGCCGCCGACCTACAGCTGCGGCCAATCCCGGCGAGGGTGCTGCTCCTACAGGAGAGGTTTGCAGGTGTTGCTGCCCCCAGCGCAGCAAACCGCCTGCGCCCAGCACCGATGCCGCCAGCGCCTCGCGCCCCTGCACCAGATCGGCCAGCGTGATGGCTTCGCCGCGCTCGATTCGCGCCAGCAAACCAAAATCCGTCGAAGTGAACAGGCCGATGTTGTCGGCGTTCTGGCGGTAGATGCGCTCAAAACTTTCGGCGATCACCAGCTGCACGCCCGCCAGTTTTTCGGCGGTGGGGCTGTGTTCGCGCGAAGAGCCTTTGCCGTAGCGCCGCCCCGCCACCAAGACTGCAAAACCCGCTTGTCTGAGCGCCCGGCGAGCGATGGGGTTGTTACTGCCGCAGCGCAGCCCGGTGTGGGCAAAGTCGCCCAAGGTGTCGTCGTAGTGGCTCAGGATGTGCACGGGCGTGATCTCGTCGGTCGAGACATCGTCGCGCAGCGGCCCGGCCTGTTCGCGGCTCAGGGTTTCGCCTGCCAGCTGGCGGCGGATCAGTGCCGGGTCCTGGCTCAGGTACAGCACGCGCAGCGGCGCGTTCAGGGCAAAGGTGTTCATGGTCATGGCTCAGGCCTCCGGGTGGGCGGCTGATAAATGGTTGAGCAGCAAGTGCGCCGCCGGGCTCAGCACATCGTCGCCCCGGTGGCACAAGATGAAGCGCCTGCGCGACCAGCTTTCTTGCAGCGGCAAGATGTCCAGGCCGTAGGCATCGGCATACAAGTAGGTCACTTCACGCGGCACCAGCGCAATCGCCAGGCCCGCCCGCACCACGCGCAGCGCTGCCTCAAAGTTGGTGACGATCACGCGGTGTTGCAAGCGCTTGCCCAGCAAGCCCGCCTCGCGTTGCAGCATCACTTCCACCGCCGAGTTGACCGGCATGATCACATGCTCAAACGCCAGCGTGTCGGCATAGCGCACGGCGGCGAGGCCGCATATCGGGTGGCCTTTGGGCACCGCCACGCTCAGGTGGTCGTGTCGGTAGGTGCGGGTGTGCAGCAAGCCGGTTTCGGCCGCGTCCCAGCAAATGCCGATGGACGCCACGCCGTCGCGGATGCCGCGCACCACCTCGGGGCTGATGCGCTCTTCCAGATCGATCTGGATGTTCTGGTGCTCGGGCATTTTCAGAAACGCCGCGATCTCGTCGGCCAGCGATTCGGCCATCACCGAGGCGGTGGCCAGCACGTTCACCCGGCCCTGGATGCCCGCCGCGTGGCTGGCCATGTCGCGCTCAATGCGGCTGGCGCTCAGCAGCATGCTGCGGGCGTGCTCCAGCAAGGTCTCGCCCGCAGGCGTCGGCACCACGCCGTGCTTGCGCCGGGTCAGCAAGCTCGCGCCCACCGTGGCCTCCAGCTGGGCCAGCCGTTTGCTCACGGCCGAGGCCACCATATTGGCTTTGTCGGCGGCGCGGCTCATATTGCCCGTGTCGCAGACGGTCACAAACAAGCGCAGCGAAGTCAGGTCGAGGTCTCGCATTAAGTTATTCCAGTTTGGAACAAATAGGCTTCCAAAATTGAATTGTATGATCAATTGGAAACATTAAACTCGCTGCACACTCCCCCAAAGGACATTGGACATGAGCACATTTCACTGGCCCCAGCGCGTGACGATCCGCGAAGTGGGTCTGCGCGACGGGCTGCAAAGCATCGCCCGCACCTTGCCCACTGCACAAAAGCTGCAATGGATTCAGGGCGCGTATGACGCGGGCATCCGAGAGATCGAAGTCGGCTCCTTTGTGCCGCCCAAATTGCTGCCGCAGCTGGCCGACACAGCCGAGCTGGTGGCCTTTGCCAAAACCCTGCCGGGCCTGGTGGTGTCGGTGTTGGTGCCCAACCTCAAAGGGGCAGAGCGCGCCATGGACAGCGGTGCCGACTGGATGTTGCTGCCCTTGTCGGCCAGCCACGCGCACAGCCTGGCCAACCTGCGCAAAGCGCCCGACGATGTGGTGGCCGAGATCGCCGCCATGGTCGAAGCGCGCCGCGCTCGGGGCTCCAACATCCGCATCGAGGTGGGCATGAGCACCGCGCTGGGTTGCACGATTCAGGGCCGGGTCGAAGTTGATGAAGTGCTGCGCCTGTTGAAGGCCGTTTTGGCGCTGGGCGTGGACCGTGTGGGCCTGGCCGACACGGTGGGCTATGCCGACCCGCGTCAGGTGGGCGAGTTGTTTGCGCAAGCCCGCGCCGTGGCCGGCGACAAGCTGGGCTGCGGCCACTTTCACGACACCCGCGGCCTGGGCATGGCCAACGTCATGGCCGCACTGCAGACCGGCGAGACCCGGTTTGACGCTTGCCTGGCTGGCATCGGCGGGTGCCCGCATGCGCCTGGTGCCAGTGGCAACGTGGCGACCGAAGACCTGGCGTATTTGATGGCCAGCATGGGGATCGAAACCGGTATTGATTTCGATAAGCTCATGGCTTTGCGCGCTCAGGTGGCGCAGTGGCTCGCAGGCGAATGCCTGCATGGTTCGATCGCGCAGGCGGGTTTGCCCAAGACCTTGCGCGCACAAGAGATGACTGTATGAATACCCCTGTCAAGAAACTCCCGCTCGAAGGCCTGCGCGTCGTCGAATTCACCCACATGGTCATGGGTCCGACCTGCGGCATGGTGCTGGCCGACATGGGGGCCGAGGTCATCAAGGTGGAGCCGATCGAAGGCGACCGCACACGCCATTTGCTGGGCGCGGGCGCGGGCTTTTTCCCGATGTTCAACCGCAACAAAAAGAGCATCAAGCTCAATTTGCAAACCCCCGATGGGGCCGAGATGGCTCGCCGCTTGTGCGCCACCGCCGACGTGGTGTGCGAGAACTTCAAGCCTGGCACCATGGTCAAGTACGGCCTCGACTACGCCAGCTTGTCTGCGCACAGCCCCAAGATCATCTACGCCAGCCTCAAGGGTTTTTTGCCAGGGCCCTACGACCACCGCACGGCGCTGGATGAAGTGGTGCAGATGATGGGCGGTCTGGCCTACATGACCGGTCGTCCCGGTGACCCGCTGCGCGCAGGCACCAGCGTGAACGACATCATGGGCGGCATGTTTGGCGCCATCGGGATTTTGGGTGCGCTCATCCAGCGCGGCATCACCGGGCGCGGGCAAGAGGTGCAGTCGGCTTTGTTTGAAAACAATGTGTTCCTGGTGGGCCAGCACATGCTGCAGTACGCCATCACCGGCCAGGCCGCGGAGCCCATGCCGAACCGCATTTCGGCCTGGGGCGTGTACGACGTGTTCACCGTTAAAAACGGCGAGCAGATCTTTTTGTCGGCCGTCAGTGAGCCGCAGTGGATCACGTTCTGCGATGTGCTGGGCTTTGCCGACCTCAAGGCCGACCCCCGCTTTGCCACCAACAACGACCGAGTGCGCGAGCGCAACGGCACCTTGTTGCCCATTTTGCGTGAGCGTTTGCAGGCGTTCACGGCGGCGCAGTTGTCGGCCATTTTTGAAAAAGCCGGTTTGCCTTTCGCGCCCATCGTCAAACCTGAAGAGCTGTTTGACGACCCGCACCTGCAGGCCACAGGTGGCCTGGCCGATGTGCGTCTGACCGATGGCGACAAGGCCGGGCAAACCGCTGCCGCTGCTTTGTTGCCATTCACCATGGACGGGCAGCGCCTGGGGGTGCGCCATCAGCCGCCTTACCAAGGTGAAAATACCGACGACTTGCTGAGCGAACTGGGACAAAGTGCCCAAGACATTCAGCGCATGCGTGCCGCCAACGCGGTGGGGTGATGCCGCCGTTCAAGTTGAGCCATTTTTGACAGTGTTCCATTTCCAAGAAAGAGACAAACCATGAAAAACCAATTGACCCGTCGTTCAATGCTCGCTGGCCTGAGCTCTGTTGCATGGACGGCTTTGCCCGGCATGTCCTGGGCCCAGACCGATCGACCCATCAAATTCATCTTGCCCAATGCCACAGGCTCGGGCGTGGATGCCATCACGCGGGCCGCAGCGCCTGCTTTGGGCAAGGCCCTGGGCACCAATGTGGTGGTTGAAAACCAAGCCGGTGCTGGCGGTCTGGTGGGTTTGCAGGCTTTGTCCAAGAACCCGCCCGATGGCTTCACGCTGTCGGTGGTGTCCAACAACGTGGTGATTTTCCCCAGCGTCATCAAGAACCTGCCGTTTGAGATGCCCGGCGACTTCACGCCGATTGCCATTGTGGGCAGCACGCCCATGGTGCTGGTGGTCAACCCGCAAAAAGTGACTGCCACCAACAGCCGCGAGTTCATTGCTGCCCTCAAGGCCAAGCCCGATGGCTACAACTTCGGCTCTGGCGGCACCGGCACCATCTTGCACCTGGCCGGTGAAATGTTCATCGACGAGGCCGGTGTCAAAGCCCGCCACATTCCCTACAAAGGCGTGGGCCCGATGGTGACGGACTTGCTGGGCGGCCAGATCGATTTTGCCGTGCTGGCCCTGCCCAGCGTGGCCCAACACATCAAGTCGGGCGCCCTGCGCGCCATTGGCATGTGTGCCGACAAACGCACGCAAGCAGCTCCCGATATCCCTACTTTCATGGAGCAAGGCCTCACCGGCTACAACATGGAAGCCTGGTTTGCGGTCATTGGCCCCAAAGGCATGACGCCAGCGCAGGTCAAGAAAGTCCATGATGCGGTGGTCGCTGCGTTCAATGATCCTGGCGTGAAAGAGACCATGGCCAAGCAGGGCAACGCCATCAGCATTACCAGTACCGAGCAGGCCCAAAAAGGCTTCCGAGCTGAGCTGGCCAAATACGCGGCTTTGGTGAAAAAAGCCGGTATCGAGCCGCAATAAAGCGTGTTTGTGCGGTTGACAGCAGCTGGGTCAACCGCCACCATCGCAGCCATGTCCATCCAGGTTCTGATCGTCGGCATCCACCTCGCGCGCAGCACGCGGGGCAAGCCCTGCGCACCGCCGCAGGCTTTGTGACTCTCTTGTAGGTCGGCGGCTTCAGCCCCGACATGTTGGCGGTCAACAACCGCCACGTCGGACCTGAAGGTCCGACCTACAAAAATCCCAAGTTTCGTTTGTCCGATTTCAAT
>JACCDU010367125.1_pt1 | contig 12576 bp, 7 predicted proteins | sample 7446081 | NCBI WGS metagenome assembly JACCDU01 (sample SAMN15323447, study PRJNA562643) | freshwater metagenome | isolation source: river surface water | place: USA:Blue River Watershed | collected 2017-08-17 | reverse complement strand
TTCCTGATATAGCGGTTGTAATTAGAGAAAATACAGATGTGAATAATGTATTGGTCGATGTACCAAACATTAGCGTAACTATTGAAAATTCTCCAGATTACAAAGTGAGCGTACAACCTAGTTCATTGGTAGTTAATAGAACTGGGTCGTTACCTTCTCTTGCTGTTTCTGCTTATAGTGCATCTTATGCATTAAAAGCAGAAACTTTAGTTGCTGGTGGTACAATAGAATATGCAAATTTATCAGCATCTAATAACATTTACGTAGGAAACAATCTTACAGTAATTAATAATGCAACAATACCATCAATCACTGGTTCAATTACTAACGCAATTTCGGCAAGCTACGCACAAACAGCATCATATGCATTAAACGCACAATCGGGTGGTTCTGGTGCAGGATTTCCATTTAGCGGGTCGGCAGTTATTACAGGATCATTGCAAATTATTCCAACAGGTAGTGTTGGTGGAATTACTGGTTCATTACTGGGAACATCAAGTTACGCAGAAAATGTAAATATAATATTTGCTGGTAATTTTGATGCGGGTAATGATCCTCCAATAGCGTTACAAGTAGGAGGGACAGGAAATTTTACTAGTGCAAGCTATGCATTAACAGCATCTTACGCAATGAACGGTGGGGGATCAGGAATAACAGGTCCAACGGGTCCACAAGGAGCAACAGGTGTACAAGGTGCAACAGGTCCAATAGGTCCGCAAGGAGCAACTGGAATACAAGGTGTAACAGGTCCAACAGGTCCAACAGGTAGTACAGGACCAATCGGTGAAACAGGTCCAATAGGTCCGCAAGGAGCAACTGGAATACAAGGTGTAACAGGCCCAACAGGTCCACAAGGAGCAACGGGAATTATACCCACAGGAACAATTTCAAGTTCTGTACAAATTAATCAACTATCTGGTGTATCTGCATCATACGCACTGACAGCATCGGTTGCTACAGAAGTAAGTGGTGGCGGAGCACAAGGATACTTGACATTATGGCAAACTAACTCAAAATTATCATCTAGTGGATTACTATACCAAACAGCATCTAGTCTTATTTTGGGTGATGGTACAACATTTTTTGATGAAACCAATCCGGACAAACTTGGTATATACGCCGGTCGTACAAATTCGTTTAATTTAATATCCGCACACGCAAATAATAATAATTATCTGCAAATTAATATTCGTAATTTTAATACAGAAAGTAATTCGTCCGCTGACTTTGTAGCAACATACGATACAGGTACAGAAGATACGGGATATATTAATATGGGTATCAACGGTACCAGTTATTTCGGTGATGCAATACACGATTTGCCTGGTGACGGATATATCTTTAATACAGGAAGTAATTTGGTTATTGGTACTGCAACACCAAATAGTAGTCTCACACTATTTGCTGGTGGTGAAAACTACAGTGATGGTAAGTTAAGAATACGAGCAAATAATCAACATGAATTAACAGGGTCGTTAACAGCAACAGGTAATGTTGTTGCACAAAACTATGTACAAACATCGTTATTATACAACGGTGGACCAATAGAAATTAGAAGTTACTATCAACCATTACAAATAAATTCTAACGGTGCTGGTATACTTCTCAATGATAATGTTGGTATTACTGGTTCACTTACTATTTCTGGTTCATCAACATTAACTAATATTGGTCCTGCTGTGTTTAGTGGTTCATTAAATGCAGTGCAGGGAGTTACGGGTTCATTGTTTGGTACCGCAAGTTATGCACAAAATGCACTCACCGCAAGTTATGCACAAAATGCAACAGCAATCGTACCTGCAGGTACGGTTAGTAGTTCTACACAAGTTATATCGTCGTTACCAGTTGGAACTATATCATCATCTACACAACTACCAACTGGTACCGTCAGTAGTTCGACCCAAGTAAGTAATTATAATATATTTGCGACTACCGGATCAAATACATTTGCAGGTAATCAAACTATTAGTGGTTCATTAACTGTAACTACAGGTAGTGTAGTGGCAACGGCATTAACAGCAACCAATAGTTCATCATTATATTTAACTAGTGGTAGTAATTTATACTTACAAAATAATGGAGTAGCAGAAGTTACAGGATCACTTATAGTATCTGGTAATTTCGTATTGCCCACCAGTGCTCCTATATCACCACAAACAGGATCTATGTATTTTAGTGGTAATTTTATTTATGTTTATACGGGAACACAATATCGTAGTGCAAGTTTGGCATAATATATGGCAATAACATTTAGTAATGGTTTAATACTACAGCAACAGATTATAAACTATAGTTTATATGACTTTACTACTTTTACATTTACGAATGCTGGAGCGACCGGAAGAAATGGTCCAACATATACTCAACTATTAGGAGCATATACAGGATCGGCAAGTTGGACAGCAACACCAACCTTTTTTACCGCATCTACTCCTGGTATTCAAATATGGACTGTCCCACAAACAGCAACATATAGATTAACTGTTGCTGGAGCAGCGGGTGGTAACAGTCCAACTATTACCTCGGCATCGTTGTTACCTAACGGAACAGGTAGTGGTGGATACGGAGCATATATTGTTACCGATGTTTCACTAACACAAAATCAAAAACTTGCTATCGTAGTCGGTCAACGTGGTGGAAATAGATATACGGGTTCTGGAGCAAATGCATTTAACGGTGCACCTGGTGGTGGTGGAACATTTGTTTATGATAGTAGTAGTATTACTTATTATGTAGCCGCGGGAGGTGGTGGTGGCGCATTAGGAGCTGTTGCAAATTTATTTTCAAATCAAATTTCTGCAAGTGGTAAATTTAATACCACATCTGGAACAAATATAAACATTGGTAGTGGATTTATCGCATCTGGTGGATTATCTGGAAATGGTGGTGGTAGGAGTAGCAGAAATATTTTATATGGTGCTCCTGGTGCTGGTGTATTCTCATCGGGTGCTGCAGCAAACGGTGGTCAAGGACTGTCTAGAGCAAATAACTGGTTGGGAGGTAGTACTGGATCTATCTCTAACATAAATGGTGTTGAGGGTGGATTTGGAGGTGGTGGTGGTGCAGTTGACGGTGACGCAAGTGGAGATGGTAATGTGATTGGGTTTGCGGGAGGTGGTGGTGGATATTCCGGTGGAGGTGGTGGTGGAAACTCCGGTCAATCCAATAGCTCATATGGTGGTGGTGGAGGAAGTTATTATACGGGTTCATTCGTCACTGGATCAAATAATACCAATACGGGACATGGATACGTCACCATTACTAAATTATAAATAATTTATTAACAAATATCGATAGGGTACATTAATGGCAGCAAATCGTTTTATACCATTACTCAGTAGTCAGTCGGGAGCAGTACCTACTGCATCTGCATTATTTCCTGGTGAATTAGCGGTTAATATCGCAGATGGGAAACTGTTTACTCGTTCTGGTTCTGCGATATTATTACTAAACGATACATCATTACCAGGCGGAATACCAACTAGCTCCGCTCAAATAATAGGTTATATTAGTGGTAGTACTATCACACCACACTCAATACAATCGGATGAGTTTAGGTTAAACGCGGGTACAGTATCGTTAGTATTTACAGGATCAGTCAATACGGGAATATTCGGTTCCACAGAATATGTGTATCCTTTTATTCCTACCGGTAGTTATGTTGGAACCACAGTAGAGTACGCAGCATCTCGACCTGGTGGTATACGAGTAGGTATATTGATGGCAGCATGGCAAGGTAGTAGTAGTACTGTCACAGATATATCTAGTACAGATGTTGGAGACACAACAGATATCAATTTTTCATTAGTACAGGACGGGGGTTATATGAAACTCCGTGTACAGAGTGCAGGAAGTGGATCGTACCCGTGGACAGTTCAGAGTTTATTTAAATTATTTCCCTCTTTATAATATTAACTAACTATTTATAGATTAGATATTTAGCTTCATTTGGAGAAGCCCTATGGCAAATGAGTTTGTAGCACGACGAGGTATTATAGCCCAATCCGGCGGGGCAAAAATCACCGGTTCGTTACTAGTCAGCGGTACAATTGATGCAACCGGATACAATGTTATCGCAGCTTCTATTACAGGTTCGTTTAGTGGATCTATCGGTACAGCAACAACCGCATCATATGTAAGTCCATCAGGATTACCAGCAGGTACGGTATCGGCATCTTCACAAATTGACTATAATTCAATACAGAATAAACTTTCTGGTGTAGTATCATCGTCGGCACAAGTACAACCATTGCTTCCAGGTGGTACAGTATCATCATCAGCACAATATCCGGGATGGGTCACCAGTTCTGCACAAGTTAATACTGGTTCGTTTACTGGATCATTTATTGGAGCACATACCGGTTCAATATTGGCACCAGGAGTGGTATCAAGTTCGGCACAATATCCTGGTTGGGTTACCTCATCCACACAAATTGTTTGGTCATCCGTAGCATATAATGCTGGTATTGTTTCATCCTCTGGTCAAGTCCAACCATTACTTCCTGGTGGAACCGTATCGTCCTCAGCACAATATCCAGGATGGGTCACCAGTTCAACACAAATTGATTATAACAGTATTCAAAATAAATTATCAGGTGTTGTTTCATCATCTGCCCAAGTAGCTCCATTACTTCCTGCTAATACCGTATCTTCGTCTGGACAAGTCACCGCATTCCTTCCAACAGGTACCGTATCATCATCAACACAATTTAAAACTTTAACTGATCCATTTACGGGTTCATTTACTGGTTCATTTACTGGTGATGGTTCTGGTTTAACGGGTATTGCAACAGTACTCGGTGTAAGTGGTAGTACTGGTACAGCAACAATTAATCTTAAAACACAAGCATTAACCATCAACGGTGGTAATGGTGTTACAACAAGTGCAACAGGTCAATCTGTTACCGTAAGTGCACCAGCGGGTACAGTAACCGCATCAAGTCAGATTGATTACAACAGTATTCAAAATAAATTAAGTGGTGTATATAGTAGTTCAACCCAAGCAGTAGCGGCAATTGCTGGTCAAACTATTGCACCATCAATAATTAATGCGACTGGCGCAATTAGTGGAGCAAGTATTCAAGTAGGTGGTAATGGTATAATCGGTGGTAATTTAAATGTTTTAGGAACACTAACGGCAACATCACAATCAGTCCAATATATTAGTTCCTCAACATTGAACGTTGCTACTAATAAGATTATAGTTAATACAGATAATTCATTACGATTTGGTGGATTAACTGTAATTGATTCTGGTTCATCGGGTAAATCAGGATCACTATATTGGGATAGTATAAACGACCGTTGGTTATATGAAGATGTATCCGGAGGTGCATATACTAGCGCAATCATTGTGGCAGGTCCACAAAATACAGGTGCAACTGGTGGTGAACGCGGATTGTTAACTGGTCGTGTTCCTGTAGCAAGTGGTGATGACCACATTGATACCGCAGCAGCATCAAGTTCAATTCGAGTTGATTTCCCTTCACGATTGACACATGTTGAAGCAGGCTTATTTATTACTGGCAACTTGACAGCAAATGGTACTGTCACATTACAAGGTATCCCTTCAAGTTCAACACAAGTACAAACATTACTTCCTGGGGGGACTGTAAGTTCTTCGGCACAATACCCAGGATGGATGACATCATCAGCACAAATTGTATGGTCATCTGTAAATTATAATACTGGTATCGTTTCTTCTTCAACACAAGTACAACCACTATTACCTGGTGGTACAGTAAGTTCATCGGCACAGTATCCTGGTTGGGTTACCGCATCAAGTCAAATCCAACTTGCAAGTATTACTGGTACTACTTTTGCAGCATCGAACTTTACCTTCCCACAACAACTTACAGTTAGTGGTGTATTGAGTGGTAGTACATCGGCATATTTAAACAATACATTATATTCTGGTAGTGCTGTCACAGGTATCGTTGGACCAGTAACAAATCAAGTTGTCGCATCCTTTGCAACAGGATCTTATAACGCAGCATATTTTGATTATACTATCAACGATGGAACTAATTATAGAGCGGGAACAGTAATGTCGGTTTGGAATCCAAGTACAATTGAATATACGGAAACATCAACAAACGATTTAGGAAACACAGCACAAGCAACAGTTGTAGTTGATGTTGTATCAGGTATCGCAAGATTGAAGTTTAGTAATGTATCGGGTACTTGGTCGGTCAAGACAGGAGTACGAGCAGTATAATAACTAACTAAAAAATAAAGGGGTGGGTACTAATCCTACCCACTCCTTTTTTATAACCTTTGGAAATGTGAAAAAGGGATAATATGGCAAATGAATTTGTAGCCCGCAAAGGTCTAGTATCCAGCGGGAGTATTAATGTATCGGGGTCGGTTACGGCATCATTCTTTAAAGGTGATGGTAGTCAACTAACTGGTATAAATACGTCAACCGCAATAAGTGGTGCGTTATCTATTGATACATACAAATTTATTGGTGATAACTCAACTGTCAATTACATATTATCCCAAAGCTATACTATAAATTCATTGGAAGTATATGTAGGTGGTCTATCCTTAACACCAGTAACAGATTACACATTATCTGCAAATACATTAACATTTGTAACAACTCCTCCATCCGAATCAAACATATTGATTCGGGCATTTGTTAATGTTACACAAAATGCAACAGGATCATTCAGTGGTTCATTTTTTGGAATTCTTGCATCATCTAGTTATGCATTAACCGCTTCATACGCAGCAAATTCTTCTACAGTACCAGATGGTACCGTTAGTAGTTCTACGCAAATAGTTTGGGCATCTGTTCCCTACAATACAGGAATAGTATCTTCATCAGCGCAAGTAAAACCGTTACTTCCTAATGGAACAGTATCATCATCGGCACAATATCCTGGTTGGGTAACCTCATCGGTACAAGTAAATACAGGTTCGTTTAGCGGTTCATTTATAGGTAATTTTACAGGTTCTATATTATCGGCCGGTTTAGTAAGTTCTTCGGCACAATATCCAGGATGGGTCACCAGCTCAACTCAGATTGTATGGTCACAAGTTGCATATAGTGCGGGAATTGTTTCTTCATCTGCACAATATCCTGGATGGGTAACCGCATCAAGTCAAATTGATTATAACTTAATACAGAATAAATTAAGCGGTGTAGTTTCATCTTCCACACAGATAGCACCACTACTTCCTAATGGAACAGTATCATCATCATTACAATATCCTGGATGGGTAACATCATCCGCGCAAGTTGATGTAAGAAATACTACAGGAATTTCTACATTAGCAACCACAGGATCTAATACATTTACAGCAAATCAAACCATTACTGGTTCGTTATTCATTAGTCAAAATTTAGTAGTACAAGGTTCTTCATCTATTAGTTATATCTCACAAAGTACACTAAATATTGGTACAAATGTAATTACGATGAACACCAATACACCAGGCACACGTTTCGGTGGTATTGAAGTAATTGACTCTGGTTCATCTCCTCAACGTAGTGGATCATTGTTTTTTGATTCGATTAATGACCAATGGATATTCGTTCATCAAAATACCGCAGGGGGTATAACATCTTCTGTTTTAATGATGGGTCCACCAACATTTAATAACATTGGTAACGAAACCCTACTTACACAAAATAGAGTATTAAAAAGTAATGGATTAGAACACATATCCGATTCGCAAATTACTGATAATGGTATAACCGTATCCGTCACCAATGGATTATCCGCAGGAACAAGTATTACTGCTTCTTCGTTCACGGCAACAGCAACTTCCTCATTAGCAGCAATATACAGTAGTTCTGGTCAAGTCGTATCGGCAATTGCAGGACAAACTATAACACCAACTACAATAAACACCACAAATATTACTACAAATGGAGCTGTGACATTTTCTGCGTTAACTGATACAACTGCAGCAAATAAAGTACTTGTATTAAATACCGTAACTAACCAATTGTTTACAACCGCGTCTATAGGTGCTGGTGGTGGTGGTAGTGGTACGGGATTCCCATATACCGGTAGTGCGATACTTTCTGGATCTCTTATCGCAGGTGCGGTTGAAGATGTAACGGTGTTGGATGTTATAAATCCAGAAACTATTTTCGTGTCAGCATCAAACATTAATGCAATTCACGCAGATGCAAATATTGACAGTTATGTTCAACTAAATATTTCCAATAACAGCGCAACTGCAGCAGCAAGTTCCGATATCGTAGCAACCGCCGACAATGGTACCGAAACTGCCGAATTTATTGATATGGGTATCAATAGTAGTGGATATTCCGCTACGAGTGTTGTCGGTGGTCCAAATGATGGATATCTGTATATTACTTCAAGTGTAGGTGAACTTCACGTTGGTAACGCATCCACGGGTGTTAATAGTAATGTTAGAATATTTGCTGGTGGTAGTAATAGTGACGCAAACACTAGAATTTTCGTAAGTGGTAGTGGTCGTGTAGGTATTGGAGTTAGTAGTAGTCTTGGAGCACAATTACAAGTTCAAGGTAACATTAGTGCATCATCATTCACCGGTTCTGTATTAGCGCCTACTATGTCAGGATCATTAGATAATATAGTATCTGCTACATCGGCAGTGTCAGGTACAATTCCCGCAAACGGAACAGTCACAGTTAATATCAACTTAAGTAACGGAAATTATTTTACCGTATCGGGGTCGGCAGCAGGAACGGTGACATGGACTGTATCAAATCCAGCGCCGGTCAGCCAATCAGAAACGTTTATTATTGAATATATTAACGGTGGTACTAAAACCAATTCGTGGTTTACAAATACTAGATGGCCAGCAGCATCGGCACCAACATTGACTGTAGGTGCAAGTCCTGATATTTTAAGTTTTACTACTGTTGATGGTGGTGCAAACTGGCGTGGATTATTATTGCAAAGAGCAAGCGCATAATGTCTGTATTACATTTATTTAAATTATCGGCATACCAACCAACAAGTCAATCTATATTCACCACCCCAGGTACATCGTCATTTACTGTACCCAACGATGTATATGAAATATCTGCGGTATGCGTTGGTGGAGGCGGTGGTGGAGGCGGTGCAGCTAACGCAAGTGGTGGATCTGGTGGAGGTGGTGGTGCACTGGCATACGGTACATTTACTACCACGCCAGGACAATTACTGCAAGTTGTTGTTGGACAAAGTGGATCTGGTGGCGCTTCTGGAGCAATCGCAGGTACCGCAGGTGCAGGAGGAGCTTCTTGGGTAACGGGAAGCAATATTATTTATGTTCGTGCAGGTGGTGGAGGTGGTGGTGCAAACGGACAAATTACACCTGTTGGAGCTGGTGGACTGGTAGTTTCGGGATCAGGTGGTGCAGGAGGTGCTGGAGGAGCAAGTGGTAATGCTACAGGTGCAGGTGGTGGTGGAGCAGGTGGATACTCCGGTACGGGAGGAGCAGGAACAAGTGGTACAGGTGGTACAGGTACAGGTGGTGCCGCAGGTGGTGGTGGTGCAACCGCGGCAGGTGGTGGTTCTGGTGGTGGTGGGACCAATTTATTTGGTTCTGGGTCAAATGGAGCGGGTGGGGTCGGTATCACAACAGGTGGACAACCTGGAAGTCCGTTTGGTACCGCAACAGCCGGATCTGTAGGAGGCACTGGAGGTGCAGGATTTGGTGGACCAGGAGGATTTCCTGGTGGTGGTGGTGGTGGAGCCGACGATTCCACTAAACCTGGTGGCAGTGGTAGTATAGGTGCTGTTAGATTAATCTGGGGAATTGGTCGAGAATATCCATTCCAAGCATACGCTACAGGATCATTGAGTCATGGGTAATCAAATATGAAATTACGACATAACGAAACAGGACATATATTTCAAAGTGAAGATGAGTTTAGACGAGCATATCCAAATGTTTCGTTTCCTACTGTATTGGATCAAAACGCTTTAAATTTTGCAAATGTTTCTTTTGTAACTGAAATCGTTCCTCCTACTGTGAATCCTACTCAACGAGTAGATTATGATGGAGTTCAATTAATAGATGGAAATTGGACCGAAGTGTGGTCAATTCATCCGTTATATGATAATCCTGTAGAACAAGCAGCGTGTGACGCAGAATATATTAACGGATTGTGGAGTGATGTTCGTAGTAGACGAGAAATGCTATTGACACAGTGCGATTATACGATGATGCCAGATACCCCAATCACACCAGAAAGTAAAGCACAATTTATTGTATATCGTCAACAATTACGAGATATTACTACACAATCGGACCCACGTAATATTGTTTGGCCAACACTACCAATTTATCAGAAAGAATAGGTTATTGTGATATTTATAACTAAATACCTTCAATTGAAATTAATATAATGGCAATAACTACATTACCGGGTACATTTATTAAAAGTGGAAGTATCCCCGTTACCGCATTGGGTGGTGGGGTGGTATCTAGTTCTGTACAACTAGTAGCAACATTACCAGCAGGTACAGTATCATCATCTGCGCAATATCCAGGTTGGGTCACCGCATCAAGTCAAATTGACTACAATAGTATTCAAAACAAATTAAGTGGTGTTGTATCGTCATCGGCACAAGTAACACCATTACTTCCTGGTGGAACTGTATCTTCATCAACACAATTTAGAACACTAACTGATCCATTTTCTGGGTCATTTACTGGATCATTTACAGGAATCCATACGGGAAGTGCATTTGTTAACACAGGATCAATTACACTGTATACGGGGTCTGTACGATTAGGATTTAGTGCATCAACCAATACACAAGAAGCACCATTAATAATTGATACTGCACAAATATCTACGCACAAAGCCATAATGTTAACTAAAGGACCATTTACCGGTTCGTATTATGGGTATATAGAATTGGTAAATAGTAGTCCTGTTTTTATAATTCGTAGTAGTGGTGATATAGGATTATATTCTAATGGTGCAAATTCATTAGCTCTTACATACGCAAATAGTGTTTCGAGTATCGTATCGGCATTTGATATTCGCCTTAGAACAAGTGATGCAAACAGAACAATTGGTACAAGAAATCAAGCAAATAACAGAGACAATTTAATTATCACCGATTCTGGTGATGCTACGATTACTGGTTCTCTTCTTGTCAAGGGAGCTACGGGTATTAGTGGTTCTGCATTTACTGGTTCCATATTATCACCTGGTGTAGTATCAAGTAGTGCACAATATCCTGGATGGGTAACCAGTTCTGCGCAGATTGTTTGGTCATCGGTAAACTATAACTCCGGTATAGTGTCCTCGTCAACACAATTTAATGCACTGACAGGTACCTCGGCATCATTTGCAGCAACCGCATCATTTGTCAATACATTAAATCAATCGGTCAGTGCATCGGGTAATATTGCAGCAGGGGCAAATCTTGTATCTAATAACTCCTCCGGTGATGAAGGTGGAGAAATTTTACTAGCAAAACCACAAACCAATACTGGAATAGCCGGTACTGGCGTAACGATTGACATTTTTCAAAATAAATTACGATTTTTTGAACAAGGTGGTAGTGCTCGTGGATTCTTCGTAGACATGACTTCCGGCTCCACATCAGCGGGAACAAACTTACAGGCAGCAGCTTCTGCTGTTTCCACATATACAAATGCAACCGATAATCGTGTAATAACATCAACGGGTGCGGGTGGAATTAACGCAGAATCTACTCTCACATACGATGGAACGGTATTATCAATTAGTACCAATGGAGCAAAATTTTTACAAGGTGGTGATGATTCGGCGCTATATGATGTAAACGTAGCAAATACATTAGGTATTCACGGACAACAAGATAGTACGGTTGGCGCAATTAAACTTGGAAGTAGTGGTCAAGTTATTTATTCTAATGCAACGGGTGTAGGCATTGGAACAATAACACCAGGGGCATTATTACATGTACAAGGTACAGTTTCATCATCAGGATTCATCGGACCACACACGGGATCAATTTTATCTGCTGGGGTTGTTTCGGCATCAGCACAATATCCAGGATGGGTAACGGCATCTTCGCAAATTGATTATAATTCAATTACCAACAAATTAAGTGGTGTTTATAGTAGTTCTACACAAACTGTAGCATCACTTTCGGGTCAAGCAGTAACCTTCTCGGGTTCTCAATTCTCAGGTATCGTATCGGGTAGCGGACTACAGTACAGATTGGTGGTTCCTGTAGGTACCAACTACTACGCAACCTAATAATTGACAAATGGTTAATATTATAAAAAAGGCACCTAAACGGGTGTCTTTTTTCGTTTCTTTCGATATAAAATGATATTTATACGGGGGTGTATACACTTTAGTTGAGTCAAATATGAGTATATTAAAAGTTAATAATATTGAACGCGCAACCTCTGGAAGTAGTACTGTCACTTTTACTGACAATGTTACCTTTGGTGCATCGGTTAATATTTCTTCGGGATCTATTACTGCAAGTTTCGAAATTGCTAACGCCTCAATTGGCAAAGAAAAGTTAACAAATGATGCGAGAGATTTCGTAAATATCTTAAATAAACCTGCGGGTCTTATTAGTAGTTCTGATCAATTCGTAGGTGCAATATCAGGAGCTTCATTACAGC
>JACCDU010200206.1_pt1 | contig 12583 bp, 15 predicted proteins | sample 7446081 | NCBI WGS metagenome assembly JACCDU01 (sample SAMN15323447, study PRJNA562643) | freshwater metagenome | isolation source: river surface water | place: USA:Blue River Watershed | collected 2017-08-17 | reverse complement strand
GCCACGGCCGTCGGCCTTCTCGGCGAAGTGCCCCGTCCACACCCCCGTCCAGAAGGTCGGGTGGAACACCGCGCACAGCGGCCCGTCCGCCCAATATTCGAATGCCTCGGGCAGATCGTCGGGGCTGTCCAGCATCGACGCCCGAAGCTGTTTCGGATCGTCGAAGTATTCCCGCGCTTCCTGCGCGGTCAGGCGCTGGATCAAACGGGCTGTCCGCTGATCTGGATCGCCGCGTCGGTCAGCAGTGGCGTCAGCGGCTCATAGTATTTCATCTGGTTGTTGACCACATCGCGAACGGCCTGGCGCTTGGCCGCCGATGATGCCGTGCCGGAAAAACGAACTTCTGTCGTGCCGTTCGGTGTCGGCCCGTCGAACTTCATTTCGACCAGCCAAATCTGGATTCCTGGCGCGCCATCCTCAAAATCGCTCTGCTGCACATATCGAACACCGGCAGTCGTGCTGGGAAGATGGGACATTCCTTGCTCCTTAATATTCAAGTCCGACGATCACGCCAAACAGGGCAACACCAACAATTGAGGACGTCCCGCCGACGCTGCACCACGTCCGTGGGCTGAGAAGCGTGTTCACGTCCGGAATGTCGGTCGTGATTGTCCCGGTCGCTTCTGCCGCGATGGTCTGGGTCGCCGTATTGTATCTGACTACGCGATACTGGACGGATTGGGTCGAACTGTTCGGGCTGTAAAGTTCCAGCTGGTAGACCGTATCCGACGCCGTGGTGGGGGCCGGGAACGACGCGCCAAGGTCGATCTTGGTCGCCGTCCCAGATGCGTCATTGTGCATCATCTGGATATTCGTGTCGGCAGCGTCCCAGCCCATCCAGACGCCATTGACCAGCGTCGAAGGGTTTACGTCGGTGGGCGCCGCTGTGCTGGTGGTGAAGCCGCACATCCCGCGATGCGTGGAGACAACCCCAGTGGACGGCCCCCAGACTTGCTTGGAGTAAAAACCGCCAGGCGCGTTCACATCGTTGCCGATCCTGACGAAGTTCCCCGTCGCACGGAACCCGGCACAGGCCGTCGTTGCGGCAGTGGTGATCCGCGTCTCGACGCGAACCCACATCGTGAACAGGTTCGTCAGGTTGGTTACGCCAGCCGTAGCGGTCCCGGTCAGGGACTGCGGCAGGGTGCCGTCTCCCAAAACCGCGCTGCTGTTCGATCCGGGCTGAAAGCGCAGCGTTCTGAACTCGCCAAGCCACTCTTGAATGTCGGCTTCGGGGCCGCTTGAGAACAACATAGCCAGACGGCTTGGATTGCCCGTCTTGGTCCGGTTGTAGATTTTCACGTCGGTCCCGGTCGGTGCCGATGGCGGCGTGATGGACGGGAACGTGAACGCGCCCGCGTCGTCCAGAAGAACAGTGCTGTTCTGAATCAGCTTACCCGTGGTGCTATCGAACCGAGCAAGCGCATTGTCTGTGGCCGACGCCGGGCCAACCACATCCCCAGAACCGCCACCGCCACCCGGCGCGGCCCAGGTTCCGTCCGCGCGAAGGAAGTTTGACGTGCCGCCGCCCGACGCCGGGGCAAGGCCCTTCGCGCCGCTGGTGAACACGTCGAACAGCGCCGTCTGCGCCGTGGCCGAAGCCGCGCCCAGAACCGACCGACCCGCCGCCGTGCTGTCGCTGATCGCGGTCATGGGAATGCTGATCGCAACGTTTGCCGCCGCAGTAGTCAGGCCCTTGGCGTTGACGGTGAAGGTCGCAACCTGCGTTGCTGACCCGAAACTGCCGACGTTCGCGTTGACCGTGGCAAGGGTCAGGTCCGTGGCACCGGTCGCATCGCCGGTATGCGTGGCGTTCGTGGTCACATCGCCGACGTAGAGAACGTCTCCGTCGGACACCGCCGTGTTCAGCTGCGCCTTGGTGAACGATCCGAGCGACGCCGCGAAGGACCCGGTGCCGCTGCCTGTGACCATGCCCGTCAGGGTGATCGTCTGGTCGCCCGAGTTGGTCCCGGTCAGGCCGAGATCGGTCTTGAGCGTGGCCAGCGTCTGGATTTCCGGCACACCGGCTCCAGCGGTCTTGCGATAGACCAGAGAGGCCGTCGCCATGTTGGCCTGCTTCGCGAGCGTCACCGCCCCGTCCGCAATGCGCGCAATCGGCAGTGTGCCGGTGCCCAGATCGCTGGCACTGCCCGACGTGGCCACCGCTGCCAGTCCCGACACATCACCCGCCGCGATGGCCAGAAGCGTCTTGACCTGCGTGGTAGTCAGGGCAATCGGTGCCGCCGCGCCGCCGGTGTTGTTCCCGAGGATCGTCGATGCGGCAAGGTTTGCCATCTTGGAAACGGTGATAGCGCCTGCATCAACAGTCCACGTCGCCCCCGATCCGGAAACGGTGATATCACCCTTGTCGCCGTCGCTGACACTGCCCGACACCACCAGATCGCCGGACCCCAGAACGCTGGACCCGTTGATCGTCTTGATGTTCGTCGCCGACACCAGCGTCGCCTGCTTGGCGTCCAGCGCGGCTTGCAGGTCGGTCTGCGCCGAAAGCGCGCCGGTGATTGCGCCCCACGCCGCCGACGCCGTCGCGGTGCCCCATTCCACCTGGTAGTCAATGCCGCTGGACTTGACCAGCGCCTGCCCGGCAGAACCGCCGGACGGAATGCGCCCGCCGTTCTCGACTGTAATCGGGCGCGCGGATTTGCCGGGAACTATGACTGTCATACCGCCCCCGCCACCATCAGGTCACCCTGAAACGTGAACACATCCGCGCCGGTCATGCGGACCTGATAGACGCCGACCTTGCGAAACCCGACCTTGGCCTCCGCCGGAAACTCTGCCGACTGCGCCGCCGTCAGGCTGAATGTTACCTCGCCCAAGGCATCGCCCGCGCATGTGGTTTCCAGAATGTCGGTCCCTTGCGGGGCCTTCTTGTAGGTCACGGCCCCGGTGTAGCCAGTCCAGTCCTGCCCTTGCAGGGTGAAGCTGGACGAAAACACTTCGCCTTGCGTGACTTTGATGGCCGGGAGGAAATCCATGCTCATTCCCACGAAATGTTGACGCTGCCTGCGTCGAAGGTGTCAGTCCCGCCTCCCGTGGTAATCCGAACGCGGTCCAGAACCCCTGCAAGCGTCTTGTCGCCAGATACAAAAAACACCGCCGTCGCGGCGCGCTTGACTACGCCGGATGCGACCCACGTATCCCCTGTGGTCTTCGTAAGCGTAACAGCCCCGGATAACGTGTTGCTTGCTGCGTTGGGCACGATGTGGAAACCAGCCGTTGAACTGCTGTTCCCCCCGGCTCCACCAGAAAGCACCGCACCCGCAGAGTCGTAGCCCGTTGCTTCAACCCCGACGCTTGTGCCCAATTGGATCAAGATAACGCTGGTTCCATTCGTGCTTAGCCCTGCGGGAAGAACTGTGACCCGGTTTACCCACGATGGGATTCCAGTGAAGTCAATTTCCGTCTGGGATGACGCCGAAACCGGCGTCTGAAGCTTCACGCGCGACGATGCAATGTCAGCCGCCAAGGCGGCATCTGTGGCAGCAAGGCCCGCTTGCAGAGACGCGACGCTCACCTCAGTATCGTGCAGTGCCGAATAGCCCGCCTGATTGAGCGTCCCGTCCTGCAGAACGTATTTTTCCTGCATCCGGATCATGATGTCGCCACGTTCAGGGATGCCAAAAGAGGAATGTCAGTTTCGCTGGAAAGCGTCAGCTTGGCTGTAGCATTCCGAAACTGCCCCAAGGCCCGCCAATTCAGGCGCGTCTGATACGCCCCTGTTGGTCCGACCTGCCTTGGCTTCTCAGGCCCCCAAGTGAAGCCACCATCACGCGACATTTGCAGCGAAACCTTCGCTTCCGACATATCTGCCGGGGCCTGGACATCAAGCCCGACGCGCGGGAAGGCCTCTACTAGGTCAATCGAGAACCGCTCCTCGCTGTCCAGCGTGAATGACGTGTATTCGCGGATCAGCGGAGCCCCGAAATCAGTGCAGGCGGGGGCCAATTTGGCAATCTTGCCGCTGTCGGTGCCAACATACCAGTCCGCGCCCAGCTTGGTCGACGCCTTTGCCGTCCACGGCTGGCCGTCTTCTCCGCGTTCGTGCCATTCGCCAGTCGCAATGTCGTAGCACCACGCATAGGCGTCGTCGAAAACCACGCAGATAAACCCGTGTCCCCGGAGCTCATAAAAGAACACCCGCGAAGCCGTGTTTTCCGTCAGGGCAACCTCAACCGGAGGCGTCGAAATGGGCCGCAGGCCGTCAACAAGCGCATACACCTTGCCGTCCGTCGCAACATAGGCAAACCCGTTAGGATAGGTCGTGATCAGGCCGAAACCGGCAAGCCCAGGCTCTTGCTGCGCCCCGTCGATCCGCGCAAAGGCGTTCGCACCCGCCTGCCCCGTAACAGCCCATCGTTCAAAGCCGGATGCCTTGAAGATGTAGAAAGCATCCTTGAAGGTGATGCCGCGAATGATCGGATCGGTCGTGATTTCCGCGCTGGCAAAGTCCAGACCGTTGAACGATGTCGGGTCAACCAGCCCGGACCACTGCACGACCCGCCCGCCCTTTTCTGTAACCAGCGTATAGCCCCCGAGGTAGGCCACTGACCCGGCATTTGTCACCGAACCCGTCGCAATCGGGGCGGAAACCGTCGCGCCGTCGCTGGTGCGATATACCCCACCCGCGACAATCGCCAAAGTCCCGTTGTTTTCGGCAATCGTGGTGTCAATGTCGTCATCCACGGTCCCGACATTGACCACAGAACCGCCCGCATCGACCGTATACAGGCTCCCGCCGCACACAATCGCCATATCGTTACCAAAAGTAACCATTTCCCGCACGAAAACGCCGGGAAGCGCCGCCGAAAGTTCCATTCCGGGCACGGCCCGCAGCACGTAAGGGGCCTTTCCGCCGGGCATGACCGGCTCACGGTAGCCATTGACCAGCCGGGAAGGGTTTGCCTTCGCGTTCAGTTGATCGCGGGCGCTGGAACCGATGAACTCAAGTTTCGGCATGATTAGCCAAGCCGCCAGCGGCGTTGCGAAGGCGTCCGGGTCAGGATGCTATCCGGCTGCATCTGCGGGACGATCAGGTAGGCTGCCTGAATGGCCCGGAAATGCCGCGTAGCATCGGGCGCAGGGCGCGCATAGTCGGGGCCTAGCCGTTCGGCAAGGCAGAAAATCACGGCGTCATGCAGGTTCAACGGCAGGTCAACTTCCTCGGAAATCTCGGTTTCCCGCCAGCCGATAGTGACGCCTTGCAGTTCCCAGCCGGAAATCATCCGGTTAAGGACATTGACCCCATGCGCGGCCTGATCTGCGGTCAGGGCCTCGTCCTCGGCCATGACGCCGATCTTGCGGAACGCGCCTTCGATCAGATCACGGGCAGTTGCCATGGGTTCACCTCATGCGGAAAGGCGGGGCCATGACAGCCCCGCCCGTTGTCTTACGAGGTCAGACGCATACCGCGACGGCGATCCATCACGACAGGCTTCCAGAGCATGTCAAAGCGCATGTTCTCGGCCAGCGTGTTGCCATCGACCCACGATGTCACGGACATGGTGACGAACTCGCCCGATACGGTGGAGGTCTTGACGCCTTCGCCAGACGGGATATCGAGCGGGCGCGAAACCAGCGCGATAGCCATCGGGTCAAGCAGAAGCGACTGGCGGTAGCCGGTCGATGCCGTGCCGGTCTTGATGGTCAGCGCCACGTTGTCGGCAGGGGCCGCCGTGACGGTCTGGAACGCACCCGAGGTAATGATCGGAGGCGAAATGGTGGCCGTCAGGTTGCCTGCCGCATCCGAAGACGCAGCGGCAAGCACGGTGAACGTCTGGAGACGCCCGGTGCTTTGCTTCGTGTTCGGATTGACCGCGAACACGTTCGGCAGGGTAAACACGTCGCCTGCGGCAAGGCGGGCAGCCGCAGCGGCGGTCCAGCCATCGGTGACGAGCGTCTGCGACCATGTGTCTTTGGCCGTCGCATAGGTGACAGCCTGAGCGCCGCCGTTAACCAGCGGAGTGCCACCCAGCGGGCCAACGGTGTGGGTCGGGGCAAAGACGGACTCGTAGTTGTCGAACCCGGCAAAGCGCCCAACCTTGGCGTTCTCAAGCGCCGTCTTGTTGTTCCCGTTGACGTAGGTGCCTTGGATCAGGCCAGCAAGTTTCGCCGAAGCGGTCGGGCTGTGGAAGGCCATGCGGCCAGCCGCAGCGTTGCCGCCATCGGTGAAGATCGCACCCGCATCCGCCACTGCCGCGAAGGTCGCAGGGACGGTGCCCGGCGTGCCGTCGAACCAGTAGAACTCGGGATACAGTGCAGCGATGGACGACTCGATGCGCTCTGCGGCCCGCCGCGCGTTGGGCTTCAACACCATGTCCGACCAGCGGTCGAACGACAGGGTGCGGTCCAGCGCCGAAACCGTCACCTTGTTGGACCAAGTTTGGTCCAGCGTAACAGTCAGGGTACCTTCGGTGATGTCTTCCACGTAGCCAGACAGGTCCAGGTTGTTATCCTGGCCGAGGTATTGCATCTGGCGACGTACCTTGACGGTGCCGCCCGATTTTACGGTCTCGTTCTCAAGGTTGTCGGTGCCGACCGCCTTGCCGAGAACAAGATCGTTCTCCATAAGCCGGACCAACTCTTTCGAGATGGCGGCTACTGTGAACACTGAGTTAGCCACTTCTTAGCTCCTTAAAGCTTTCCGCCAGCGTCCCGGTATGCCTTGAATTCGGCATAACTCATCTTGGCCGGGTCTTTGGTGGGTGCGCCCCCCGATCCCTTCACGGGAGCAATCGGCGGCGGCGCTTGGGTTTCTGTGCGTGGTTTCGGCGCGTGTAGGCTGGCCTCGATGCGGCCAATTGCCCGCGCTTGCTCCACAGGTGACATCGTCAACAGGGCATCATGCAGCCTGCGGTCGGTCGCCACCGCATATGCAACGTCTCCGGCTCTTTCCGAGGTCTTGATAATGTCAGCCAGCGGGTTCCCCTGAGGGAAAAGCCCCGGCTGCGTCACGACCTTTTCAAAATCCGCGTAGACCTGCACCGCAGCGTCAAAACTCTCCGTCCAGTGCTGTTGAATGAGCGCCTGTCGCTCTTGCGTCAGCTTGCGATCTGTCTCCTGCGTTGCCGTCACCGTTTCCTTGATGTCCTCGGCGCGCTCTTGGGCGTCCATCTTGCGGACCTCCCAAGCCGTTTTCGCGGCAAGGTAATCTTGGTAGTCGGCATACTGGCTTTCGCTCGGCGGTTGCGCATTCAGCCGCTTTTGCAAGCGCGCCAATTCGGCTTCCGCCGCATCAGCCCGCGCCTTGTTTTCCTCCGCTTCTGTCCGCAGGCGTTCCTCTCGGGCTTTGCGCTGCTCACGACGTTTCGCGGACTTGGATTCCGGCCCTTCCGTTTCCGGCGCTTCTTGCTCGCCGCCTTCGGTCTGGTCAGTTGTCTCGATTTGCGGCTGTTGGGCTTCAGTCTCGACGGGTTGCGTGACTTCGGTGGCCGCCGATACGGCAGCCGCGTTTTCGTCAGACATTGGATTTCCTCTAGGTTACATGGCCCCTTGCGGGGGCACTCCAAGGGGCCGCGTTACCGCGTCATGCCCCGCCAACAGGACCCGCGCTTGCTGGTCCATCAGTCTGGAAATATCGCCGCGTTGAATGGCGAGTTCCAATTCCGCTTTGTCAGCTTCAGCCGCTGCCTTCTTGGCGTCCGCTTCAGCCTTTGCCGCCTTGGCTTCCGCTTCGCGCATGGCAATCTGTTCTGCGGCCATCTGCGCCTGTTGTTGCGCCTGCGCTTGCTGCATCTGCTGCATCATCGCCTGCTGCTTCTCCGGCGTCATTTCCTCTTGGTCATCCTCGGCAATGCCCGGCGGCAACGTAGCCCGCAGGCGCTCGGAAACCCGGTCAGCTTCCGGCCAGTCCTGCATTTTGGCAATGAGGTCGCTGATCAGCGGCGCTGCGGCAGGGTTGACCCGCAGGAACTCCATCATCCCGTCGCGGCTTTCCTCGCGCTTCGAATTGTAGGACGGCCCGACCTGCACGCGAATGTCATACTTGCCGACCTTCAGGTCATTGACCGGAATGACGCCATCTTGCGCGATGAAGATGCGGTTGATCGTCTCCATCTTCTCCTGGCCGTCCTCGCCAAGAATTCGCACAGTCCGCTCGGTGTCGTAAACGCGTGGGATCATGTCCACGAGGATGCGTCCGGTGTGAGCCACTGCCTTGACCATGTTGTCGGCGTAGACCGAGGTTGCGTTCTGCGATTCCTCTTTCCGGGCCAGGATCGCCCTGCCGCTGGTTTCGTTAGACTTCGCGCCCAAGCTGGCGTCGTAAATGCCGGTCGTGCGCTTCATGTCCTCGGCGGCCATCTGCGCCTCGGTCATCATGGCTTCTGAAGATACGGGCGGCTGGACACGCTGGGGCGGGGGGGCTTCCGGGTCCGGGTTGTATGGCAGATAGGGGCGGTTCTTCCGGTTCGCGTTGTTCCAATAGTCTTCAAGCCCGCTAATCTGGTCCGCAGTCACCAGATACGGGGCTTTAGGCTGCCCGCCCGCAACTTCCGCCTGCGTGGACCGCGCATAGTTGAACAGCACCTGCGGGTCCTTGGCCCACCTGATCACGCTCGACCGATAGGTCTCCTCGCCCAGATGCCATTCCTCGCCCGTCACCGCGACGATAGGAATATACCGGCTGGGAAAGTCCATCGGGCCTTCGAGGATTTCCGCGCCGTTCGTCTTGGCCCACTTGACCTTCGGCTCCTGCACGGTGCGCTTGCGGCCCTTCAACTCCTTGGCAAACGGCCCCCGGACGATCTGCCCCGAAGGCAGTTGCATGATCTCGTATTCGTCATGCTCAATCCAGAAATACTCGGCAATGACAACGCCTTCCTTGGTGGACCAGTATTCCGCATTGTCCATGCGGTGCTCGCCCGTGAAGTCCACGCGGGTTGCGTCTGGATAGGTCTCCTCAAACACCTTGACCGGCATTTCCTCCACGACGAAGGCATACCGGGCATCAGCGCGCGTCGGGTCCTTGGCGAAGGGGTCGAACAGCACCGCCAGCGGGTTGTAGATGCGCTTGATCTTGATTTCCTGATCAAACGTCGCGCCGTCGCAGTATTCCGTCAGAATGCGCCAGTAGCCCATGGAACAGGCTGCCGCGTTCTCTGTCGCGCCTTCATAGACGCTGGAGGCATCGCTGCAATACTCGATGTGCCGGATCAGGCCCTCGTAGATTTCCGCGACTTTCTTCGTCGCCTTGCCGTCCGCAGGCGCTACACGCACCGCAGGGTTCAGCGCCCGCACCTGCCCCGTGACTTGCCGGATGAACTGCGGCATTGCGTTGATCGTCAGGCAGGGCCGCCCGTCCCCCTCACGCTCAAGGCGTTCATCCTCCGGCCACTGATCGCCAATGGCAAAGCGCAGGTCTTCCTCTGCCCGCTCGCGGTGCGGTTGCTCTGCGGCCTCGGCTTCCGCCCGGCGCTCAAGCATGACGCGCATGATTTCTTCGGTGTCGGTCATCAGGCAACCTTCGGAGGCACAAGGCCAGCCTTCTCGGCCAGCACTCTCAGTTCATCGCGCTGGCGCTTGTAGGAAGACGCAAGAAGCGCTAGGTATTCCTCATCCGTCCGCTCGATGTGGCCAAATGCGCCCTTGGCCTCGGCAAGCATCCGCGCGTGATAGTCGGCCACGGTCGGGACGCGGTCCCTGAACAGTTCGCCGATTTTCACCGGCCAAGTGCCTTCGCCACAATCACCACCAGCGTAAGCGCTACAGCGATCAAAACCGGAAGGACTGGTCCATTTACGAACTCAATCATCTCATCCACCCGCGAGCCTTCGGAATGGCAAACCGCGACGGATCGGCCACTGGCTTGACCATCGCCGGAAACAACTCGGTCAGCGCCCACACCAGCGCATCAACGCGGTCGGGGCTGCCTTCGCCCTCATAGCCGTTGGTCGTCATTTGCGTCATTTGGGATTCCAACTCGGGGAAGCTGCCAACATGGGCAACCCTGCCTTGTTCGTAGAGGGCCGCGATGGGTTCGGCGCGGACGTGCTTGCCGCGACTGGCGCGGACTTCCTTGATCTTCACGTTAGGATCGATGGTGCGGATCGTGTGAGCCACCATGTCGCCGCCCTGGTTGACCTCAATCACGATGGCGTCGGCTTCGTAGGACCGATACAGGCTTACCGCGCGCTTTGCCCAATCCATCGGAGAGCCTTGAATGCTGGCATCCTCCAGAACAATGCCGCGCTTGTCTTCCGCGATGCCAGCAACGACGATGCCGTGATAGTCGCTTTCTTCCGTATTCGTTACAGCCGGGTCAACCGACACGACAATGCGCCGCAACTCGGGCTGCTCCGGCAACCTATAGCTATCGAGGCTGGACAGTGACCACAACGCGCCAGGAAGATCGCCAAGGATTTCTCCGTTTAGCTCCTGCCGACCAAGCCTTGTGCCAGCGTAACGCTTGTCTATGCGCGCCAGAAACGAAGCCGCGAGGTTGGTCCTGTTGTCTGCGGTCTTGCCCCGCGTGATGTGTACCTTGCCCTCTTTGCCAGCGACGATGTTCTTGATCAACTCGATGGGGCGCGGCGTAGTGGTGATGATCTGCCGAGGCTCTATCGCTGTGCCACGAAGGGCGAATTGCAGCATGTCCCACGTCTCTTGCGCGTAGCGATATTTCGCAAGCTCATCAACCCAAGCTGTATCGAACTCGGGTCCGCGAAGCTGGTTAGGCTCCGTCCCGTTATATCCCAAGGCAACCGCGCCATTGGGCCACGTGATGCGGACAGGCTTGAACCGGACCTTGGGGGCCTGATCTGGCGGGTAGATCGCCAGCAAGCGGGAAACCATGACCTCCTCAAGGTCCTTCTGCGTTTCGGCCACAAGCGCGATTGACCGCGCCCCGGCTTCTACACGCTCGCGCACCCACTGCGCTCCGGTTTCCGTCTTCCCCCACCCGCGACCAGCCAGAGCCAGCCAGATTTCCCAATCCCCGTCAGGGGCGATCTGATCTGGGCGGGCATTGAACCCACGCCAATCGTAAAGCAGTTGCTCTCCTTGCGCAGCCGTAAGCCCGTCCAGGACTTCGGCCAACTGCTCAGGCGTCAGGCTCGCCAGTTGCTCGGCTCTTGATTGCTGCGAGGCGGGCTGCGACAACATCGGCTGCGGTCATGTCCTGTGTTTTGATGGGCGGCAGGTCTTCGGCTCCACCAATAGAAACCTTGTCGCCGTAGACCTTCGGGCGAAGCTTGCCAGCGCGCCACCTGACGGCGTCGTATTGAAGGCGTGCGACCTGCACAGTTTCCGGCGTTGCAGCAAAGGCAATCTCGCGAGCCTTATCAAACTCGCCGTCGCCTTGGACCTCGCGCGCGCGGGCGTACTGCTCACCAAGTTTTGCGTCTGCTGCCAGCCATCGCATGACGCTTGTGACTGACGGCATGTCATTTTCGGCGCATATCGCCCTTAGGCTTTCCCCATCAGCGATACGCTCGCATATCTGGTCAAAGAGGGGTTGGCTGAATTCGGCCATCACATGCTCTCTTCTGCGCCTCTGCAACCTTATGCATCCGAGACCAAAACACTTCCGGCGTCACAGGCTTCAGTTCCGCCCAGCGCCCGAACAACCTACCAAAGTGCTTGCCGTCTTCCTGCTTGAATGATGCGCCACGTTCAGTTGAGAAACGACCACGTGAATCGCGATATGTCGCCGCCATTGCGTCATCCCGTGACCTTGCGGTGGCGGGCCTCATGTTGTTTCGGCAATGCGTTGCAGTGGGCCATCCGTGACCTGTGGTCCGGGTGGCATGGGCGGTTCTGCATACCGGGTGCAGCTTGGCCCACTAGGTTTGGCGGTGCGTTGTGGGCATAATAGCTAACCGTTTGCATTTTGCAACACCCTACTTCACCAGCCCTTCCGGCTCAGATTTCCCGTCGCGCTTGCGCAGCCACTCGCGGTAATCCTCCTCGTTCTTCTTTGCCAGAGCAGCTACGGCATCCCTTTCCCGCGCTTCCTCTTGAACGCGCTGAACCCAGAAAATGTTCTGCATCATTTGACCAGCCTTTCCAGTTCCACCTTGCCCTTGCCGATAGGCGCGTCGAAGAACGCCACCCCGCCGGATATGCTATCGACGGTGATGGTCCAGCCGTTCATGTTGCCACCTGTGATGGTGGCGGTGTCGCCTACGCGGACGGTCGATGCCTCGATTGCTGCTTGGCGCATGGCCTCCAGCCTGTCTGGCATCTGGCGCATTTCTCCGAAGGCTCCATCGCCCATCATGACCAGCTTGTCTCCCCAATGGAAGATGTCCATGATCTTGCCAAGAGAACGGCGAACCCAGAAGTCCCGCACGGGGATGCGGTTGGTGTGAACGAACAGATACCCACCCACGGCGGCCTTGATCTTCGGAATGCGCTTGTCAGGGCGGCGCGGATCGCGGACGTAGATGGTGTCTGTGGGATACCATGCATTGATGCCATTGCGGGCAAGCCATGCGGAAGCCTGTAGTTCGCGGCCTGATGGGACGATGGGGACGATCCAAGCTGGTTTGCATTCGGATGACCAGAGGCTCATTCGGCAAGCCTCCACACATGCCCCTCACGCACCCTTTCGCCCATCACAATC
>JACCDU010256424.1_pt1 | contig 12586 bp, 8 predicted proteins | sample 7446081 | NCBI WGS metagenome assembly JACCDU01 (sample SAMN15323447, study PRJNA562643) | freshwater metagenome | isolation source: river surface water | place: USA:Blue River Watershed | collected 2017-08-17 | reverse complement strand
GCCATGCTGCGTTTGGACCACAACCGCGCTGCCTCTCAAATCGCTGCCAAGACTGGCAAAGCCGTGGCCGATATCGAGAAATTGTGCGTGTGGGGCAACCACTCGCCCACCATGTACGCCGACTACCGCTTCGCCACCATCAAGGGCGAGTCGGTCAAGGCCATGATCAACGACCAAGAGTGGAACGCCAATGTGTTCTTGCCAACTGTGGGCAAGCGCGGTGCCGCCATCATTGACGCACGTGGTTTGTCTTCTGCTGCTTCGGCTGCCAACGCCGCCATCGACCACATGCGCGATTGGGCTTTGGGCACCAATGGCAAGTGGGTGACCATGGGCATCCCATCACAAGGCTGGTACGGCATTCCTAAAGACGTCATGTTCGGTTTCCCCGTCACCTGCGAAAACGGCCAATACAAAGTGGTCGAAGGTTTGGAAATCGACGCCTTCAGCCAAGGCTGCATCGACAAGACTCTGAAAGAGTTGACCGATGAGCAAGCTGGCGTTGCCCACTTGATCTAAGAGATACAGAGTGAGCCATCCGCGCGACGTTCTGCTGGGGGCACAGGCTTCGGGGGTATCCCTCCCGGTCTGTGACCACTACAGTGGTGTCGAAGCGCGGATGCGCAAAAGCTTGCAGCTCCAAGCTGAGATGACGCAAGAATTTGGAACCTGCGTCTTTGATGTGACCCTGGATTGTGAAGACGGTGCCCCCGTAGGCGGCGAGACAGAACATGCCGCGCTGGTCACCGCGTTGGCACTGAGCGCCGCGCTCGAGGCCCGCGTGGCCGTGCGCGTGCATCCTGTGGATCACCCCAGTTTTCAGGCCGACATGGCCACCATTGCGGGCCAAGCGGCCAAGCGTTTGACGCACATCATGGTGCCCAAGGTCGAGTCCGTGGCCGATGTGCAACTGGCCGAGCAAGCCTTGCTTCAAGCCGGTGCCAAAGATCTGCCGCTGCATGTGTTGATTGAATCGCCCGCTGCGGTGCACCGCGCGTTTGACATTGCGGCGCACCCGCGTGTTCAGTCGCTCAGTTTTGGTTTGATGGATTTTGTGTCGGCCCATGGTGGCGCCATTCCCGCGCATGGCATGTCTGGCCAAGGTCAGTTCACGCACCCCTTGGTGGTGCGTGCCAAGCTGGAGATTGCCAGTGCCTGTCATGCCCATGGCAAAGTGCCCTCGCACTGCGTGGTGACCGAGTTCAATGACACCGCGGCCATGCGTGCTGCCGCACAACGTGCTGCACACGAGTTCGGCTACACCCGCATGTGGAGCATTCACCCCGCGCAAATTCGCCCGATTCTGGAAGCCATGGCCCCAGATGCTGCTGCGATTGAAGTGGCCAGCGAGATTGTGTTGGCTGCCCAGGCTGCAGATTGGGCTCCCATCAGCCACCACGGTCAGTTGCATGACCGTGCCAGTTACCGATTCTTTTGGCAAGTGTTGGAGCGTGCGCACAGCACGGGGCGCCGCTTGCCACCTGAAGTCCAGTTATTCTTCAAAGATTAATCAGGAGATGGACATGCGCGCATTGCTCATAGGTGTTTGGATGTTGCCCGTGCTGGCTTGGTCGGCTGCGCCCGATGTAGCCACGCCCCACAAACCCAAAGCGACGGTCCAACCCGCTGCAAAACATGTGGCCAAGCATGCACCAGCGCCTGCTGCAAAAGCCAAACCGGTGATTGCGCAAAAACCAGCGGTTGCTCCCGCTGTTGTTGCGGCGCCTATGGCTGCGTCGAATGTTGCGGTTGACGAACACCGCACAGCAGTGGCTGAGCAAGTTCACTCTGGCCGCATGGTGTGTGAGCTGGGTAATTCCGTCACCGTTACCCCCGACACGCAAGCGCACGGCAGCTTCTTTGTGCAACTGCGCCAACACCGTTACCACATGAGTCCTGTGGTTTCCGCCACCGGGGCGATTCGTCTCGAAGACGCCCAAGCCGGCGCCATGTGGTTGCAGTTGCCGCACAAATCCATGCTCATGAACAGCAAACTCGGCCAACGCATGGCCGACGAATGTCAAAGCCCAGCCCAAATGGCTGTGGCGGAAGCGATGAAGTCAGGCCCACCCTCCACCTTGTTGGACGGACCCAGTGTGGCCAAAAAGTAAACCCCTTATTTGATTTGAAAGCCAGGAGAAAACCATGTTGAAAGCCTACCGTGAACACGTAGCCGAGCGCGCAGCGCTGGGCATCCCCCCACTGCCTTTGGATGCCAAGCAAACGGCAGAATTGATCGAGTTGATCAAGAACCCACCCGCAGGCGAAGACGCGGCCTTGATGGACTTGTTGACCCATCGCGTGCCCCCTGGTGTGGACGATGCAGCCAAAGTCAAAGCTTCTTTCTTGGCTGCTGTGGCGCACGGTGAAGTCAAAGTAGGGTTGATTTCTAAGGCCAAAGCCACGGAGCTGTTGGGCACCATGGTGGGTGGCTACAACGTGCACCCCCTGATTGAATTGCTCGACGATGCGGAAGTGGCTGCTGTGGCCGCTGAAGCCTTGAAGAAAACCTTGTTGATGTTCGACTTTTTCAACGACGTGGCGGACAAAGCCAAGGCTGGCAACGCCAAGGCCAAAGACGTCATGCAAAGCTGGGCTGATGCCGAGTGGTTCACCACACGTCCTGAAGTCGAGAAGAAAATCACCGTCACCGTGTTCAAGGTGCCCGGCGAGACCAACACCGACGACCTGTCTCCTGCGCCTGACGCATGGAGCCGCCCAGACATTCCTTTGCACTACTTGGCGATGTTGAAAAACACCCGCGAAGGCGCAGCGTTCAAGCCAGAAGAAGATGGCAAGCGCGGCCCCATGCAGTTCATTGAAGACCTGAAGAAAAAAGGCCATTTGGTGGCCTACGTGGGCGATGTGGTCGGTACAGGTTCTAGCCGTAAGTCGGCTACCAACAGCGTGATCTGGGCCACAGGCCAAGACATCCCATTTGTGCCCAACAAGCGTTTCGGTGGGGTGACTTTGGGCGGCAAGATTGCTCCCATCTTCTTTAATACCCAAGAAGACTCTGGCGCATTGCCTATCGAAGTGGACGTGACCAAACTCGAAATGGGTGATGTCATTGACATCTTGCCCTACGACGGCAAGATTGTGAAAAACGGCGCCACGATCACAGAGTTCAAACTCAAGAGCGATGTCTTGTTTGACGAAGTGCGTGCCGGGGGCCGTATCAACCTGATCATTGGTCGCAGCTTGACCGCCAAAGCCCGTGAGTTCTTAGACCTACCAGCATCGACCTTGTTCCGTTTGCCCACAGCGCCTGCTGCCACCAAAGCCGGTTTCACATTGGCTCAAAAGATGGTGGGTCGTGCCGTTGGTTTGCCAGAAGGCCAAGGCGTTCGTCCCGGCACTTACTGCGAACCCAAAATGACCACCGTGGGTTCACAAGACACCACTGGCCCGATGACCCGCGACGAGTTGAAAGACTTGGCTTGCTTGGGCTTTTCGGCCGACATGGTGATGCAATCGTTCTGCCACACCGCGGCTTATCCCAAGTCGGTGGACGTCAAAACGCACCGCGAATTGCCTGCCTTCATCAGCAACCGTGGCGGTGTGGCCTTGCGTCCAGGCGACGGTGTGATTCACTCGTGGTTGAACCGTTTGTTGTTGCCTGACACCGTCGGTACAGGTGGCGACTCACACACCCGTTTCCCCATCGGTATCAGCTTCCCCGCCGGTTCTGGTTTGGTGGCGTTTGGTGCGGCCACAGGCGTGATGCCTTTGGACATGCCTGAGTCCATCTTGGTTCGCTTCAAAGGTGAGATGCAACCTGGCGTGACCCTGCGCGATTTGGTGCACGCGATTCCGCTGTACGCCATCAAGAAAGGTTTGTTGACTGTGGCCAAGGCCGGCAAGATCAACGAATTCTCTGGCCGCATTTTGGAAATCGAAGGCTTGCCCAACCTCAAGGTCGAACAAGCGTTTGAATTGTCTGACGCGTCGGCCGAGCGCTCTGCTGCGGGTTGCACGATCAAGCTCAACAAAGAGCCTGTCGAGGAATACCTGAAGTCCAACGTGGTGCTGATGAAGAACATGATCGCCGACGGTTACGCCGACGCACGCACTTTGGCGCGCCGCATCGAGAAAGTCGAACAATGGTTGGCTGCGCCTAATCTGCTTGAAGCCGACAAAGATGCCGAGTACGCACACGTCATCGAGATCGATTTGGCCGACATCAAAGAGCCCATCGTGTGCTGCCCGAACGATCCTGACGATGCCAAGTTCTTGTCTGAAGTGTCTGGCACCAAGATCGACGAAGCGTTCATTGGTTCATGCATGACCAACATTGGCCACTTCCGCGCAGCTGCCAAGTTGCTCGGTGGTCAACGTGACATTCCTGTCAAGTTGTGGGTGGCACCTCCCACCAAGATGGACGAGAGCGAGTTGATCAAAGAAGGCCACTACGCTGCATTCGGCACCGCCGGTGCGCGCACTGAAATGCCTGGCTGCTCGTTGTGCATGGGCAACCAAGCGCAAGTGCGTGAGGGCGCCACTGTGGTGTCGACGTCGACACGTAACTTCCCCAACCGTCTGGGCAAAAACACCAACGTGTTCTTGGCGTCGGCTGAGCTGGCTGCCATCACCTCGAAGATGGGCAAGTTCCCCACTGTGGCCGAGTACCACGAAGCCATGGGCATCGTGAACAAAGACGGCGCAGCCATCTACAAGTACTTGAACTTCAACCAGATCGACGAGTATGTGGAAACTGCCAAAGGCGTGACAGCGTAAGCGGCTTGCGTCTTCATCACCCTTGCACTTCGGTGCTTGGATGACAAAACCCCCGCAAAGCGCAAGCCTTGCGGGGGTTTTGTTTTGTGTCTGTTTGTTTTTGCGTTTCTTCGTATCAGAAAGGCCACACTAGGTCCAGCGCTGCAAGACCTCCAGCAAGTCTTGCCCTGAAAACGGTTTGCTCAGGTAGTCGTCCATGCCTGAAGCTTGGCATTTTTCGCGATCACCGGGCATGGCGTGCGCTGTCAGCGCCACGATGGGCATGCGTGATCGCAAAGCCGATGCACCTTGGCGGCTTTCCCACGCTCGGATTTGACGTGTGGCCTCGTAGCCGTCGACGTCGGGCATTTGGCAGTCCATCAGCACCAAGTCGTAGGCCACGGAGGTGGCGGCTTCGACGCCTTCTTTGCCGCCGCTGGCCATGTCTACCTCACACCCTAAACGTTGCAGTGCAGTGCGCGCCAAGATTTGATTGACGGGATGGTCTTCCACCACCAGCACACGACGTGGTCCATCGAGTGCAGGCTGTGTCGCCGTGTTGTTCGGCATGATTTGATGTGGCAAAGCGCTGCTGGTGACGGTGGGGTTGTGGGCGGTCTCTAGCTCCAGGGTGAAACCAAACGTGCTGCCTTGGCCCACTTGACTGTGTACTTGCATGTCGCCACCCATCAGCTTGACCAAGCGCTGTGCAATCGCCAGTCCCAAGCCGGTGCCGCCATGACGACGCGCAGTGCTGATATCGCCTTGATTGAACTCGTCAAAGATTTGGTCTTGCTGTGCGGCTGGAATGCCAATGCCCGTGTCAGAAACTTCAAAGCGCAATTGCGCACGGTTGTCAGTGCTAGCCAGGTGCGTGACGCGCAACTGCACCTGTCCAGCGTTGGTGAATTTGATGGCATTGCCAAGCAGGTTGGCCAGAACTTGGCGCAAACGTCCGGCATCGACATGGCACCAGCTGGGGACCACAGGATCGACACTCAAATTCAACGTCAAGCCTTTGATCTCTGCACTGCGTTGGAACAGTTGTATCAAATCTCGCAGCAGGTTGCGCAGTTTCACATCAGATGGGCTGAGCACCATCTTGTTAGCTTCGATTTTGGAGAAGTCCAAGATGTCGTTGATGATGTTGAGCAGCGCGCGGCCTGAATCGAGCACTGTTTGCACTTGGCTGCGCTGTTCGGTCTCTAGGGGGCTTTCGAGCAGCAATTCGGTCATGCCCAAAATGCCGCTCATGGGCGTGCGAATTTCGTGGCTCATATTGGCCAAGAACATGGACTTGACGTAAGCCGCTTGCTCGGCGACCAAACGCGCTTGAGTAGCTTCTTCCACCGCCAGCGCCAGTTCACGGTTGCTTTGTGCCAATTGACGGTTGCGTTCGTCCAATGCAATTTCGCGTGCTTCTAAATGCGCCAACATGTCGTTGAAGCCTTGGGTGAGTTGGCCGACTTCGTCGTCGGACTCACAGCGCACGCGCAGACTGAAATCTTGCTCTTGCGTGAGTTGGCGCATCGATTGCGCCAGTTGGGTGATGGGCGCCACCAGCCGTTGCTGTAAATACGCCACCGCCCGCATGGCCAGCCAGCCTGACACCAAGGAGATCAAGGCAATCAGCAACAGGCTGATCAGCCATTGTTGGAACAGGCGCTGGGGGCTGGCGCTGATCACCAAATAGCCCACGACTTCTCGGTGCAGCAAGACAGGTGCTGTGTGGGTCATCAGCTTGGTTTGCCAATCGAAATCTCGGTGCTCATGCGCCTGTGATACGTTTAATTTCGCGAGGTGTTGAAAGTCTTGGTGGCTTGTCTCGGTGTAGCTGGCAAAACGTCGGCGTTCGCTGTCATACACCGTCACCGCCACAATGTCTTGTTCTGCCTGTACCGATTGCAACAACAGCTGTGCTTGACGTGGATCTTCAAACTCCAGTGCGGCGGTCAGGTTGCTGCCGGCCATTTGGGCCACCACCGTCAAACGGTCCAACATGTTTTGCTGGAACGTCCATCCTTGGTAGAGCATCAACAACGCGGTCGCCGACATCAGCGCCAAGCTGACGGTGCGCAGCATCAGGCGGTCGAGTTTGTGTTTGATCAGGTCGGGTTTGCGCATACGAGTCTGTTTGTTCAATCCACCACACGTGCCAGCTCAAGCAGCGGTGCACCAATTTGCAAGCCATGCTCGCGGGCATAGCGCAGCTGAATTTCAAAACCAATGCGGTTGTCTTGCCGAACCAAGTTGATGATGCCGCCACGTTTGTTGAAATCAGGCATGTCGCTGATCGTCAGTACGGCGGAACTGCCAGAGTTGTAGAGCAGTGCTGGTGTGACGTCGCGTACGCTGTCGCTGACAAACAGCGCGTGGCAGCCTCGGGTGTCCAGCGGTGTGCCGAGTTTGCGGATTCGAATTTCACGCTCTCTGATTTTTTGTCCTTGCAAGCTTTGCAAGGCGGCTTCTGTGGGGGACTCACCCCAGGTGCACACTTGCAAAGACTCTGCGCGTGCGGTGTTGTCAGCTGGCCAATCGACAAATTTCAGCAAGCGCAAAACCAACACGGCTTTGATGCGTGCCTCACGGGGTGGTTCGGCCCACGCAGTTCCCGCGCCCAAGCTGCTCCACAGCAGAGCGATGCAAAGCCCAACGCACCCGAGGGTGCGTTTGAACAAGAAAAATCGCAGATCTGTCAGCAGCATGAGGTGTTGGGTCAGTACTGCAGACGCAGCCCCAAGATCACCGACGGACCCACCAAGGTACGCGCCACATCGGAAGCTTCAGACACAAATTCAAGGTGGCGCGAAGTCATCAGGTTGCGTCCCGTCACGCTCCATTGCACCCCAGGTGCGCTGGACCAGGCCCAGCGCATGTCCAGCGTGGTGTAGCTGGGCACCGACTGACCAAACAACACATCGCGCAACGCGCCCACATGACGCGCCATCACATCCAGCTCTGTGCGTGCATCCGGGGTGTAGGACCAACGCAAAGAGCCTGTCCACTTGGGGCTGCTGTCGGGGGAGTCCCAGCTGTAGACGTTGGTGGCTGCGGTGTTCAATGACATGGCGTAGCGGGTCACATTGGCTTGCCAGCGGTGTTGGCGTGAGGCTTGCCAATCGAGCCACGCTTCAAGGCCGTAGCTGTGTCCCGCGAAATCGTTGGTCAGGGTGGCTGGCAAGACCAAGTACTGATTCGGCAGTGGCACAGGTAAGTAGCACTCAGCGAAGGGGGGTGAGCCAGAGGGTAATTGCACGTTGTAGAACGGCAAGCAACGGGCATTGTTCGTGTTGAAACTACCGGCACGTAATCGGCTGTAATCGTTGTAATACGCTGTGGTGTCTAGGGTCAAGCCAGGGGCCAAGCGTTGTTTCCAACCAAGTTCATAAGCCCACAGTTGTTCTGAGGTGGTGCGACCCAGCACCTCGACAAAGCCCGGACGAGGCAGGCCGCTGCCATTGATGGTGAACTCTGGTGGCAGTAAGGCCCGGATGGTGCCGTGGCTGTCAATCAGGCTGGGGGTTCGAATGGCTTTGCTGGCCGAAGCCCACAGGGTTTGGTCGTCATTGGGTGTCCACATCAAGCGCGCATTGGGCAGCGGCTTGAGGCTGTCGTTGTCATACTTTTCAAATTTGCTGCCCAGGGTCAGGGTGAGCAATTCGGGGATCAGGCTGATGTCGTCTTGCGCCATCACGCTCCACATCCGTGTTTTCAGGCGGTCGATGCCAAAGGTGTCGTACTGCACGATGCCGTCAGGCAATCCAGTGGTTGACGCATGGAACGTTTCTTGGTTTTGTCGCCAAGAAGCACCCAACACAATGTCGTGCCCTTGAACGGCGCGGTGGCGGTATTGAAGGTCCGCATCCCAGGTGTTCAAACGCATGAACGGATGTGCAGGCCAGTCGCGCTCCGAATGGTCGAAGTAGGTTTGCAGTGTGAGTGAATTGTTGCTGGGCAGATCTCGCTGCCAACGCGCTAACAGATGACCGCCAGACGCGGTTTGGGTGGTGCCTTGCAGCAGATTGCTGGGGGGCAGATAACGGTTGAGCAGGGCCGATTCACCGGATGTACCTTGGTAAATCTCAGATTGGATCGTCACCGCATCTTGTGCGTTGGGGTTGAGGTCGGCACGCCAACCCAGGCGTTGTTGCTTCCACGCATCCATGGCGCGTCCTTGGCCATTGGCCAGGGTGAGCGCATTGTTCTCGAAGGCTTTGCCATACAGCCGCCAGTGGCCCAGACCTTCCCATTGGCCCCCATGGCGGATCGACATCTGGCCTTGGGTGGTGGTGCCAGCGCTCGCATCGATCAGCGTGCCTTGTGTGGACACGGCAGATTTGGTGATGATGTTGATCACGCCGTTGACGGCATTGGCACCCCACAAGGAAGCACCCGGGCCGCGAATGACTTCAATGCGCTCAATGTCTGCCAACACGGTGTCTTGCACATCCCAAGACACGCCCGAGAACATGGGGGAGTACACCGTGCGCCCGTCAATCATGACCAGCAGTTTGTTGGCAAAGCGTCCATTGGGGCCGCGTGCGCTCACTGCCCATGCATTGGCGCTGATCTGTGCCACATGCAGGCCGGGTGCTAAACGCAAGGCGTCTGGAATGTTTTGAGCCCCGGCGCGGCGAATGTCATCGCCTGTGATGACAAACACGGCGGCCGCCGAACGGGAGACGGTTTGCGGCTTTTTAGACACCGAGGTGATCTCTAGCTCCAGCACCTCTTGCAGTGCCAAGGCCAAAAAAGGCTCAGGTTCTTCAGCGCTGGCGCAGACTTGCAACAGGCTCAGCAACGCCGCAATGTAAGTTTTGATTTGATAAGATTTCATCAATCAATTCCAGAATAGAAGTGTCAGTTCAAAACAAACACTTTTGATGGGATAGTGATTGTATTTTCTTACAAATTTTCAGCTTATTTGCTAATTAGATAATAAATTTATCAACTTTCGGTAGAAAGTCTAGGTCATTCGGCTTTGATGTTTAAAACATCCGAGCCAACAAGCCGCCTTCAGCGGGGCCATCGACTGGAATCCACACATGCGTGGGATTGCCTGCGGCCACATCAATAGACGCGCCGTTTTTGTCCTTCATTTGCTCCAGCTTGACGATGCGGTTGCCGCTGGGGTGAATGATTTCAATGCGGTCACCCACGGAGAATTTGTTTTTGGTTTCAATCTCGGCCCAGCCATCGGCCACGCCGCGTACCTCGCCCACAAACTGGCTGCGGTGGGCAATGGAGTGGCCGGTTTCGTAGTTTTGGTAGTCGTTGGCAGGGCGGCGATCCATCAAGCCTGCGGTGTAACCGCGGTTGGCCAAGCCCTCGAGTTCGGTGATGAGTTCGGGGTTGAAGGGGCGGCCAGCCACCGCGTCGTCAATCGCGCGGCGGTACACCTGCGCGGTGCGTGCCACGTAATACAAGCTCTTGGTGCGGCCTTCGATCTTGAGTGAATCGACGCCAATCTTGGTCAGGCGTTCCACATACTCCACAGCACGCAAGTCCTTGCTGTTCATGATGTAGGTGCCGTGCTCGTCCTCCATGATGGGCATGAGCTGACCGGGACGGCCCTTTTCTTCCAGCAAATAAATGTTGTCAGCGGCGGGATGACGCTCACCATTGCCGCACGATGAAAAGCTGGACTCGGCTTCTTGTTGCGACTTGGCAAAGTCAAAGTCGCCTTCCATGGGAAGGGCCATGGCCTCGCCCGTGTTGGGGTCGGTGGCGCTGGTTTGTGTGCCATAGCTCCAACGGCAGGCGTTGGTGCAAGTGCCTTGGTTGGGATCGCGGCGGTTGAAGTAACCGGACAACAAGCAACGGCCTGAATACGCAATGCACAAGGCGCCGTGCACAAACACTTCAAGCTCCATGTCTGGGCACTCTTGGCGGATTTTTTCAATCTCATCAAAGCTGAGTTCGCGCGACAAGATGATGCGTTTGACGCCCACTTTTTGCCAGAACTTCACAGTCGCCCAGTTGGTGGTGTTGGCCTGTACGGAGAGATGGATGTCGATTTCAGGCCACTTCTCGCGCACCATGGTGATGAGACCGGGGTCAGCCATGATGAGCGCATCGGGCTTCATGGCGATGATGGGCTCGATGTCGCGCAAATAGGTACGCACCTTGTCGTTGTGCGGAATGAGGTTGCTGGTCAAAAAGAATTTTTTGCCGCGCGCATGGGCTTCAGCAATGCCGATGCCAATTTGTTCGAGGCGGAACTCGTTGTTGCGCGCGCGCAAGCTGTAGCGGGGTTGGCCGGCATACACGGCGTCTGCACCGAAATCGAAAGCGGCGCGCATTTTGTCGAGAGAACCTGCGGGCAGCAGGAGCTCAGGGGCTTGGAGTGTGGTCATGGCAAAGTGCTGCTTACAGGGCAGCTAGAAAATCATTCTGGGTCGATTTTCGCATCCCGCACGACTTTTGCCCACCGTGGGGCTTCTGCCTTGATGAGGGCGGCAAACTGCTCAGGCGTGCCGCCGCCCACTTCATTGCCTTGGCTCAAGATTTTTTCTTTCACTTCGGCGGTTTGCAGGGCTTGGTTGCACACCGCGTTGAGCTGCTTGACCAACTCAGGTGGCATGCCTTTGGGGCCAATCAGGCCTTGCCAGTTGAGCACCTCGACTTGCGGAAAACCTTGCTCCCCCATGGTGGGCAGGTCTGGTAACAAGGGTGAACGCTTTTTGCTGGTGATGGCCAGCGCACGCATGCGACCACCTTGGATGGAGGGCATGGCGGCGTACATCTGTTCAAACATCATGTGGACTTGGCCGCCCATCAAATCGGTGGCTGCGGCGGAGCCGCTTTTGTAGGGGGCGTGAATCATGTCAATGCCGGCTGCGTGCTCAAACAAAGCACCGCTCAAGTGGTGTGAGCCGCCAATGCCGCCGGAACCATAACTGAGCTTGCCCGGTGCCGCTTTGGCTGCTGCGACCAGGTCCTTGACTGTTTTGTAAGGCGAGTCGTTGCGCACCATCAAGATGAGTGGGCCTTTTTCGATCAGCGCGATAGGGGTGAGGTCATTCAGTGGATCAAAGTTGAGTTTTTTGAACAAGGCTTGATTGACCGCCAACGGTGCAAAGTTGCCCATGCCGAGGGTGTAGCCATCGGGTTTTGCGCGTGCAATGGCTTCGGTACCGATGTTGCCGCCCGCACCGGCCTTGTTGTCAATGATGATGGGTTGGCCAAGAAGGGTGCCCATGGCCTTGGCCACTTGGCGTGAGCGGCTGTCGGCGTTGCCGCCTGCTGCATACGGGCAAATCCAGAGGATGGTTTTGCTGGGGTATTTGTCTTGCGCGAAGCTGGTGCTGGAGACCAGGCTCAAACCCGCAGCGGCTTGCAGCAATTGACGACGTTGCATGGAAGACTCCTCGTTTCTTGAAGTGTTGCAAATCATAGGCTGCCTAGGGTGTTTCATGGTGGGCCAGACATAGCACAATCACGTACATGACTCGGAATGTGTTGATTGCAGGGGGTGGAATTGCAGGCATGGCCAGTGCCTTGGCGCTCGCACGCGTGGGCTGGCAAGCGCACGTGCATGAACGTGCGCCGGTGTTTGCCGAGGTTGGAGCTGGGGTTCAGCTCGGGCCCAATGTCACGCGCATCTTGCATGCCTGGGGTTTGCACACTGCGTTGCAGGCTGTGGCGGCGTTTCCTGATCAGCTGCAAGCGCGTAGTGCGCTCAGCGGTGAGGTCTTGGCCACCTTGCCCCTAGGGACGCAGATGCAGACCCGCTATGGCGCCCCTTACGTCACGCTCCATCGTGCCGACTTGCATCAGCTGCTTCATGAAGGTGCATTGAGGCAAGGCGTTGAAGTTCTGGCGGGCAGCGCTGTGCAGTCGTTGCAAACCGAGGGACCACGCGTGACAG
>JACCDU010420946.1_pt1 | contig 12587 bp, 22 predicted proteins | sample 7446081 | NCBI WGS metagenome assembly JACCDU01 (sample SAMN15323447, study PRJNA562643) | freshwater metagenome | isolation source: river surface water | place: USA:Blue River Watershed | collected 2017-08-17 | reverse complement strand
GCTAAAAGCTCTGAGAGACTCGCTAAAGTCCATCCAGACCTACAGCGAGTCTTCAACGAAGCTATTAAGAATAGTCCTTTGGACTTCTCCATCACTGAAGGCTTACGCACTAGGGAGCGCCAACAGGAACTCTTTAGTGCTGGCAAGTCTCAGACGATGAACAGCAGACATCTGACAGGTAAGGCTGTAGACATTGCTGTTCTGGTTGATGGAGCTATCACATGGGACTTTGCTAAGTATCAGATTGTTGCTAGTCATATCAAGAAAGTAGCCAAAGAGTTAAAGATTGATATTGTCTGGGGCGGCGATTGGCAGTCCTTTAAAGATGGCCCTCATTTCGAGTTACACAGGAGTGTTTACCCATGATTGAGTTACTGTTACCCTTCGCAGGAAAGCTCTTAGATAAGTTCTTCCCTGACCCTGCTCAAAAGGCGGAGGCTCAGGTGAAGCTTATTGAGCTTGCTCAATCAGGTGAACTCGCTAAGATGGCCAATGACACTGAGCTGTTTAAGACAGAACAGGAGAATGTTACAGGTAGATGGCAGGCAGATATGTCCAGTGATTCTTGGTTGTCTAAGAACATTCGTCCTCTGTCCTTAATCGCTATCTTCACAGGTTACTTTACCTTTGCTATGATGTCGGCCTACGGTTACAATGCCAATGAAGCCTATGTCACTTTATTGGGTAATTGGGGTATGCTCTGCTTTGGCGCTTACTTCGGTTCTCGTAGTTTAGAGAAAATTACTGAAATCAGGAGTAAGAAATGACTGGAGAAGTCTCACACAATGAAATCTATGAGCGATTGTGTAAGGTAGAAGCTAAGGTAGACAAAGTGGCTACGGACACAGAAGATATGGTATCTGCTTTTCACGCTGCTCAAGGGGCTTTCACAGTCCTTGATTGGATTGCTAAGGTAGCTAAACCTATAATCTTCATCGGTAGTATTATTGCTGGTATTGCTGCTCTGTGGCATAACCATAAGGCATAAACAAAGAAGGCCCGTTAGAGGAAACTCTAACGGGCCTTTTTCATTACTCTACAGTAACTTCCTTCACCTTCTTAGGCTTAGGCGGCTTGTTCAGCCCATTCAGGTACTTATACCTGCGTACCATACGTTTACCTGACTCTTCAGCATCAAACCAGAACTCCTTACCGTTCTTAAGCTCCTCCAGTTCCTTGTCAGTCAAGAATCCTTTGTAGGCTTGGTCAAGGAGTTTGTTAATCTGCCTTGTAGCGAAATCAGTCTGTCCTTTGACATTCGGCACAGTACCGATGGAACCATAATGAGCAGTATGAAGCATGAACTCAGCAGAATCAGCGATATAGCACTCAGGAGCCATACAAGCCAACATACTAGCTGCTGAGTACGCAGCACCAATGACAGTAACAGATACTTGACCACGACAACCTTTCATTGCTTCGATTACTTGCCAGATAGAGTCAGTACGCCCTCCTGAGCTATTGACAAGCATATTAACAGAATCATTCTCACTACAGGTAGCAAGGCAGTGGATAACATCACGATAAGCGCTAGGAGCCACGATGTCATCGTCAATGAACACCAAGTGAGTGTGCATTTGCTGAGTGATGGTACGAATCAAACCCTTCTGCTCAGGCGTCATCATCATAATCTCTTCTTCGTTATTAGCTTTCATTCGCCATCCTCATATTTAGTTTTCATTCTGTTTCCTTTAGAAATGTTATCAAAGGCAGTTAATACTTGAAGATTCCAAGGGACATGGAGACCACAGACATCTATTCCCTGTAAAGGAACAATATGATCTACATGACACTTAATCTCAAAAACTTCAGAAGCTGCTTGAGCAAGTTCATAAAATTCTTCAATCTTTTTAAAATCTTCAGTAGTTAACCAAGAAGGAGTAGCAGAAAGTTTAACTGCTCTACGTTTAGAATTAATAGCATTGCATATATGTTTATTCTCTTTTTGCCAAATACTCATATACTGTTTACGTTGCTCTTTCTTTTCTCGAGCATACTGTAAACGAGCTTCTTTATTCTTGTAGTAGTATTCTTTCTGCTTTCTCAGCCTTTCTTCTCTATTCTCTTTGTAGTATTGGCTACATCTTTTTGCATTCTCAGTCGCCATCTTCGTACTTAGTCTTTGCGATGATATAATTGCGTACAAGTGAGCTACGAACAATATCCTCGATGTGGAACTCGATACGAACAAACTCTTTCATCTTTGTAGCAATGTCAAAGAACTTCAGCAGTCCACTCTTGTCATCCTTCTTCTTCAAGTCAGTCTGCCTGTAATCGCCGCAGAAGATGATCTTGGACTTGTCACCAACACGAGTAATGATGGTATCAAGCTCCTCGAAGGTCATGTTCTGAACCTCATCCACGACAATGATGCTGTTAGAAAAGGTAGTCCCTCGAATGAACGAGGTAGACACAAACTCAATGTGTCCTTGCTCTACCAGTCGATCCCAAGCATCTTTGCGCTTGAATAGGTCACTACAGATCTGTCGATAAGGTTGAATGTACACCTCCATCTTCTCATCTGCATCTCCGGGCAAGAATCCCATATCACGGCCTTGTACGCTACTGCGGATCACAGTCACCTTGTTAAAGGGATTGTTACGATCCAGTGCCTCTTCCAAGGCCTTATACAAGGCAATGTATGTCTTACCTGTACCTGCTACACCGTGAAGTGCCATGAAGTAGTTAGAGGCTTGATAGGCTTCAAAGAAGTCCATCTGCTTCTCAGTCTTAGGTTTGATTACTGTCATATCATCTAGCTTCAGACGTAAGCTGTTACTCGCCTTTTCACGAGGAGTCAGTTCTTTAGCTGGAATAGCTCGGTTCATTGGTTTACTTGCCATTAATACTTCCTTAGGCTTCGTTGATAAATACTACGTGAGGCATCTGACGCACCTGTGGGAACTCCTTAAGGAACTCATCACGGGTAATGTCTTTACCTACCATGATCTCTGTAAAGGACTCGCCATCCTTAGTCAGACGAGCCTTCAGAGCCGTACACGCAGGGCAGTTCTCCTTGCTGTAGACTACAATCTTCATTCAATCTCCTTTAAATAGTTCTTCAGCTAACAAGTATCCCTCTAAAGGCCACATCTTATTGAGGGCATCTTCGTAGGCATACTTTTCACCCAACATTTTATTGTATTTGGATTTATCCACACACGCACTTGTGCCTAAGATAACATAGCCATTATTAATAAAAAGCTGACAAATTGTGGTAGTTGTATCAGGAAGAAGTGTATATGAAGTCTTAGTAATCTTAGAAAGCATATGATCTAAAGTTACCGTAGTTCTCTTCTTTTCAATTATTTCATTCATCAAGTTCTCCTAGTTAATTAAGCGTGACAAGCAACACATTCACCAGAGCTGGCGCTAACGCCTGCCTTGGTACGAATGTAATACAGACTCAAGATATTCTTATCCTTAAACGCTGCCTTGTGAACAGCACTGATATGCTCTTCAGGGTCGTCTGCACCAAAGAACAGGTTAATAGATTGTCCCTGACAGATATACCGTTGACGGGCAGAAGCCTGCTCAAGGATAACATAAGGATCAATCTCAAACGCTGTCAAGAATACCTTCTTTTCTTCCTCAGTCATCCATGTTACGTGTTGGACAGAACCATCATGACTTGCAATCTCAAGCAATGTCTCACGACTGTACACACCTTCACGCTTCATGATCTCCAGCAGCTCAGGAACTACTCGAATAGTTTCTCCTCCGGCTCCTTGTTGGACAAACACATTTCCAATAAAAGGCTCAATGCCTTGTGATACCCCTCCCATGAGCTGGCTTGTTGACATGGTGGGAGCGACAGCAAGACGGTGTGTATTTCGGACTCCATATCCTTTGCAATACTCCGGTTCTCCAAGCTTGTCCGCCAAATATCGCGAAGCTGACCCGGACTGACGGTTGAGTTCATTAAAGATCTCCACATTAAGTTTCTGAGCTTGGAAGCTCTCAAAAGGCAACTTACGCTTATGCAGCAATGAGTGCCAACCGAGAACACCAAGGCCTAGCGCACGGCTCTTTTCAGTACTCGCCACTGCCTTTTCAAAGCCTCTTTTGCCAGCAGCCATCGACAAGAACTCACTAGTAACACAATCAAGAAATACTGTCGCAGTAAATACAGCATCCGTGTCTTTCCACTCATCATACTTCTCCAAGTTCATACTAGCCAAGATACAAGTGAATGTTTCTTCTTCGCCACTGTGCAGCATGATCTCTGTACACAGATTGGAAGCCTTAACATCCAAGCCATGAGCCTTGTACATCTCAGGACGGGCTTCAGCAACCTTATCGGTGAACAAAAAGTAACCCTTGCCTGTCAACATCTTCAGCTTCAAAGCCTTCTGATAACGCTCAATAGCTTCAGGGTGTCCGCTGTCCAAGGACTCCATAAACTCAGCACTAACAGTCCAGCCTACGTTAGCATCATCAGGATTGTTCTTCACCCAATCAGCTAACTCGTGAAAGTCAGGATGATCAATAGGAAGATAACCTGCCCAAGCGCCTCGACGAGCAACGCCTTGAGTCACTCGCTTCATAGCGTCTACATAGGTTTGAAAGACTGGCAACACGCCCGAAGCTGTGCCTCCAGTCCCGATTTGAGAACCCCTTGGTCGAATGTCCCCCAGATAACCACTAGTGCCAAAGCCGTTCTTAGTGAGAACAGCAGTATCAAGGAGCTCACCATAGAAATCAGCGACAGAATCACCAATGTACTGACCGCTGCAAGCCACAGGCATACCTTTATTGGTACCAAGATTAGCCAGAGTAGGCGTTGAAGGACTGAGCCAACCTTTCCAGATAACTTCAAAGAACTTTTCATTCCAATCAACTCCATCCTTAGGTGCGTGTTTAGCTGCTGTGGCTGCAATTTGAGCTACTCGATGATTAAAGCTCGTAGAGCCTTCCATGTACTTACTCTTGAACAGCCCCCATCCTCCGGTTTGATACCAGTTAGGCAGAAGTCCTTGTTGTTGCAGGCGCTTACGCTCCGCACTCAGGAACTCATACTTATTGTCCAACACTGATGTGCTTACCATACAAAACCTTTCTCGTTCCACTTACGGTTATACTGATTGCCGACCTTGGCAAAGAAATCATGAATTGTACTGGAGCTGATGCCCAAGTAAAACCACTCAGAGATTGTATCACCAGTTTCCTCAAAGATACTGTCAAAGCCCAAATTGTTCAAGCATATGTTAGCTCGTGCATTGACGAAGGCCTTCATAGCTGTAGCGTTGATACCTTCAATGTCCCCATGAGAGAACAACAGATCAACGATACGATGCTCATGCTCAACCAAAGCCTTAGCAGCTTGCTCAACTCGTGCCTTCATCCAGACCTTATCCAGCTTGTTCTCTTCCATGTACGTACGGAACAACCAAGCACCTGCTTCATGGTGGATATTCTCATCCCGCACAGAGAAGTTGATACCTGCTACGAGGTTACTCAGTTTGTTCTTACCGTTACTCTGGAAGTGCTTTAGGAAAGCAAAGCTAGAGTACAGGATACAACCTTCCATCATTGAGAAGACAGCCAAGGAAAGGGGAATATCACGACTACCAGCAATAGCATCCAAGTACCCGACACGGCTAGCCAGTACAGGATCATACTGCCAAGATTGATGGAACTCTTCAGTAGCCAATCCAAGCAGTTCGTTAATCCGGTTATAAAATCGTGCATGGACATTACTTTCAAAGTAGCAGAAGGCATCTGCCATCAGGCCAATATCAGGATGCTGAAAGTTAGGTTTAACAGTACCAGACCAATACTCATCACCAACAATACGTTCGTACTTGGTAAAGAGCTTGAGTGAAGTAGTAACACCATGACGTTCAGCAGGAGTAAAGTCGGTAAGAATGCTGTGTACATCTTTTTCCAAATCAATCTCATCAAATGTCCAGAACACACCATTCTGTTTATCTGCAAAGGCCAAAGCCTCTGGATAGTCGAAGGTGTACGTAGTCTTCTTTGTTAGAAGGTTTCTCATTCAATCTCCCGCATAAGTTTATCCTGTTGTTCTTCAATGTAGTCTTCAAAGCGCTCTACGATGTCATCACTGCGGATCTCTAATAGTTCCAGCAGTGTCACTTCGTCAACACGTTGAAGCTTCTCTTTAAGCTCTTCAAATAGGATGTTCATAGTCTTCAATCATCTTATCCAAATACCAGCGAGCTTTCTTCAAATCCTCAAGACCATTTTTATCCATAAATCGCATAACGTACTGCATCATTTGCACGTAGTCCGCAATAAACATATGACTGTAGAAGTAATGTATCTCTTCGTTGTCAAATTTATTAATAAGCTTTTGGATCACATCCCGTACTTCAATACCTTCTTCCTCGAACAGCATATAGTGTTTAGGTTTTGATACAGGATTAAAGTGCATATCGCCTGAAGATGTACCATTCACATTCTTGAACCAATCATCAATAGCTTCTTTAAGAGGCTTAGAAGAATGTTCTGTTGCATACACTGTCCCCTTAACAAAGTTAGAGTAGCCTCGGCAAGTAACACAAGGAGCTTCTGACTCTTTATCCATTAGTGCATAGAAGCACTGATCACATTTGTTTGCCATATTTACGCTCCAAATAGTCAATAGACAAAAACATCTCATCTGATGTTCCGTCCTTCACCTCGTTAAGTACAACCAAGCCACGCCAGTGTTGATTAGATAGTTTGTCCATGTAATCTTCATTATGAAGATAGTAGCTACCAGCGATGATAGCAGTAATAGGCTTACCATCAGCCCTCTTTCCATATCCCACTTGTCGTCCTTGTTGGTGACCACAAACGACTGACTGATGCAGCTTAGAGATAAGAGCACTAGCAGAGCCCGTGGGTCTCCCCATCGCTCCACTTGGAAAATAGTGGCTAAAGCCAACCCCGCCAATAAAGACTGGCTCCAGAAAAGGATGCACTTCCCAATCTTTAGTATTGAGATGATCATAAGTCATTAATCCTTCAAGCATTGGGTTGTTCTGAACAGCCCTAGAAAGCCTATTCTCATGGTTTCCCCTAAGCAAAACTAAACGAGGTTTATAGACCTTGTGTTTAGCTTCTTTCTGAGATTTCTGCAACTCTTTTAAAGGAGCTAACAGCATTTCCATTCCTTTATTTCCAGCTTCAACATCAGCAAGATAGCGCTTACCTTCAAAGTATTTACTACCAGCTTTATCATGACTGCTCAGACTAGGAAAATCCCAATGATCCCCTAGATGGACAACAACATCAGGACGGTAATCACAGATAGCCTTTCCTGCCCATGTCAAATGATCTAAAGGAACATCCGGCTTACATTGAGTATCAGGAATACATAGAATTCTCATTTTACTCCTTTTTGTATGTTTTAAAAATCCACTCAGCAAACTTTAAAAGTTCTTCTGGGGTAGCGTCTTGTTTCATAGCATTGGCTTTATTACTTAGAATCTGAATATTATCCTTAGTGTATCCTTTAGTTGGATCAATTCGATCAACAGAAGGACTATTAAACTTTGGAATATTTACATTTCTTTGTAACTCAAAACCAAATACAGGGCATTTTTCAGGAAATACAATGTCTTCTACGGTTAGATTAAAATCAAGTTCTTTTTTAAATGCTCTTTCTTTTATTCGTTTCAGTACAAGAGATTCCTTATGGTTTTTGTTCCATTCTTTACATGACTCTTTATTACAATTCCTACAACTTCCTTGTAGGCCGTCTTTATTATTTTTGTGTTTAGTAAAAGAAGTCAAAGGAAGTTCTTTTTTGCATTTAGTGCAAGTTTTCATTATCGACGAGCATCACAGTAATGATTGAACTCTTCTTGCTCTTCTTCATCCTTAGTGAAGTACTCACCCGTCCAAGGGTCAAGATAGTCATGGTGATTATCATACATCGTACTCAACCACTTAGGCTCTTCCAAGCGTACTTGATTTTTAATGTCATAACCAAACACTGACTCTAAGAACTTTACATAGCCATCCATGCACTCATGCCACGTAACTCCGGGTGTCTCAATGATTTTCGTATATGCCTTGCCATCACAATCAACGTAAGAGAACCCAAACACTTGCATAATCTCTTCTTTATCGCTCATCGCCAGATCCTTTCAAAGTATTATTCATTTGTCGTTGTGCCAGCTTCTGCAAGTTCTTACTTGCAATGTCAGCCAAACTCCAACCCATCACTGTAGACAAGCCAGCAATCTGCCAGAACACATCACCAACTTCCTTTTGCATACCTTCTTCATCCAAGATACCATCTCGAATCCACTTGGCATACTTACCTGCAACTTCACCAGCTTCAGAGGTAAGGTTAGATACCATGTAAGCAGGGTTCTTAGCAGTCTCTAGCGCAGTCTTAAAAGCCAGCTCTTGGTATTCTTCAATCAACATACAGGGTTACTCCAATTAGCGACAACAAAAGATAAAGTAAGATACTTTGTAGTATCTCCGGTGTGCATATATCGAGTCACTTCAAAGCCACCAGAGCTTGTCATGTATTCAGGACTAGGATTAGCGCTGTAGGCAATCTCCAGTAAGCGCCGAGCCATACGCCGAAGTTCACCGATACTCACCTCGTTGTCTGGACTATCAAAATAGACCCACTCAAGACAGTCCATAACTTTCTTGACCTTATCAAAGTCAAACTCATCTAGCAAGTCTTCAACTTGTTCAATACGCATTGTTCAATTCCTTTGCATAAAACAATTCTTTAACAGCAGGAAACTGTTCACAAACGATCAGCTTAACCTGCTCCGCTACCTCTCGGTGTTCCTTCTGCGTAGCCTTGTCACAGCGAATATCCACATAGTGAAGCCAACTACGCAGATTACCTGCCATGTACATACGACTCATAGTCAAACCTTCAGGCAGTAGCTTACGGGCTTGTTCCTTAGCAATCCCCTTAGCCAATGACATATTGTACATCAACTCAGCATCATCACGTACACGCTTTTGAGCTTGGAACCACCAGTGATGTAGATCAGAGTCTCCCACTTCAATGCTGTTCTGTCGATTACGTACATCCTGCAAGCGTACCTCAGACATCTCAAAGCCCTGCACAGCAGCATATCGCTGAGAGAACTCTTGGAAACTGAAGCTACGATGTCGCAAGATCTGTCGTGCAATGTCACGAGTAGTCTCAATCTCCAAGGACAAGTGTATCATCTCCAGCGGCGACCAATGCTTGTTGTTGATCAGATACTTCAGCAGCTTCGGGCCTGACTCGGTGGCATACTGGTTGTCTGGATTAGAGACACGAGCCATGTACGCAAGAAGATCTTGAGCATCTTTGATACCTTTCTCAACAAGTCCCGGTGCAGGGACAGAATAACAAACCAACGATACTTTACTCAACTTCAATCCTTTCGTAACCTTCAACGGTAATCCGTTCATGCCCCATTAGACGTTCTTTTAAAGTATCCCATACATCTAGTAACTTTAAAAAGTCTACTTCCTTTTGTTCAAAGTCATACACTATTTCTCGCCCACGTACATTAGCTTTCATTAATCCACTCCTCTGGAATAGTTTTATCAGCAAACTTATAGCCATTCTTTCTGCACCACATAGCATACGTAGTCTTAGACGCTTTGCTTATACGTGCATTAGAGTTGCTGAAGACAAACCTAATATCGAGTTCAGGATTATGTTTCTTAACCAACAAATGCTTCTGACGATCAGGTGCTAAGAAGCGCCCTTTAGTCTCCACAATGATCCCGTTTGGAAGCTGGAAGTCAGGTGTGTACACATGAGAGGAAGCAGGTTTAATGTATTTCAGCTTAACCTTCTCGTATGTGTACTCAATCCCTAACTTATCCAACTGCTCCGCTACTCGCTCTTCAAGTCCTGACCTGAATCCGTACTTAATTGCAACTTGTTTGGCGGTTGCCATATTTGTCCTTCATAACGTCTCAGCCACAAGAGCTGTCCTTGTTCTGTAAAGTACTCCATCGTATGTCCCAATTCTTCATACTTCTTCCACGCACAACGTAAGAGATCTTCTTTCGTCTTTGCGTCTTGGAGAGCTTTAGCTGCCTTTTTCGGGCCAATGCCTGCCAAGCATGGGATATTGTCAATCCTATCTCCAGTGAGAAGTTGCGTTGCAAACGACTTATACGCTGTGAACTCATCGACATAGTATCTCTCATCTCGAACAGGATTGTAGTGCCATCCCTGAAGCTGATCCAAGTCTTTATCCTGTCCTACAATCCAGCATTTATCAAGCTTTTGTGTTGCAGCAATAGCGACCGTATCATCAGCTTCTTCGTTTACTGAAATCACAGCCCCATGTCGTTTAACCAAGTGATCCCTTAGAGCCTGATAATGTTTAGGCTTCTTTAGATCAACCCTGTTACCCTTATAGGGAGCCGTGACCGCAATGTCATTTCTAAAGTTTGTCTTGCCTGTCAGATGACATTCGTATTCATCTACTTTTAAAGTTATGAATAAGAAATCCTCCAGCCACTCAGTAAGACGCCCTTTAGCAATAGTTTCAGACACGTCCTCAGTAGAGAACGCAATCTTGTAAACTAAAAAGTCAGAATCCACTACAGCATAAGTCGGCAATACGTTCTGATTTAGCTCGCTCATGCTCATTTTTAGCCTCTTCTAGTGTATTAAACGTTCCTAAATGTTCTCGTTTACCTTTAATTTGAAGGTAAGCAATATATTTATTACGCTGTTTAGAAAAGGAATAACCTTTTCGTTTAGAGGTATTGAGGTTGTTCATTGTTCTATTGACTTCTCTCAAATTTACAATCCGGTTGTCTGTCCTATCTTGGTTTATGTGATCAATATCAAGAGTAGGAAAGAAACCGTAAGTGTACAACCAAGCAAGATGGTGCGCTCGGTACAACTTCTTGTGCAAACGAATGAAATGATAGCCGTGAACTTTACAAATACCTCCAGCTTTACTCCCCTCTAACGCCCTGCTTCCAAGTGTTTTATTCCATGTAAACAAGCCCGTTAAAGGATCGTAAGTAAGGAGCTTCTTCAACTCCTCAACAGAAACTTTACAGGATGTCGTCATCGTCACCTTCGACGTCTTCGCCGTAGACAACCAAGTCAGTAACAATCAGCTTACTAATACTAGGAGCAGCGCCGTACTTAGCTGACATCTTGTGACGGTAAGAGCCAACCAGAGCAGTTACCTTAGTGCCGTTACCAATCTTAGCAATATCCACTGGATTGCCTTCTTCGTCCACAGGCTCGAACACAAACTTGGACTTACCAACAATGTAGTTACCCATTGTGTCTTTGTTCTTGATCATAATACCCAAGCCTTTAAGAGCCTCACAAGCCTTGTCCGAGAGCATACCGAGGGTACATTCATACTTGGTGTTGTCTTCATTGAACTTGGTGTTGAATTCCTTCATCCAGTTAGCCCAGAAGAGTTGACCAGAGACTTTGACAGGTTTGTTATCCATTTGAATTTCCTTTAAATGTTCATGAGAATGCTTGTCTCTCCAAGCTGTCACTGATTGTCTTACCAGAAGAACCCCATAGCAGTTAAGGCCGTTTTGTTCGCTATTCGCAAACAGAGAATGGTGAGGGTTGCGTACTCCTCCGCATGAACTTAATCACTTGGAATTGTCCAGTTCTTGGCCCTCGTAAGTGGTACGGGAGATGGAATTCGAATCCACACTGTAGTGATTTTAAGTCACTTGCCTCCTACCTATTGGGCTACTCCCGCGTCTTGCACATTATTATATCAGCTTTTGACACTAAGTCAAGCACTGTTACAATTATTTTATCAGTGAGTCTGTCTCCAGTTTGCACCGATCTTATATTCACCGTCTAGAGGACACCGAAGTTTGTAGTGTTCACCTGCTTCAATGATTGACATTCTAGCAGCTTTTCCGACTTCTTCAGCAATCTCTTTAGGACACTCCATCTGAAACTCATCGTGGACATTTGCGACATACTTCACAGGCCACTTATTAGCCTTCCGTTTGTCATCAAAGATCACTAGAGCCTTCTTCATCACGATTGCCCCTGCTCCTTGGAGAAGCGAATTGAGAGCAGCGTGTTCAGATCGTACCCAAATACGTCTCCCATCAAGTCCGGGAACCCATCCTTTTGCTGCTTGCTTGCTGACTCGTTCAATGAGCTTTGCAAGTGCTGGCGTTTGTTGGAGGAACTTTTGTTTGAGTCTAGAGCCATCTCTTGCAGAGCCGCCAACGATGCTCCCAATCTTTGCGTCTCCAGCTCCATACAAAAAAGCGTAGATGAAAGTTTTTGCTGCATCTCTTGTAGATAGTCCTGCTGCGTGTTGATTAACTGTATGGACATCTGTACCTGCTTTAGATGATCCTTCACAAACTGTTCTGACATATCCTTCATCCTTCATATAGTGAGCCAACATACGAAGCTCCAACCCTGAAGCATCGCAACCTACCAACACATTACCTTCTTCAACAGTCCAGCACTCACGACACTCAGGGCCATAGATGCTACCTGCATTGGGAATCTGAGCCATGTTAGGAGAGGAATGCGTACATCTGCCGGTCACAGCGCCGTTGGTGATTACCTTACCATGTACTCGTCCGTCCTTGCCTACAGCTTCCATCCAAGACTCGATCTGGCTGATACGCTT
>JACCDU011183031.1_pt1 | contig 12599 bp, 14 predicted proteins | sample 7446081 | NCBI WGS metagenome assembly JACCDU01 (sample SAMN15323447, study PRJNA562643) | freshwater metagenome | isolation source: river surface water | place: USA:Blue River Watershed | collected 2017-08-17 | reverse complement strand
GAAGCGCGCAATGTGGCTTATCGGGCAATCTCTCAGATTGAACTGGCTGGCTCTTTCTATCGATCAGATATCGCATTTAATGCGTCTATCGCAGAGAAGGGCAATTAAATGAGAGAGAATGCACCAGTGAGCGTATTAGCTGATCGTTATGCATCCACTGCGATGCGCCAAGTTTTTGCGCCAGAAGAAAAAATTATCGCTGAAAGAAAGTTATGGCTCGCTGTTGCGCGCGCACAGGCAAAGCTCGGACATGCCATCTCAGATGCAGTAATTGCAGATTACGAGAAGGTCATCACCAAAGTAGATCTAGCCTCTATTGATGCCCGCGAAAAAGTAACTCGCCATGATGTTAAGGCGCGTATCGAAGAATTTAACGCACTCGCTGGCCATGAAGCTATCCATGCTGGAATGACAAGCCGTGACCTCACTGAAAATATTGAAGCGCTACAAATTCGAGATGGGCTAGCAATCGTTCACGACAAGACTGTTGCGCTCCTTACCGCCCTTGCCGCTCGTGCTGCTGAATATTCTGATCTTGCAATCGCTGGACGTTCACATAATGTGCCCGCACAGGTAACAACTCTTGGAAAACGTTTTGCCTCCGCTGCCGAAGAACTTCTTTACGGATATGAACGGCTGACTTCGCTACAGAGCCGTTATCCAATGCGCGGCATCAAAGGCCCTGTCGGAACTGCGCAAGATTCGATTGATCTTTTAGGTTCAACCGAGGCTCACCAGAAATTAGAAGCTGCAATCGCCGCCGAACTAGGATTTAACCGCACACTTGATTCAACCGGGCAGGTTTATCCCCGCTCACTCGATTACGAAGTTGTCACAACTTTGGTTCAGATTGCGACCGCGCCTTCATCACTTGCGACCTCTATTCGCTTGATGGCAGGTGCTGAACTTGTCACCGAAGGATTTAAGGCAGGACAAGTTGGATCTTCTGCTATGCCGCACAAAATGAATACCCGCTCATGTGAGCGTGTAAATGGTCTAACTGTGATTCTGCGTGGTTACGCATCTATGGTCTCTGAGCTTGCTGGCAACCAATGGAATGAAGGCGATGTTTCTTGCAGCGTTGTACGTCGTGTTGCTCTGCCAGATACTTTCTATGCAATTGATGGTTTGCTCGAAACAATGTTGACTGTGCTCAATGAATTTGGCGCATTTCCTGCAGTGATTGCAGCAGAGCTCGAGCGCTATCTGCCATTTCTTGCAACTACCAAGATCTTGATGGCATCAGTTAAAGCTGGAGTCGGTCGCGAAGTTGCACATGAAGTTATCAAAGAGCACGCGGTTGCTGCAGCCTTAGGTATGCGCGAAGGTAAGCCAAATAACTTCTTAGCCGCCCTCGATGCAGATGATCGCATTCCCTTTAAACGCGCCGAGTTAGAGGCCCTTATCGGCAACCCCATTGAATTTACTGGCGATGCTCGCCAACAAGTAGCTCGAGTTGTAACTCGCATCGACGCGATTACTTCCGCGCATCCTGCCGCAGCGCAGTACAAACCTCATCTAATTCGGTGAGTGGCTTCGGCGCAGCTGGCGCACCGCCAGCACCAACTATTAGCGGTTGGCAACACCTGCGCACTGGCAAAGTTCGCGACTTATATAGAAATGATGCTGGCGAAATTCTCTTAGTTGCATCTGATCGCATCTCTGCCTTTGATTGGGTCTTACCAACGACAATTCCAAACAAGGGCGCAATCTTGACCCAGCTCTCGCTCTTCTGGTTTGAACTCTTGGCAGATATCGTCCCCAACCATATTGTTTCCGATGATGTTCCTGATGTTGTCGCAGATCGCGCAGTGATTGTGCAGCCTCTTGAAATGTTTGCCATTGAATGTGTTGCTCGTGGCTATCTCACAGGTAGCGGCCTTGTTGAATATAAAGAAAGCCAATCAGTCTGCGCAAACTCACTCCCAGCAGGGTTATTGGACGGGTCAAAGCTGCCTGCGAGCATCTTTACGCCAGCTACAAAGGCAGAGATTGGCGACCACGACATCAATATAGATTTTGAGAGCGCTGCCAAAATTGTCGGCGCAGATTACGCGGCCGAACTTCGTGAACTGACTTTAAAGCTATATGACACAGCTAGTGCATTTGCCGCAGAGCGCGGAATCATTTTGGCAGATACAAAATTTGAATTTGGTTTAAATACTTCGGGCGAAATAACTTTAGGTGATGAGGCTCTGACTCCTGATTCATCACGTTTCTGGGAGTCAGATGGCTGGGAACCAGGTAAGTCACAGCCTTCATTTGATAAACAATTTGTTCGTGATTGGCTCACCACAAGTGGATGGGATAAGAAATCCACACCCCCAGAATTGCCTGCAGAGATCGTAGAGAAAACTGCGGCGCGATATGAAGCAGCGTTTGAACGTATAACTGGCAGCAAGTTCTAAGACAAAAATAAGGGGATAAAAATGGCAAAGATAGTGGTCGATGTGATGTTAAAACCTGAAATTCTCGACCCACAAGGTAAGGCAGTTGCTGCGGCGCTACCACGACTTGGATTTGCCTTCGCTAAAGATGTGCGCCAAGGAAAGCGTTTTGAAATTGAAGTCGATGGAGAACCAACTGCTGCCCAATTAGCTGATGTAGAAAAGGCTGCCGAAGTTCTTCTTTCCAACCCTGTCATTGAAAATTTCACAGTGCGAGTGGAGAAGTAATAGATATGAAAATTGGTGTAGTTACATTTCCGGGCACTCTCGATGATCGAGATGCAGCTCGCGCAGTTCGCCACGCAGGCGGCATCGCTGTTGCTCTCTGGCATAACGATGCCGATTTACATGGCGTAGATGCAGTAATTCTTCCTGGTGGTTTTTCATATGGTGATTACCTTCGCTGTGGTGCAATCTCACGCTTCTCACCAGTGATGGAGCCCATCATTAAGGCAGCCCTTGGTGGCATGCCGCTACTAGGCATCTGTAACGGTTTTCAAGTTCTAGCTGAGGCGCATTTAATTCCAGGTGCGCTGACCCGCAATCATGAATTGCACTTCTTATGCCGCGATCAGAAGCTGACCATTGAAAATACAAACACTGCCTGGACATCTTCATATAAGCAAGGCGAAGAGATTGTTATTCCTCTGAAGAACGGTGAAGGCGCATATATGTGCGACGATGAAACTCTGGCGATGCTTGAAGGCGAAGGTCGCATCATCGCTCGCTATGTCGGTGAAAACCCAAATGGCTCACGTAATCTGATTGCAGGCGTTACAAACGAACGCGGAAATATTGTCGGACTTATGCCACATCCAGAACATGCGATTGATTCTTTAACTGGACCATCTGCCGATGGCTTAGGTTTCTTTACTTCAGTGCTGAAAGCGTTGGTGAAGTAATGGCGCTCGATACCGTTGCACAGGCGCAAGCAAATCCAGAGGCTAGCCAACCTTTTGCTGAACTTGGTTTAAAGCCTGATGAATATGCGCGCATTAAAGAAATTTTAGGACGTCGCCCAACTTCATCAGAACTTGCGATGTATTCAGTGATGTGGTCCGAGCACTGCTCATATAAATCTTCCAAGGTTCACCTGAAGCAATTTGGCGAAAAAGCAGTAAAGACTGACGCACTCCTTGTTGGTATCGGCGAAAATGCTGGCGTTGTCGATGTCGGACAAGGTTATGCAGTAACTTTTAAAATTGAATCTCATAACCACCCATCATTTATTGAGCCATATCAAGGCGCTGCAACTGGCGTTGGTGGAATCGTTCGAGATATTTTGACTATGGGCGCACGTCCTATCGCTGTTATGGATCCACTTCGCTTTGGGCCAGCAGATGCACCAGATACGCGTCGCGTTCTTCCTGGAATCGTGGCAGGTGTTGGCGGTTATGGAAATTGTTTAGGGCTTCCAAATATTGGTGGAGAAGTTGTCTTTGACCAGACCTACCTCGGAAACCCACTTGTTAACGCTCTTTGCGTAGGGGTTATGAAACATAGCGATATCAAGCTGGCAAAAGCTGCGGGCGCTGGAAATCTTGTTGTCCTCTACGGTGCAAAGACTGGTGGAGACGGAATTGGTGGAGTTTCGGTTCTAGCATCAGAAACCTTTGAATCCAAGGGCCCAGCAAAGCGACCTGCAGTACAAGTCGGAGATCCATTTGTTGAAAAGGTTCTTATCGAATGTTCTCTTGAAATCTTCGCCGAAGATTTAGTTGTAGGTATTCAAGATTTAGGTGGCGCAGGACTTTCTTGTGCCACTTCTGAACTTGCTTCCGGTGGCTCTGGGGGAATGAAGGTACAGCTCGACAAAGTTCCACTGCGCGATCCATCTCTTTCACCTGAAGAAATCCTCATGTCTGAATCACAAGAGCGTATGTGTGCAATTGTTGAACCAAGCAAGATTGCTCGCTTCTTAGAGATTTGCGAAAAATGGGATGTCACCGTCACTGTGATCGGCGAAGTCACCGATGGTAAACATCTTGAGATTACGTGGAATGGCGAACTCATTGTTGATGTTCCACCACGTACTGTTGCACACGATGGTCCTGTCTATCAGCGTCCATTCGCCCAACCTGCCTACATTGATCAGGTTGCAAAGGAAGTGGTTAACGTTCCGCTCGCAAAGTCGGATGCAGAGATTAAAGAGACTGTTTTGAAACTAGCTGCAACACCGAATTTGGCGGATAAGTCATGGATTACAAATCAATATGACCGCTATGTTCAGGGAAATACCATTCAATCTCAACCAGATGATTCTGGAATGATTCGTATTGATGAAAAGACTCATTTAGGTGTTGCAGTTGCTACTGATGCCAATGCAAACTGGTCCTACCTAAATCCTTATGAAGGTGCGAAGTTAGCTTTAGCAGAAGCTGCGCGAAATATTGCAACCGCTGGCGCTAAGCCGCTAGCAGTAACAAATTGCCTTAATTTTGGCTCACCTGAAGACCCTGGGGTGATGTGGCAATTTGCCGAATCTGTGCGCGGTCTAGCCGATGGTTGCCTTGAGATGGGACTTCCCGTTACTGGTGGAAATGTCTCGTTCTATAACCAAACAGGCGATGTAGCGATTCTGCCAACACCCGTGATTGGTGTGCTCGGTGTCATCGATGATGTGCGCACTCGTACGCCGATGTCATTTGATCGCGCTGGCCTAGACCTTTATCTACTCGGAGATACGTATGAAGATCTCGCTGGCAGCGAGTGGGCCTATATGCACAACCAACGCGGCGGTATTGCGCCAACTGCAGACCTGCAGCGAGAGATGCGTTTGATCAATCTATTGGTTGCCGGACGAACGAAAAAGATATTCAGTGCAGCTCACGATTTAAGCCAAGGTGGTTTGAGTGCAACTCTCACCGAGATGGTTCTGCGCCACAACGTGGGTGCAACAGTCACCTTAGAAAATGTAGGCATTGCACTAATTAGTGAAACTCCTGGACGTGTAGTTGTCGCAATTGATCAAGCGCAGACTGCAGCTCTTACCCAAGAAGCAGCTGCGCAGAAAATTACACTCACCAAAATTGGTACAACCGGTGGAGATTCTTTGGTGATTAATGGTGCCAAGATTTCATTGACCGAACTCCGTAATGCGCATTCTGAAACTATTCCGAAGTTATTTGGGTAAAAAATAATGCGCGATCCACTAGTTCTAGAAGAAGTAAAGGCAACGCTTGCACTTCTTACTGAGCGAGCACCTGGGCGTGCAATTGAAGTGCGTATTCCACCGTATGCAGCAGTGCAATGTGGCGAAGGTCCAACACACACTCGTGGTACTCCACCGAATGTCATTGAGATGCAGGCAGATACATGGCTGGCGTTGGCGCGGGGTGAAACAACCTGGAGTGAAGCGATGAGCGCTGGACTCATTGTGGCATCGGGAGTTCGCGCTGATTTGTCGCCACTTTTACCGCTTAGGATGAGCCAATGAGCCGCCGCCCAGATGGTTTGTTAAACCACAATGTGCTCGATGCAGATAAAGGACCGCAGGATGCCTGCGGTGTATTTGGCGTATGGGCTCCCGGCGAAGAAGTCGCCAAACTTTCCTTCTATGGCCTCTATGCGCTGCAACATCGCGGACAAGAATCTGCTGGAATCGCAACATCTGATGGTGAACGCATTCTGGTTTACAAAGATATGGGCCTTGTTGCACAGGTTTTTACCGAAACAGATTTGGCTTCACTTGTAGGCAATCTAGCTATTGGCCATTGCCGATACAGCACAACAGGATCAAGTACCTGGGTCAATGCACAACCAACTCTGCGTCCAACAAAATACGGAACTTTGGCACTCGCCCATAATGGCAACTTGACCAACACTGGCGACTTAGCAGAATTGGTACAGAAATTAGATGCGGATGCACCAAAAAATGCACGTGGTGCAACAACGGATACTGAAATCATGACTGCACTTATCGGACTGCAAGATGAGAAGAATGTAGAAGCAAGCGCCCTTGCAGTTCTACCTAAACTCGAAGGCGCATTCTCATTGGTCTTTATGGATGAACACACTCTCTATGCAGCGCGCGATCGCCATGGAGTTCGGCCACTTGTCATCGGAAAACTAGATCGTGGTTGGGTTGTCGCATCCGAATCAGCAGCGCTAGATATTGTCGGAGCTGCCTTTGTGCGCGAAGTTGAACCAGGTGAATTCTTAGCAATTAATGAAGACGGTATTCGTTCAGAGATGTGGGCAAAGCCCGATCCCAAAGGTTGCATCTTTGAATATGTGTATTTAGCTCGCCCTGACACAACTATTGCTGGCCAGAGTATTCACGCAGTGCGTGGACGCATTGGGCAGCGTCTAGCGATTGAAGCGCCAGTCGATGCTGATCTAGTGATTCCAGTGCCTGAATCAGGAACCCCCGCAGCCATTGGTTATGCCAAGCAATCGGGTATTCCATATGGCCTAGGACTTGTAAAGAACTCATATGTTGGGCGCACATTTATTCAACCATCGCAGACAATCCGCCAACTCGGCATTCGCTTGAAACTCAATCCACTTCGCGAAATCATCGAAGGCAAGCGCATCATCGTGGTCGATGATTCAATCGTTCGCGGAAATACTCAGCGCGCCCTAGTTCGTATGCTGCGTGAAGCAGGTGCACTTGAAATTCATGTGCGTATCTCATCTCCTCCAGTGAAGTGGCCTTGCTTTTACGGTATTGATTTTGCAACGCGCGCTGAACTTATTGCTAGCGGTTTAGAAGTTGAAGAAATTCGCCGCTCTATCGGGGCTGACTCATTGGCATATGTCTCCGAAGAAGGACTCATCGAGGCAACGAACGTGCAGGCCGAGAAGCTATGTACTGCCTGTTTTTCGGGCAAATACCCAATTGCCATTCCAACAGATATGTCAGAGGGCAAGATGCGCCTTGAAGTCACTGATGTGCATACCGAGAAGGTTCATAAGTAGTGGCAACCTATAAAGATTCAGGTGTTGATATCGATGCCGGCGATCGCGCTGTTGAATTGATGAAGGCATCTATTGCTAAGGCATCTCGCCCAGAAGTAATGGGTGGAATTGGTGGATTTGCAGGACTCTTCGATGCATCTGCACTGAAATCCATGAAGCAACCATTACTTGCTACATCAACAGATGGTGTTGGCACAAAGACCGAGATTGCTCGTCAGATGGGTAAGTACGACACCATCGGTGAAGATCTCGTGGCGATGGTCGTAGATGACTTAGTTGTATGTGGCGCCGAACCGCTCTTTATGACTGATTACATTGCAGTAGGAAAAGTTATTCCAGAACGGATCGCCGATATTGTTTCTGGAATCGCACGCGGTTGTGAAAAGGCAGGCACAGCGCTAGTTGGCGGTGAAACTGCAGAACACCCAGGACTTTTGGCAGAAGATGAGTTCGATATTGCAGGAGCTGCAACAGGTGTAGTTGATGCACCACTTCAACTGGGCGCCGATCGCGTAAGGGGTGGAGACCTCATTATCGCGATGCCAGCAAGTGGTTTTCATGCAAATGGTTACTCGCTTATTCGCCACATCTTGGCGACGCAGAAATTAGATTTATCTAAGACTTATGAAGGCCTATCTTCATCACTCGGTGAAATCTTGTTGACGCCGACTGAGATCTACACTCTTGATTGTTTGGCGCTCATCAAATCACAAGGTGAAAACTTGCGAACTTTTAGCCATATCACTGGTGGTGGACTCGCCGATAACACCGCTCGTGTTATTTCAGCGGGGCTTACAGCGATTTATGATCGTTCCACCTGGGCGTTGCCAGCGGAAGTAAAGTTTTTATCTGAAGTCGCCACAGTGCCTCAGGCTGATATGGAGCGAACTTGGAACTGTGGCATCGGAATGTCAGCGATAGTGGATCCGGCGGTCGGAGATTTAGTTATTCGTTCACTGGCTGCGCGCGGCATGAAAGCTTGGATTGCGGGAATCGTTGAGCCTGCTTCAGATTCGCAAGCTCCTCGTTCATACTTAACCTCTGCGTATAAAGGATAAATTCAATGGCGAGTAAGTCAAAAGCTGCCCGAGCTAAGCAATCGAAGGCAGAGAGCAAGGTCAACTTCTATCTCATCGCAATTCCTGTTTTAGCCTTTGTCATCAAGTTGATCACCATGGCCAATATCAAAAATGTTGATGGTGGATTCTTGGGTGGATGGTTAGGCGCCGATGGCGAAAACTATCTCAGCGGGGTCGATGGCTTGTTAGCTCAAGGTTATTTAAGCGATAAAAGCATCCTTTCTTACTGGCCAGCTGGTTACCCAATCTTGATCTGGCTACTTACCAAGATTTCTCTCACCTATGTCATCGCTTTGATCTCATTTACTCAGACTATTTTCTACGCATACGCCAGCTATTACTTCGTTAAGCAGCTACGCGGTACTCGTTTGCAGCCATATATGTTCTGGATTGCTATTGCGATTGCCTTTAATCCAACGCTCTCGCTGAGTTCACTCGCCGTCGGATATGAAAGTCCAATCGCTGCCTGCATGTTGATGGTCGTAGGACTCATTATGAAATCTGTACAAAGCCCACATGATCGTGGCTTTATCTCACGCGTTGTCGCAGCCGGCTTCTTCTCAGCGCTAGCAACTTTGATGCAGCCTCGCTGGATTCTGACAACTCTTGTCATTGCACTTCTCTGGGCGCTTGTTACTAAAGGACGTAAAGCGCAAGCCCTTATTCTCGTTGGTGTTGTTGGCATCATGGCGATAGCCCCTGCCATCATGATTGATCGCAATGTGCGCTCTATTGATAAGGCAGTGATCTCAACTAACTTGGGTGTGACCATGAATATTGGCGCCGGCCCTGATACAAAAGGTGGGTATGCCAAGACTGGTGAAAGCGTTCCATGCGAACCTGTTCCGCCTGCAACGACTGTGACGGATAACGAACTCGTTAAGTGTGTGATCAAGTGGTACATCAGTAATCCGGTAGATGCTATTCGTCTATTTATTTACAAAGGTTGGTATTACTGGTCTCCATGGTCTGGTCCACTTGGTAACGGCACCATGGCGCGCAACCCATGGCTAAAGATAAATCCGATTGTTGATATCGCTAAGGGCAGCCAATCTGGAAATGATCTTGTCTACAAGTCAATCGGTAAGGGAATTTCATTCTTCTGGACAGTCGGATGTATCTCACTCTTCTTTATTGGATTCTTCTGGTTGCGTTCAATGAAGGGCATCTACGCGCATCTGGCTTATGCCAGCTTTGTGCCAGTTGTGATTTCCTGGCTCGTATCCATGGGAACTATCGGAGACCACCGCTTCCGCATCCCTACGATGACCCTGAGCGTCTTCCTGCAGGTTCTAGGCCTCTACGCCCTGCGCCATAAGGTGAAAACCCGCTCATTTGCCGTTGCTTTGGAGACAAACGCCAAGGCGCGATAACCTACGCGCCTGACACATCAGCTATTCGTAAGGAGGTCGCCCATGGGCCGCGGCCGTGCAAAAGCTAAGCAGACCAAGGTTGCTCGCGACTTGAAGTACAACTCTCAGGAGATGGACCTCGATCGCCTCGCAAAGGAACTCCACGGGGATGTACCGAGCCAGCAAAATCAGGATGATGACGATCCTTTTGCTGAAGGCAATTACATTCCTCGCGCTTAATCGCCTTTCTTATCTACACTCATCTACGTGAGACCTACTCCGTACGTTGCATCTCTTCGTATTTACGAGCCACTCTCTGCCTTTGAGCCCGCAGATCGATTACGTTGGCAAGAAATTGATGCATCAGTCGATACTCGAAAAGAAGAGCAAGAGCTTGCGCTACGTCGCTTAGTTTTTCCTGAACCTCCCGCAGTCAGGCCAGATGGTGCACATGTTCTCGATATCAATGGCGCTCGTTATGTTTCGCCATGGTCGACTGCGACTCGTTGTTGGGCAGCGCTCGATGACTTTAAAGATTCGCTGCCATCTTCTATTACTCCGTTTTTTATCCCGCCTTCGCTAGAAGAAGTTATTACAACAGGTGTTGATCTCCTGGAAGATCGCGTGCCGCACATCATCACCGAGACATGGGTGATTCCACCGCGTTGGTTCTCACTCTTCACTCCAGAAGAGCGCGTTCGTGGTGAAGGTGACGATGGCGTTTATTCATTCGCGCGGACCACAATGGCAAAGGCGCGGGAGCGAGCTGAGAAATCGCACGAAATTGTTTTAGGCGCATTTGGCCAAGGATCTGTTGAAGAAGAGATTGAAAATTTGCTTGATTGGCTCGAGCTCTTTCATCCGGAATCATTAGTAGAACTCGATTACGGCGGATTGGCGGGGTATCTCGATGCGGCGCTGCGCACCCAGGGTCTTGATGGAATTAATGAGGACTCATCAATTGAAGATGTTGCAGACAGTCTCGCTGGATTGGCCGCAGGCGATGGCGCTATTGCCGGGCAGGGTTATGAACGGCTTGTGACTCGTTGGAGATCGGTTCAGGCCTTCGAATCAGCTATTTAGATAGATGAATTCTTCATCGTCGCTATTGCGCCAAGCGTAAGTGTGGTGAATACTTCCCGACATTACGGAGCAAAACGGACACCTAATTAGGTTTCGTTATCGAAGGAGAAGTTCATGAATCGTCTGCCAGATGCTGAGGTGCTCTTAACGCCTCGCGAAGTTGCAGACCTCTTTGGAGTTGATCCTAAGACTGTTACTCGCTGGGCGAAGGCTGGAAAGCTGACTTCGATTCGCACACTTGGTGGACATCGCCGCTATCGTAAATCTGAAGTTGAAGAACTTCGTCAAAATTATTTCAAGGCGCAGAACTAACTCTTTATTAGCACCATGACTTATTCCATCGCGCAATTTTTCTTACTCGGCGCACTAACGATGGTCTTTGTGGGACTTATAACAGCTCCGATTAGAACGTTGGCACTTCGCGTTGGAGCAGTTGATGCTCCGACTCTCGCTCGCAAAACTCAGAAGGAGCCAATTCCATATTTAGGTGGCGTTGCAATTGCTGTTGGAATTGTGGGAGCTTCATATGGCTCACTCCTTGCCGTTGATTTCACATTAGAGAATTTTGAGCTGGCAAGCTTTGTTTTGATTCCCGCAATCGCGATTTCGGCGATGGGGCTTTGGGATGACTTAAAAGGGCTAGAACCCTGGCCGCGGTTAGTTGCGCAGACAGCCACCGGAATTATCGTTGCTGTCATTCTGACTGCAACCGACACCATGGGATTTGCCTTTGATAGCCAGGTATTGAACTATGCAATCACCGTGCTCTGGATTGTTGGTGTCTGTAATTCCATTAACTTCTTTGATAATCACGACGGTGGGGCAGCGGGCACGGTAGCTGTCATTACCTTCTTCCTCTTCTTTATCGCCTATGACCGCCAGCAAGTACTAGTCAGTGCCTTGGCGATAGTCACCGCTGGGGCTACTGCAGGATTCCTTCTCTGGAATCGCCACCCAGCAAAAATCTACATGGGTGATGCTGGTTCACTATTTCTTGGCATCATCATTTCGGTACTCACCATTCGATTAAGTCCAGGTGTTGTGCCAACTTTCAAATCCTTGGCTATCCCACTCTTTCTGATGGCGACTCCGATTCTCGATACAACAGTCGCGGTTATCTCTCGTATTGCTCGCGGTATTTCACCGTTTCAAGGTGGGCGCGATCATCTCTCGCACCGTTTGATGCGCAAGGGACTCAATCGCCGGATCACCGCCTTCACTCTCTGGGGGTTAGCAGCGCTTTATGGAGCAATCGCACTTGGTATCTATATCTGGCCAGATACATGGGGCGCTCAACTGATTATTGTCGGCGCTGTCATGTGGATTGCAAAGCTTGTTTTCTTCTTACGAATTCCATCTGAGGGGTAGACTTAAACCATGTCCGATAAAAATGATGATGTGAAGGCAAGAATGCTTGCCGCCCTCGAAGCAAAGAAAAATAAGAAGGGCGCTCCTGGCACGCAGACTCATTCTGAAACCGGATCAAAGATTCGTGGTGGACAGCGCAGTGGCGGTGCTCCGCAGGTACAGCGCAAAGCAGGACCTTCTGGTTCTGGCTCTGCTGGCTAAATAGCCTTCAATAAAAAATCACTTGTGGCTCGGGACAGGATCGAACTGTCGACCTCACGATTTTCAGTCGCGCGCTCGTACCAACTGAGCTACCGAGCCAATATGTAGTTGTATAAAAAGAAGTGAGCGTGTGGACACTCACTTCTTTT